>JACKQG010005703.1_pt1 | contig 13548 bp, 8 predicted proteins | sample 8237621 | NCBI WGS metagenome assembly JACKQG01 (sample SAMN15677084, study PRJNA649215) | marine metagenome | biome: marine; feature: Black Sea; material: saline water; isolation source: suspended particulate matter (SPM) from the Black Sea western gyre | collected 2013-06-09/2013-06-10 | depth...
ATCACTTGCGCTTAACGGCGCTAAATCCGTAACAGGAATAGACTCCAATAGCAAACAATTAGATAAAGCAATCGAATTAGCTCAAAAATATAAAGTCCGGCAAAAAATTGAATTCAAAAAAGCCTTCGATGAAACTGATGTATCCAAGTTTGATATTATAATTTCACAAAACAGTTTTGAACATTTCCAAAATCCCGAAGCAATTTTAAAAATGATGAAAACCTTGTTGAAAGAAAATGGTAAAATTTATATCACCTTTGGTCCGCCCTGGTTTGCACCTTATGGAAGTCACATGCAATTTTTTACCAAAATGCCCTGGATTAACTTGCTATTTTCTGAAAAAACAGTTATGAAAGTGAGAAGCTACTTCAGAAATGATGGCGCGCTTAAATATGGTAATGTCGAATCCGGTCTCAATAAGATGACAATAAAAAAATTCGAAAAAATAATTTCCAATAGTGGAATGAAAATTGCGTATAAAAAGTATCACGCTATTAAGGGGATAAATGTTTTATCTTTTTTATCGCTAATTCGTGAACTTATTGTTAACCATGTAGATTGCATACTTATGAAGAATTAACTGCCTACTATCCAGGTTCAGAATAAATCGTAGTATAACAATCAACAAAATGCTGAACTGACAAACTATTTTGAGATTAATATCATGAAAAATTTCCTCCATTTCGCCGACCAAAAACATCCGATAATTTTATTTCTTTTTGTTATCGTTATTATTCATTTTGTCAGTCCTAATAAAATTTTATCTTCTACCTTGGAAGAGAGAATTCGCTCCGGAGAAGTTTCAACTTTGGATTTAGTTGTGCCCTATCATCCCAGAATATGGATGAGAGGTGAGAAAGATTGGGATAAATCATTGACCGGTAGTTTTGCCTGGCGCATTGTTCATGGTGGCGCTATGAAAAAACATGAACCGGCAAATGACCAGGAAAAATATGAATTCTATTATTCCTGTTGTGGAATTGACTATGGCGCCGATTATATGTTTGGACAAACAAGAGGAACTTACCGGCAACGAGTCCTTGAACCGATTATGGCAGCAAAAAGTTTAAAACTCAATTGGGGAAACTATTTGCCTGATAAGTTACCGGACTATTCCGCTACTTATTATAAACCTCAACACAGTATCGATGAGTATTTTTCAGATGCACGATCAAAATTGCTTTGGCTTATTACCCGGGGTATGCGTAATTATGGAATTTATACAATAACCTATGGCTCGGTTGCCTACGACTGGTTAATAAATGAGCGTTACACAAATGGGACGCCGGTTCTTTCGGAAGATGATAAGAAAACGATTCAACAAACTTTAATCGCTAATGCGGATTATTTTAAAGGACAAGCTGGTGGCAAGGGACAGTTTTTTAAATCCGGCAATATTGCGGTTTACATGTATCCAATAGTAGGATTTGCTCTTTATGAACGACTCCGGGAGGGAGACCCTTCGTATGCTAATGTCAATGCAAAAGCCAGGGAGTATTTGAATGATTTTGATCTGTATTGGATCGGAAAAATTTTGCCGGCATTTAATGAACAAGGTGGAGACGGAGGCTGGCATGGTGGATTAACAAAGATGCACATTCCCTGGATAATAAATGAAAATAGTGATCTTCTTTATAATATTCCCGAAATTATTGCCCCATTTCTATATTCACATTGTACTGCGACTGATTTCTCTATTGATGAATCTGTATTTAGTACCGGTGTGATCAAATACTTTGCTGAATTTCAGAACTACATGCTGCGACCTGGTGACCCCGGTCGTCAGAATGGCATTTATTATGATATCAGTGGTGAAGAGGGAGAGCAAACCAGGGGAACGTGGGTATTTCCCATGAGAACTTACACTCGGCGTCGATTTTCATTTGATGGAGAACAGTTGAGGTTAGCTGAATTGGGAGCCTGGATCCGTTCTACATATCAATTGCGATATACAGGTCCTGGATCGTGGGATAATCTCGATCAGCTTTTATTTGAGGACAAGTGGGTAAATCCTCGTAACCCTAAAGAATTGGGATGCGGGAGCAAACATTTCCAAAAATTGGGTTGGGTCTTTATGCGCACCGGTTTTGGCAGTGCAAATGACCTGGCTGCATTTTTCATCTGCCAACGTTATCATTGGAGCCATCTGGATCCTTATGCGCAAAATTCATTTAACCTGGAATATAAAGGTGAGTTGATACAGGGATTCAACAATACTTTACTCATTGGGGGGCAAGAGCAGAGAAGGATCAGCAATTTTCCAACCATATCTCAAGGAGTAGGGGCTTATTCCCAGGGATCAGTATATGATGTTGGACCTGGCATTACGGATTTTGAAAGTAACGGACAATACGATTACATGTATGGTGATGCTGCCAACGCCTATGATACTAATATGTTAGAAAAATTCACACGTCAAATTGTGTATCTCAAACCTGATAAATTCATCATTTTTGATTATGTTGTTACAAAAGATAAAAGTTTCAAGAAAAGCTGGATGATAGATCCAGGCGCTGCACCTCAATCAATTAGCAGTAATTTTGTTTCAATAAAAAATGGATCGGGCGCGCTGTGGTTGAAAAGATTATGGCCAAGGGATATAATTATTGAGAATCAATCGAGTGAAAAATATCAATTCACTCCTCTTCAATCGAACCGGAAGGATATTTTTCTCCATGTGTTACAAACGACTGAATCAACGTTGTCTGTAAATTCACCGGGAGTGGTTGTTGATGATGTGAGTCTATTTTCAAAGGATGGTAGAATCGGAGTAAGTTTTGATGGCTGGGAAGTCCTTTTTAAAGCAGATGGAAGCGCCGGTGTGCAAATATCGCGAAGTGGCAGCAGTAGTAATATATCAGGAAGGGTTCGGTATTTTTCATCAAACAATGGTGTACAGAATTCATTTTTAAATTTAACCGGCGGAATGGTTGATGCCGAGACCACGGATGAGCTTGGTTATTATCAATTTGCCGGTTTAGCAGAAAATCTAAATTACACCATTACGCCTCAAAAAACCGGGGACATACTTTCAAATACAATAACATCTTATGATGCTGCACTAACTGCTCAAATGGCTTTTGATGTTTTCCCAAATATAACGGATGAACATAGAAAAGCAGCAGATGTTACTAAAAATGGCAGTATCCAAATGTACGATGCGGCAATGATCGCCAGGTATGCCGTAGGATTGGATCCGTTACCAGAGACTTGTGTTGGAGATTGGGCATTTATGCCGGAATTCCGAACCTACTTAGCCCTAAATTCAAGTGCAGATGATGCAAACTTTACAGCAATAGTTTTGGGTGATGTCAGTGGAAATTGGTCATCACCACCCAATTTTGCGGGAAATGATTTGATAACCGGGAATGCCAACTTTCAATTAGAAGCGAGGAAAGAGAACGGAAATATTATCATCCCCTTCATTTCAAATAGCCAACAAGAAATCTATTCTTATGATATAATAATGAATTTTGATCCGACAATATTACGTTATGAACAAATCATAAACACTGCTTCAAAAAAAAAATTCAAAATGTAATTAACAAGTCAGAAAAAGGAAAACTTAGGATTGGTGGCTTCGGTGCCGAACCAATTTTCGAAGTTGGGGCATTTTTAGAAGTTGTTTTTCGTTTTATTGGGGAAGAAAACAACAGTTGTGACATCGAAGTTGAAAGTTTCTTTGTCAATAATGACAGAAAAAATCATGGTAAAATTCTTATTACGTCAGGGGCTGAACAAGAAGCAACTCCGGGTAATTTTACCTTGTACCAAAATTATCCAAATCCTTTTAATGCTAGCACAGAAATAAGCTGTTATCTACCGGAAGTTGCTGACATGGAACTATCTGTATTCGATTTATCAGGACGACACATAAAAACATTGATAAAGGAAAAACAAACAGCAGGGCTTAAAGTTGTCGAATGGAATGGTAGGAACGAGGATGGTTTGAAGGTAACCAGTGGTCTGTATATGTACAGGTTAAAAATAGAAAATTTTATTTCTGTAAAAAAGATGTTACTGATACAATAATTGGTAAACGTTCACAATATGTTTGTGGAGATAAGACTTAAAAATCCCAACGGATGAGCGGCCAACGGATTTTGGCTACCGGTTAATGTTGATTTCTTATAAGAATGTCTCCTAATAAGTGATTGAAAGAAAACACCATCAGACATCAAACGAAAAAAAACTTTTAGGCTTAATAAATGCTCTAATTGGTATCCGTTGGCAGCTCATCCGTTGAGTACAATTTTTCATTTTCATCTGCGCGATCTCATCCATTTTTAGTCTGCCAGGTGAACGGTTACCATAAATGGATAATTTATGATCGGGAATAAAAAAGTGATTTATAATAATCAAAAAACCAACAAAAAATTTTTAAATATTAGAAACTTAGGTCTCTTTATTATTCCGCATATTTTATTAATTCAAATTGTTTCAGCAGCAACTTTTTATGTATCAACAAATGGAAGTGATTTCAATAATGGCTCCTTTAAAGCACCATGGCGGACAATAATGTATGCAGTTAATAATACGCGTGCAGGTGATATTGTTCTAATTCGATCAGGCACTTATTCCCCTGGTGGAGATGGAATTTATATCAGGTTCGATCGGGGTCATGGCGGTGCTTTGAATGCCCATTGGACTTTGAAAGCTTTTCCCGGGGAAACTGTTTTCATTAAGAGTCGAATAATTGTAGAAGCAAGTTTTGTCCGCATAAGTGGATTTCATATTAGTGGAGGCAACGGTATTGCTATACGTTGCCGAGACTGGGGAGAGAGAAGACACAGACCGAAAAATGTAGAGATTTTATTAAATCGTTTTACAGGAGCCGGTTATAGATATGGTGCTATATTTTGCAGGGCCGATGATTGCTTGATTGCCGGAAATACGATAAATGTAAATCAAAGCAGTACCCTGGATCACGGTATTTATCTTGCGGCTGGTAAGAATAATGTGATTCGCGGAAATATTATTAAGAAGGTTTATGGATATGGAATACATGTTTATGATGAAGAAAAGAATTTTGACTTTGACCATTCTTTTTCAAACATTTTGATTGAAAATAATTTAATAACAAACAGTGTAAAAAGGTGCGGCATATTAATCGGGAACGGCGCAAAAGTTACCATCGACAAGGTTATTATTCGGAATAATATCATTGTAAATAACGGCAACCAGGCTGACGGAATTCGTATTTTTAACTTTGGTGGATTATATATTTATCACGTAAGGATATACAATAATACAATTTATAACCATTTAAAGGCAATAAATATAAATCCAAAAAATGGAATTATAAATCATGTTTTTATTCAAAACAATATTTTTTCACTATCAAAAGCAGGGCATATACAGGCTCATAGAATTAAGGATTTCACTGTTGACCATAATTTATACTGGCAGACAGAATTTATCGGGAAAGGTGTGTGCGACAAACATGCTACTTTAGGAAACCCTTTATTCGCAAATGTAAAAAATAATGATTTTTCTCTCAGGAAATATAGCCCGGCTATCAATGCAGGAGTTGATGTCGGTTTGGCGTATTCAGGTAGTGCGCCGGATTTGGGAGCCTTGGAATATGAATAATGGATACATTATAAGAGGTAAATATGAAAAACTTTCTAAAAAAAATCTTACAAAGAAATTCAAACAACGAGATCATTATCGTATCCGGCTTACCGAGATCAGGCACTTCTATGATGATGAAAATGTTTGATGCAGGAGAAGTTGAAATTGTAACAGATAATATTCGCAAAGCAGATGAAGATAATCCAAAAGGTTATTATGAATTTGAAAAAGTTAAAAAGATAAAAGAAGATCATTCATGGCTGGATGATTGCGAAGGTAAAGCCGTTAAAATGATATCAGCGCTATTGTTAGATCTTCCTGGTCATAAAAAATATAAAATTATCTTTATGCGGAGAAATATGGCAGAAATATTAGCTTCACAAAAACAAATGCTGACTCGTATGGGTAAAGAGGAAGTAAACCAGGACGATGAAGACATTGCAACATCATACAAAAAACATTTAAGTAAAGTTTTTGAGTGGCTTGAAAAACAAAAGAACATAGATGTACTTTACATGAATTATAACGAAATTCTGAAACAGGCAAAGGAAAATGTTGTTAAACTGGATACTTTTTTAAATGTTAATCTCAATACTGAAAATATGGTAAAAGTCGTTGACAACAGCTTATACAGGCAAAGGAAATAATTAATTTAGGAGAATAAAATGTTATTAAAAGATAATAATTTAAACGCTGGCATTTTCATTTTTGTAACGACGATATTAATACTTATTACAATGTTTAATATCCCTGTTACTTCAAAAGAACTTTCCTCACCAATTATTGTAGACCATAACTGTACCGATTTAAACCAGGTTCCAACATCTTGGATTGCGGCGGCAAGAACAGGTATCAGAATCCATTATGGACATACGTCGCACGGTTCTCAAATTAATACCGGTTTGGAAAGATTAGAAAGTCAACTTGGTTCGACATACAGTGTTGCAATAAACTGGAGTCTTCCAACTGAAGCGAACACGCTATGTATTTTAAGACAATCAAATGACCCGTGGAATTATTACGATACTGCCCAACAATATCTTGATAACAATCCAACTATCAATTTGTCCTTATTTGGCTGGTGCGGTCAAGCCGGTTATGCAAATTGGCAGGAGATTTTAGATGAATATAAAGCCAAAATGCAAGCATTTGAAGCAGCAAATCCCAACGACACATTCGTATATATGACCGGCAATGCCCAGGAAATAGATCGTGGCGGTTGCAGAAGACATAGATTTAATGAGCAATTGAGAAATTTTTGCCGTGATAACAATAAAGTATTGTTTGATTTTGCGGATTTGGATATTTGGTACAATAATGAGACAAATTCTTATACCGCTCCATCATGGACAGATTGTTCGGGTCAGGAAGTTCCTGTGGAACATACACATTACAATGGAGATGAAGCCGGACATACAACTTATGAAAGCTGCGAAAACAAAGGCAAAGCTTTCTGGTGGATGTTAGCTAAAATTGCCGGTTGGGGAGGAACTGTTCCGGTTGAGTTAACCTACATGTCAGCATCAGTCGGGGATAATTGTGTAATAATTAGCTGGGAAACGGCGAGCGAAACAAATTGTTACGGATATAATATTTATCGCAGCGAAAACAAACCCACCAATTTTACGAAAATCAATCCTTCAATAATCAGTTGCGCTGGCACTTCTTCAGTCCGCCGCGAATATAGCTACAAGGACGAAGATATTCAAAGCAACAAATATTACTATTATAAAATTGAGCAAATTGATGTTGATGGCACGCGCATTCTTACTTCTCCGATAGAAATATTTGTAAACAGCAAAATTTCTGATGAATACAATTTGTCGCAAAATTATCCCAATCCTTTTAATCCTGAAACTGACATTCAATACAAGCTGCCGAATGAAACCAATGTACATTTGACAATTTTTAATGTTTTTGGTCAAAAGGTTAAAACTTTATTTAATGGTTTGCAAAAGCCCGGAAATTACAAAGTGAAATGGAATGGTGAAGATGACAACGGGAATAAGTTAACGAGCGGCGCTTATATTTATAGATTGAAAACAGACGATTATGTTGCGTCAAAAAAGATGTTATTATTTCGATAATGGTTGGACTTCATTAGCCTGAAAAATTCAACGAAAAGATTTAAAGTCAAAATAATTAGAGTCAAAATGATTATTTTAAAAGGATTAAATTATTTTGACTTTAATCATTTTGACATTTGTTTTAAAACTGAATTTTATGCTCATTTTTGTGTTTATCGATTTATTTAATCATTAGTTATATTTGTATTTTCGATTTGTTGTGAATAAAACGGGTTAGACAGTAAAACGGTCAGCAAATAAGTTTTATTTCAACATCAACCTTGTAACCATTTGATCAACAATAACCCTGTCCTGTTCAAAGTCAAGTTTAAGGCGCCATGCCTGCATTGTTTTTGCGCCTATGATAACTTCTTCTGACAGGGCATCTACTATAAAAAATTCATCAGATAAGCGAATTCCTTCAATATAAAAATCAAGCCGAACAGCTTCGTTGACGATTATATTTTCACCTTCTTTTGCTGTTTCAAAAGAAAGAGGATTCGGCATTTTTAATATTATGTCTAAGCTTGATGCCAAATCCTTTTTAATGAACGAAAAACTTGCGCCACTGTCATACAACGCATCAACTTTTTTTTCGCCTTTAGAACCAACAAGTTTGATCCTGTTAACGATGACACCCATTATTTACCTCCGGTTTTTTGTTTTCAAAAGTTTTTGTTATTTATTGTAAACAAAAATTGGTAAAAAAGCAAGCGGTTTTCAAAATAAAATATTGTAACTATTCAGCGAGGTTACAAATGTCATTCTGAGGGAGCTTGCGACCGAAGAATCTCTCAAATATTTAAACTTTTCTTTGTATAATACGAGATTCTTCACTTCCCTTCACCCCAAATCCCCTCCCTCGTTCAGAATGACATTGATACAACGGATAGCTGAATAGTTACTAAATATTTATAAATTTTAACTTGATTGTTTGAAAAAATTTGCTAAATTAATACAATTCAAAACACCTGAAAACAATCTCAAAGCACGATCTTTTATAAAACGGAGTTATTGATAATGATGAAGGATAAAATAATTGGTGAAGGCATCACCTTTGATGATGTATTATTAGTCCCTGCAAAATCCGAAATACTGCCTCACATGGCAGAAACAGGCACAAAGCTGACAAATAAAATCCAATTACACATTCCGCTGATCAGCGCAGCAATGGACACCGTAACTGAATCTGATTTAGCCATCGCTATTGCGCGTGAAGGTGGCATGGGTATCATCCATAAAAATATGTCAATAGATCAACAAGCCGAAGAAGTTGATAAGGTCAAACGATCTGAGAGCGGTATGATCTTGAAACCGGTTACTTTGTCTGCGGATCGCGAACTAAAAGCTGCATTTGAAGTAATGAGCCATTTTCGCATCTCCGGCATCCCCATCGTGGATGATGAGAAGTTGGTAGGCATTTTAACTAACCGTGATTTAAGATTTGAGACAGATCCGAATTTGAAGATCAAAGATGTGATGACAACTAAAAATCTGGTTACAGCCCCGGTTGGAACCACATTGGAACAAGCTGAACAAATTCTTCAAAAAAACAGAATTGAAAAACTCCCTGTAGTGGATGAAAATAACAAACTTTGTGGACTTATCACAGTCAAAGACATTCAAAAGAAATTAAACTTCCCGTTTGCTGCAAAGGATGAACATGGCAGGTTGCGTGTCGGCGCTGCCATCGGCGTCAGGCAGGATCAGCAAGATCGTGCCAACGCATTGATTGAAGCTGGCGTTGATGTGCTGGTAGTTGATACTGCTCATGGACATTCAACAGGTGTAATCGAATCCGTCAAAAAATTAAAAAAATCATTTCCGGATATGCAGATAATCGCCGGAAATATAGCAACTGCATCTGCTGCTGAAGAATTGATAAACGCAGGTGTTGATGCTGTTAAAGTTGGTATCGGTCCTAGCGGCATTTGTACAACGCGAGTCGTTACAGGAGTTGGTGTTCCACAAATAACTGCAATTATGAATTGTTCTGCTGTCTGCAAAAAACATAATATTCCCCTCATTGCTGATGGTGGTATCAAACAAATCGGGGATATTGCTAAAGCGTTAGCTGCTGGCGCTGACACTGTAATGATCGGTAATTTATTTGCCGGAACAAAAGAGAGCCCTGGCGAGATGATCTTCTTGGAAGGACGCAGCTACAAAGTCTATCGCGGAATGGGTTCAATAGAAGCGATGAAAAAAGGCAGCAGTGATCGCTATTTCCAGGAAGGCGCTGATGCCAATAAGCTTGTCCCCGAAGGAATAGAAGGACGTGTGCCCTACCGCGGACCCCTGGGTGACACAATATACCAGATGATCGGTGGATTAAAAGCGTCTATGGGCTACTGCGGCACGAGAACAATTGGGGAACTGAAAGAGAACGCACAATTTATCAAAATATCATCAGCAACGGTGCAGGAAAATCATCCGCATAGTGTTATCATTACTAAAGAAGCGCCGAATTATAAATTGATGAGCAGGTAATTTAGTTTCTATGAAATTCTGCTCCATCGGCAGTCCTTACTCCAAAATCGTAAATCCGAATTCGTTATTTTTTAGCCAAAACCGAATACAAAACCGGAATTGTCGTCAAAACAAAAATTGCCGAAGAGATCAAGCCACCAATCGTCGCCAACGCCAATGAAAACCACATGCTTTTTTCTTCGCGAGAAAATAAAACCAAAGGTAATAGACCGAATATTGTTGTAGCAGTTGTCATCAAAATCGGTCGCACGCGGTCTGCAGCGCCGGTGATGATCGCTTCCCGAAATTCCATTCCATTGCTGCGCAGCCGGTTAGTGTGATCGACTAATATAATCGCATTATTCACCACAATTCCGGAAAGAAAAATGACACCAATGTATGCCGAACGGTCGAAATTGGTGTCGGTTAAATAAAAGATGAGAAAGATACCGATAAGCGCTAACGGAATAGTGAGAATTACAACAAAGGGCTGACGCAGCGATTCAAACAACGATGCCGTAACCATAAAAACGAGCAGAATAGAAAGCGCCAAAACCCGGTAAATTTGTTTTTTCTCTTCTTCCTTCATGAACGAAAACCTGCCGCGATCCAGATCATAGCCCGGGGGCATGTCCGTTGTTTCAATGATAGATTCAACTAATTTATCCCCTAACTTGTAAGGACCGCGATATTCAAAAGTTATCCAGCGCCGGTACTGCTGATCTTCACGCACAATGCTGGAAAGGACATTTCGTTCTTCAATTTTCGCTAACCGTTCCAACCGCACCGAACCGCCGGCAGGTGAACGCACCATTACTTTTTTCAAGTCTTCTAAAGTGAAATTTTGATAGCCGGACATTTTTACCTGGTAATTAATCTCCTGTCCATCTATTTTCAATTTGTTCAGCGACAGGTTTTCTCTCAAATAAGTTTGTAATTGCTGAAGAACTTCCGTGTTGCTGAGATTGTGCTTTGCCACCTGGTCCCGATCAAGCGCTAACATTAATTCGGATCTTTTATCGCGCCATCCCCAATCCGAACTGCTTACATCCACATCCCGCACCCGGCTGTAGCGTTTTAATTTATTGCCCACATGCTCTGCATATTCTTTGACTCTGTTATAATTATAGCCCAATAATTTCAGCCGGAATTGAGCTGATGAACCGCCGCCACCGCTGTAAAATCCCGGTCCGAATCCGGAAACGCTGATCGTTAACCCGGCTAACTGGGTTGCGGCTGCTGTCATTTTTTCTTTGATTATCAACGGGATAGCTGTGAACTGCAATGAATCAGGAAAACTGATCTTTAAAAAAGCGGACTCTCTTGATACCTGGGTTGAGAATGAAGAAATCCCTTTTTCTCCTTTGAGTTTTTCTTCAAAGAACCGTGCGACTTCATCCGTATTTTCGATATCTGCGCCGGCTGGCAAACGTGCCCAGACAGAAACATAAGTATCCGCACCCCAGCGCCCCCAAATCGTACCCTTGGTTACATATTTATCAAATAGATAATAGCTGCCGGTAAAACAGAGGATAACCACGATCAGAATGAGAAACTTATGCGACAATCCCCAGTCCAATATTTTTTCGTAAATTGAACGGCTTAATTTATCGAACGAACGCTGTTTGTTGGCGTTATTGCGGAAAGGAAAATCTTTGGCTAACAATTGATTTGAAAGCGAAGGCATGAGCAAAAAAGCCACCACCAGGGATGAAAGCAGTGAAAAACCAACTGCGCCAACAAAGGGAATATAATAGAGCCGCAATTCACCGGTCAGATATAAAAACGGGATGAAAGCAACAACCGTGGTTAGCGTGGCAGAAATAATCGCTAGCGAAACTGCCGAGGTGCCGGAAAAACAGGCTTCTTCCAGTAAAACACCTTTTCTCCAGTGACGATGGATACTGTCCAGTACAACAATGGCATTATCAACCAGCATACCGAATCCCAGTGAAAGTCCAGCTAACGTAAGCAAATTCAAGCCAATTTTTGCTGCATAAAAAAGGTTGAACGTCAGCATCACGGAAAAGAAAATAGTCGAAAGAATGATAAACGGCATTCTGAAACGAAACAGGAAAAGAAGCAACACCAGGAAAATAACAATTATGGAAAAAATCGCCCTCGTTCCCAGGTCGCGTAATTGCTGGCGGATTTCTTTGCTTTGATCTTCAAGCGCGATCAATTTCATGGAAGAAGGAAATTCAGCTTTGATCCCTTCAATTTTTTTGAAAACACGATTAGCGACTTCAATTGTATTTGTGCCCGGTTCACGGATAATGCTGATCCTGATGGCTGGATTTCCATTGATACGGCTGAAATGGCGGACTTCCTGAACGCTGTGGTTGATTCTTGCAATGTCTTTTAAACGGATTAATGTTTGGTTTTCATTCCGGATTAAAGCATTTGAGATCTCACTTAATGATCTCAGCGGATTGCGAACGACCAACTCAAATTTATAATCCCCCTGATCTAATCTACCCACGGTTTTTTCAACGCTGAGCTGGTGCAGGGTGCGTGCAATTTGGTGATGATTTAATCCAAGCAATTTTAACTTTTTTTCATCTATCACAATATGGATTTCCTCTTCCTGACCACCAATTACCCGGACTTCGGCAACCCCCTTAACACCGAGCAATTGCCCCCGAATGTTCCCGGTCGCGTATTTCCGTACTTGAAGCGGTGTAAAATCTCCGTGTAATTGAAAGGCTAAAAAGTCACCGGTGCGAAATTCCCGCGGCACATATTTTTGAATTTTTGGCGGGGAAGTGCCATACGGCAGGGTTTCCCTGATCACAGCTAATTTTTCATTCAGCTCTAAAGCAGCAAAATCAGAATTAGCATCTCTGGTTAATTCGATATTGACCAATGATTGGCTTTCATTAGATCTCGAATCCACTTTTTGAACATCAGTCAGGGTCTGTGCGACGGCTTCAATGGGTGAGGTAACAAACGCTTCGATCATTTCTGCCGAACTGTTTGGCCAGTTCGTGGAGACAGAAAGTTTCGGATAATCAACTTGCGGCGTCAATTCCAGCGGCAGCCGGGATAAAGCCATAAACCCGGTGGCAAGAATAACCAGGAAAAACATGAGTACCGCAGTGGGGCGGTTGATTGAGGATTTGATTAGGTTCATTTTAATCCAACGGATAGAAACAACACAACGGATGCCCCCCACCCTTCTCTAGTATTATTGGTTGGGTTCTCCTTCGGCGAATTTTCCATTGACGAATCAATGCGCCAGAAAAGACGGCGCATCTTCGATCTATAATAGAAATCTGCCGAAGATTGTTTCTATCCTATGTGTCATATTATCATTGATATTTGATATTATTTAAGAGAATTTAAAAAAATATATTTACATTTTTTATTGCTGTGAATGTTATTTCGTTGGATTTTTTAATCTTCGTTCATTATCCGTTGGGTTGTTTCTATCCGTTGG
>JACKQG010005704.1_pt1 | contig 13546 bp, 9 predicted proteins | sample 8237621 | NCBI WGS metagenome assembly JACKQG01 (sample SAMN15677084, study PRJNA649215) | marine metagenome | biome: marine; feature: Black Sea; material: saline water; isolation source: suspended particulate matter (SPM) from the Black Sea western gyre | collected 2013-06-09/2013-06-10 | depth...
TGGAGTTGATATTTTTAATACGCATGGAAAGTTTCCCCTTTTTTTCAATCATCTCACAAGTCCCAAAATTAGGTTTTAAATAATCTAATGCTTGTTTGAACATTTCCGAGTTATAGTAAGGCGAATCGGCTTGAGAGGGGAAGTAAGCACGCATGCTATCATTCTTAAGTATAATGCGTTCAAAGCCAATTTTCTTAGCTACCCATCTTAGTCTTAATGCATCACAAACATTATAAATGGCTTTTGGTGCTGTACCGAATCGGTCATTCAGCCTGTCCATAAAAGCAACTATTTCTTTTTCTTCAGTAAAGTTGTTTAGTTCCTTGTAAAGGTTCAATCGTTCACTTATATTGCTTACATAAGTGTCAGGAATTAAAATTTCTAAGTCCGTATCCAATTGACAATCTTTGACATAAAATATTTTTTTCTCGTCCGTAAATAAATCTTGGAATTTTTCTTGTTTCAATTCCTCAATGGCTTCATTTAGTATTTTCTGATAAGTTTCAAAACCAATATCATTAATAAAGCCTGACTGGTCGGCACCTAATAAATCCCCTGCTCCTCTAATGTCTAAGTCACGCATAGCAATTTTAAAGCCACTGCCTAAAGTAGAGAATTGCTCTAGGGCAATTAATCGTTTCCTGCTTTCTTCCGATAGGGTGTGTATGGCAGGGCTAATTAAGTAACAAAATGCTTTTTTATTGGAACGCCCAACTCTTCCTCTCATTTGGTGCAAGTCACTTAGGCCAAAGTTTTGGGCATTGTTAATTATGATGGTGTTGGCATTCGCAACATCTACTCCATTTTCAATTATTGTGGTGGAAACCAATACATCAAAATCGCCCTCCATAAAGTCAATCATTAATTCTTCTAACTTCTTGCCCTCCATTTGTCCGTGCCCAACTCTTATTTTTGCATCAGGACATAACCTTTGCAGTAAGCCCGCTACTTCATTTATATTTTCAATTCTGTTGTGTACAAAAAACACTTGTCCGTTTCTAGCCATTTCATAACTAATGGCGTCCCTAATAGTTTCTTGGCTCATCCCAATTATTGTTGTTTCAACTGACTGTCTGTTTGGGGGCGGGGTGTTTATTACTGACAAATCTCTAGCACCTAAAAGCGAAAATTGTAAAGTACGGGGGATAGGTGTTGCACTTAGTGTAAGGGTATCAATATTTTCTTTGAACAGTTTGAGTTTGTCCTTTATGTTTACGCCAAACTTCTGCTCCTCATCAATAATAAGCAAGCCTAAGTCTAAGAATTTTACATCTTTTCCAACTATTCTGTGAGTTCCAATTAGAATATCTACTTGAGCTCTGGCGACTCTTTCCAAGGTTTCTCTTTGTTCTTTTGGAGTTTTAAATCGACTTATATAGTCCACAGTACACGGTAAGTGTTTCAATCTTTTTTTAAAAGTTTTATAGTGCTGTAAAGCCAATATAGTTGTAGGTACTAATACGGCAACTTGCTTGCTATCAGCTACTGCTTTAAAAGCGGCTCTTATGGCAATTTCAGTTTTTCCAAATCCCACATCACCACATATTAATCTGTCCATTGGCATTTGTTTTTCCATATCCTGCTTTATGTCAATGGTCGCTTTTATTTGGTCAGGGGTGTCCTCATACATAAAAGAGGCCTCTAGTTCATGTTGCAAATAAGTGTCTGGGGTAAACTGAAACCCTTTCTGTGATTTTCTTTTTGCGTAAAGTTGTATTAAGTTAAAAGCAATTTGCTTAACTTTTGCTTTTGCTTTCTGTTTTGTTTTTTGCCAAACGGGTGAACCTAATTGATTAATTTTTGGCTCTATACCTTCTTTGCCTGAAAATTTTGCAATTTTATGCAAGGAGTGTATGCTAATGTAAAGAATATCACCTTGCTTGTAAGTCAGTTTTATTACCTCTTGATATTTTCCGTTATTTTCTATTTTATGCAAGCCTTCAAATCGACCAACACCATGGTCAATATGCGTTACAAAATCCCCAATATCCAATGAGGTAAGTTGCTTAATGGTTATGGCCTGATTGTTTGTAAATTTTGTTTTTGACTTGAATTTATGGTATCGGTCAAAAATCTGATGATCAGTATATATTGCTTGTTTGTTCGTGTAATCAATATAGCCTTCATGCAATGAAAACAGTATGCATTTATAATTAAGTTCTTCTTCTGTATGTTCAAATATAGCATTGAATCGTTCTTCCTGCTCGTCTGATGAGCAAAGAATAATATTGTCAAGTCCTGCTTCTTTGTTTTTTAGTAAATCCTTTTTTAATAAATCAAATTGCTTATTTATTTTGGTAAGCGGATCGGTATTTATCGTTATTGTTTTTTCTATTTCAAAGTAAGGATGATTGCTATTTTCAATTACTGAAAATTGGTGTAGTTCCTTGCTGAAATGATAGGCATTCGTGAATAAATATTCAGGGCTTAAATGCTGAATTGCACTATCCGATACTTTATTGTATTGTTCGTTTGCTCTGTCAAAATAATCATCTAGAATTCCTTTGCTGTACTTGATGTCCTTAGTCCAGATTACTGAATTTTTGGGTAAATATTCTAAAAAACTTACTTGCGATTCTATGCTCTTCTTTGCTTCCGTATTTGGGATTATTGTAATCTTACTTTCAGTACTAACTGAAAGTTGCGTATTGATATCAAAGGTTCGTATGCTTTCAATTTCAGTATCAAAAAACTCTATTCTAAATGGGTTTTCATCTGCAAAGGAATATACATCTAAAATACCACCTCTAATTGAGTATTGTCCTGCCTTAATTACAAAATCAACTTTTTCAAAGTTGAGGTGTTCTAGCATTTCCTCCAAAAAATCAATGGCAATATCATCCTTGATTTTTAGGGTAATGGTGTGTTTTTTTAGCTCTTTTCTGCTAACTACTTTTTCTGATAAAGCTTCAGAATAGGTGACAATAATAGGATTGCGCTTATTGTTTAATTTATTAAGAACTTCAGCTCTTAATAGAATATTAGCATTGTCGGTTTCCTCTATTTGGTATGCTCTTCTGTAGGATGCGGGGAAAAAGAAAACTTCATTCTTAAGTAAGTTTTCAATGTCATTTACAAAATAAGAAGCTGCCTCTTTATCTCTAAAAATAAACAGATGAGGTTTGTTGCTTTCTCTAACCACAGCACTTGCCGTGATGGCAAATGATGAGCCAATTATACCTGTAAGCTGTATTTTGGCATGTTCTTTTTCTAACGCTAATTGTATAGCATTAGTCTGTTTGGGTTCACCAAAATAAGTTAGTAATGGGGCTTGTACTGCCAATTAAATGGCTCTGATTTCCTCAATCATATCTTTATACCAATCTAGGGTGGTATCAAAAGGTTTCCCTCCTTTTATTCTGCTAAAATCAATGCAGCTTAAGGTATTGTTATTATCCTCATCCCAACCTACAACACCATTTTTACCGTTTAATGCACTTTGTACAGCATGGTCAGCCACTTCAAATATTAAATCCAAATCAGCTTGGTTTGCTTTTGATGAGCGCCCAAAATAACCACTTTTTTGTACTAATACTTTATTGGCATTCAAGCGTTTGCCTAGCTGCTTTGCAAACCATTGTCCTGGATTTAAGTCATCCAAACGAACATGTCCGAAAGCATCACGCAATACAGTTTCTCCATTTTTTTCTGTTTCCCTAATAATAACATCCGTACCCGCACCTTCACTTAAAAACACATTTACACAATCGTGCTTGTCCATTACTTTGTTTAGATGTTCACATTCTTTGTCAAAATCAATTTCCTCTTCAGGTATTAAAATAGAGTGTACTTCCCATTTTTCTTTGCTAACTCCTATTTCAGGGATAAAATGTAAGTTGTTCAATCTTTTACGATATTCTAAGGCTGTAGCAGCTGTTAGCCATCCGCAATCTCTACCCATTACTTCATGAATAATAAGTTGCCTGTCAGAAGTAGTGTTTTCATTGGCTATATTTTCAAAGAAGATAGCGCCTTGCTCGGCAGCTGTCCAAGCGCCTAAAGTTTGTGCTATTGGGTAAACATCATTATCTACTGTTTTTGGCAAACCTACTACTGTTAAGTTATAGTTATTTGCTTTTAAATAGTTGGATAAATCAGCAGCTGTTATGTTGGTGTCGTCACCACCAATAGTATGTAAAATTGTAATGTCATCTTTCACTAATTGATTGGCAGCAACTTCTAAAGGATTTTCTCCCTCTCTAACATATCCTTTTTTTATACAATCATCAATATTGGTAAGTTTTACTCTACTATTACCTATTGGTGAGCCTCCAAATTGATAAAATTTATCGGTGTTTCCTAAAAGTGATTTTGGGAATGAAATAGAATTTCCTAAAAGCAACCCTTTGTATCCGTTTAAGTATCCTATTATTTCAGCTTTGGGATATTTGCTTAAATAATTTTCGGTTAACCGACCAATAGAGGCTGATAAACAAGGTGCAATACCTCCTGAAGTTAGGAATGCTATTTTCATTTTATGGTTTTTATACACTGCAAATATCTAAAATTTTAAAGTATTTGATTAAAAAATAATCTTTACTTTGTAACTGATTTTAAATAGAAAATGATAAAAGTATTTAAATTTGGTGGTGCGTCAATCATGGATGTTCAAAACATCAAAAATGTAGGAAATATCTTACAAGAATATGCTAATCAGGAATTAGTAATTGTTTTTTCAGCAATGGGTAAGGTTACTAATATGCTAGAGAATGTTGTTGACTCTTATGTTCAGAAATCAGCTAACACTAATATTGCTTTGCAAAAAGTAAAAGATTTTCACTCTATAATCTTAAAGGGTATTTTTAAAGAAAGTCATCCAATTTTTGATATTGTAAATAATCTGTTTGTTGAAATAGAGTGGGTGTTGGAAGATGAACCTAACCAGGATTATGCCTATGATTATGATCAAATTGTTTCTGTTGGGGAGTTTTTATCTACTCAAATTATGAGTGCTTATTTGCAGCAAGTTGGTTTTGAAAATACTTGGTTAGATGTTAGGGATTTAATTCGTACAGATAACACACACCGAAATGCAAAAGTAGATTGGGAAACTACTACCGATTCGATAAAGCGTAATGTAAAAACAAAACATGCTATAACACAAGGTTTTTTAGGTTGTACTTCCGAGAATTTCACTTCAACATTAGGTAGGGAAGGAAGTGATTTTTCGGCTGCTATTTTAGCATTTTGTTTAGACGCATCTGAAGTAGTAATTTGGAAAGATGTGCCTGGCATGATGAATGCGGATCCTAAGTATTTTCCGGATGCAAAATTATTAAGTCAAGTTTCTTTTGATGAGGCTATTGAGTTGGCTTTTTATGGTGCGAAAGTGATACACCCCAAGACAATACAGCCCTTAAAACAAAAAAATATACCATTAAGGATTAAGTCTTTTATTAACCCAGAAGCTGAGGGTTCTATTGTCAAAAGTAAGATAGATAAAATGAGTGATATGCCTTCATTTATTGTTAAAGAAAATCAGATATTAATTTCAATTTCTGATGTGGATTTATCATTTATTGTAGGAAATCATATGAATCAAATTTTTTCCCTTTTAGCTAAAAATAATGTTGAGGTAAACTTGATGCAAAATTCAGCTGTTTCTTTTTCAATTTGTGTGGATAACGATAAGCATAAAATTCCTCAATTAATAAAGGATTTTCAGCAGTTTTATGAAGTCTTGTACAATGTTGATTTAAGTCTGTTTACAATTAGGCACTATACTGATAATTCTTTTGATTCCTTTTTGCAGGATAAGGATGTTGTTTTAGAGCAGAAATCGCGCAATACTATACAGCTTATTGCTCGCTAAGTTTAATTTTGTTTTAAAGTCTTTTTATTTACTACCTTTGTAACGTTAAAACACATAAATTATGACAGCATCTCATACTTTTCATATCCCAGTAATGGGAACAGCTTTTACAGCTGATTCTGCTTTAAAAGTAGCTCATTATGGTATTAATACTGTAATTGCTTTAGCGGATGATGTTTTGTTGGAACGCCTTAGAAAATATTATAGTGGATTAAATAATTTATTTTATCAAGAAATAAAGAATAACACTAAAGATTATCGTGCAGATAGAATTACTTCTTATCTGAATATGGTAAATAAAATTGCTTCAGCAAAGTTTGAGGAATTTACTACAGCAACTAAAGATAAATTTGAAGAAGTAAAAAAGTACTTTGCAATGCTACCTGACACTAGTGAGGTGAAAAAGGAGTTCAATAAATTAATTGAAAACTCATTTAGTTTTGAGGATTTATCCGTATGGTTGAAAGATAATTTATCAATGGGAAGTATTGATGTAAACATCATGACGAAAGTGGATAAAACAAATTACTTTAAAAAAGAAGAATTACCATCAGAATATAATGATGCTCATGCGGGATTAAGAGGGTATGCTAATTCTGATTTATCATCATCCGTGATTTTCTCTGCTGGTATGAATCCAAGATTATATGGATATATTGCTCAGTTTGATGATTTTTTCCCAGATGAAAATGGCTATATTAAAAAGAAGATAATTCTTAAAGTTTCAGACTACAGATCAGCAATTATACAAGGTAAATTTTTAGCTAAAAAAGGACTTTGGATTTCTGAATATCGTATTGAATCAGGATTAAATTGTGGAGGTCATGCTTTTGCAACTGATGGATATTTAATGGGACCAATCCTAGCAGAGTTTAGAGATAGAAGACAGGAGTTAGTTGATGAACTTTATGCAGTTTGTAAGCCTGCATTAGCAGCAAATGGCAAGGTAGTACCTAATGATACTTTAGCAATTACAATTACTGCACAGGGTGGTGTGGCTACTGCTGAAGAACATAATTTTTTAATTGATCATTATAAATTAGATACAGTAGGTTGGGGTACACCTTTCTTATTGGTTCCTGAAGCAACTACTGTTGATCCTGCAACACGTAAACAATTGCAAGATGCAAAAGAAAAAGATTTATACCTAAGTAATGTTTCTCCTTTAGGAGTGCCATTTAATAACCTTAGGAACTCATCAAAAGATGTAGAAAAATTTAACAAGATAGAAGAAGGGAAACCAGGAAGTCCTTGCCCTAGAAAGTTTTTGGCATTGAGTAATGAATATGGTACTGAAGGGGTTTGTACCGCTTCTCGTTTATTTCAAAAAAATAAAATTGATGAACAAGGTATTTCTGATCAGATTACAGATAAAGCTTGTTTATGTATGGGTTTAGCTGCAGCTGCAGTTATTAATTATGGAGTAGAAACCCGTGAGAGTAAAGGAGTTTCTATTTGCCCAGGGCCTAATATGGCGTATTTTGATAAGGAACTAACTTTGCAAGATATGTCACATCATATTTATAACGGGGATGAGGGTATTGTCCGTGCTGACAGACCAAATATGTTCGTTAATGAATTAGGAATGTACCTTACCTATTTATCTGAAAAAATTGAGGAACATAAAAATGATTGGGGAAAAAAATCAGGGAGGTATTTGAATGCTTTTACTTCTAATATGAATGAAGGGATTACTTACTACCAAGGAATGTTTAATTCAGTTGGCACTACTTTTAATGGCGTAAAGGATGCTGCATATCAATCTTTAAATGATGCTGTTGAAAGCATGAAAAAAATGGGAACTGAGATTGATGCGCTTATTGCTGAAAATCAGAAGTAATTTTCTCAAGCAATACTTCCGCAATTTTTACATTACTTTCTACTGTCCAGCCTGCAACATGAGGGGATAGGATTGTATTTTGTGCATTCATTAGGTATTGCATATCACTTGTAAGGCCATCTTTGCTTAAGTTTTCAAATGAAGTTTTTTCATATTCCAATACATCCAGGCAAGCCCCTTTTATTTTTTTGTTTTCTAAGGCTTTAACCAAGTTTTTTGTGTTTACACATTTCCCTCTTGCAGTATTTATAAGGTAAAAGTTTTTTACAAACCTATTTATAAAATTATCATCAACCAAATATGTAGTTTCATCTGTTAGTGGTACATGTAAACTTATAATATCGGCTTCTTTATTTATAGTTTCCATGCTACTTTTTTGAGGGTAATTGGTTAGGTATTTGTCGTAAGCCAATATTTTCACATTAAAGCCTTTTAGTACTTCTGCAAAGGCTGATCCATTATTACCATAACCTATTATTCCAACTGTTTTTCCAGCAAGTTCTATGCCTCTATTTTTTTCTCGCTCCCATTTTCCTTCTCTAACTTCTTGGTCAGCATTATTTAAATTATTAAATAAGGATAGGAGCATGCCTAATGCGTGTTCGGCTACTGCTTGTCGATTGCCTTCAGCTGCATTATAACAATGGATGTTTTTATTTTCAGCATATTCTACATCAATATTTTCCAACCCACTACCAGCTCGGGCTATGAATTTTAAGTTGCTACCACAATCAATAAATTGCTTGTCAATTTTGAATCTACTTCTTATAATTATCCCTTGATAATTACTGATAATTAGCTGAATTTCAGTTTTGCTTTTATTGTAAGCTGAATCGCAAATATGATTTTCTTTTTCTAATTCTTGTTTTAGTAAAGGATGGACAGTATCAATAAAAAGAATCTTCATATTAAAGGATGGCTTGTCCAATCATAAAATAGATGAATAAACCCAAAACATCATTTACTGTTGTGATAAAAGGACCAGTTGCTAAGGCTGGGTCAATATTGTATTTTTCCAAAGTTAAGGGTATAAATGTTCCGAAAACAGCAGCAAAAACAATAACTGCAAATAATGAGATGCTTACTGTAAGGCTCAATGCTAAACTATACCCTAAGCTAAAGGCAGCACCAAGAATAATGATTGAGCAGATAATTCCATTTAGGAGTCCAACACCTAATTCTTTTACTAATTTTTGGAATATATTTTCCATTTTTAAGGAATCATTTGCTAAACCTTGCACTACTATTGCAGCTGATTGAACGCCAACATTTCCTCCCATTGCTGCAATGAGTGGAATGAAAAAAGCTAATTCAAAATTATCGCCACTTAAATCAAAAATTCCAATTACTTTTGCTCCTAATAATCCTCCAATCATTCCAATAAGTAGCCATGGTAATCGTGCTCTTGTGAGCTCCCAAGCCGTATCGCTACTTTCTACATCTTCCGAAATACCGGATGCCATTTGATAATCTTTTTCGGCTTCATCTTTTGCTACATCCATTACATCATCAATAGTAATTCTACCGATTAATCGGTTTAGATCATCCACTACGGGTAAGGCTATAAGGTCATATTTATTCATTATATTAGCAACATGTTCATCATCTTCAGTTGCTTTTACAGATATAATTTCTGTGAAAATAATATCTTTTATTGCTGTAGATTGTTCAATTAGTAATAGTTTTCTTAATGATAAAATTCCGAGTAATTTATCGTTATCATCAACAACATATATTGTGTAAACTTCCTTCAAATCCTCAGCCTGTTTACGCATTTCTTTAAGACATTGAATAGTAGTCCAGTTTTCATTTACCTTAATCAATTCTTTGGCCATTAACCCGCCAGCAGTGTCTTCAGGATAAGTTAATAAATCATTAATATCACTGGCACGTTCAATATCCTCAATCAAGGCAAGGACTTCTTCTTTTTTATCTTGAGATAATTTCCCAATTATATCTGCAGCATCATCTGATTCTAAGTTGTCAATTACTTCTTCAGCAATCTCCTTTGCTGTTAAATCAGATAAAATTTCTTCAAGTGTATCGTCTTCAAGCTCAACTAGTACAGGGGCTGATTTTTCTTCTTCAATTAGGTCGAATAAAAAATGGGCATTATCTATTGATAAGTCGTCAATAATTTCTGCAATATCAGCAATGTGTAAATCAGCAATAATTAAACTTAACTCAGCAGAATTATTTGCTTCAATCAAGCTAGCTATTTTCTCAATATAGGCGCTATTTATTTCTATTCTATCCGACATGATTGGTTAGTTTTATGAAATCATCAACGGATAATTGTTCAGCTCGTAAAGTAAGTAAATGTTCTATTTCACTTTCATTTATTAATGTAAAAGGTTTTAATGCGTTCCTTAAAGTTTTTCTTCTTTGGTTATACCCTGTTTTTACCACTCGTTTAAATTTCTGTTCGTTAACAGTGAGCTCTTTTCTGTTATTTCTAACTAATTTTATAACTCCTGACTTTACTTTTGGAGGTGGAGTAAATACATCTTCATTTACTGTGAAACAATATTCAATATCATAAAAGGCTTGTAAGAATACAGATAAAATTCCTCTTTTTTTTCCTTTTTTACAAACAATTCTTTCAGCTACTTCCTTTTGAAACATTCCAATTACTTCTGGGATTTGATCTCTGTTTTCAAAAGCTTTAAATAGTATTTGTGAAGAAATGTTATAAGGGAAATTCCCAATTAAAGAAAACGGATAAGGGTATTTTTCTTCTAATTTAAGTTGCAAAAAATCTCCTTCATGTACACTTAGTTTAGGATAATTTAATCTGAGATAGAAAACACTTTCTGTATCAATTTCTACAACTTCAGTAGTAAATTCTTTTTTCACCAAAAACTGAGTAAGTACTCCCATTCCAGGACCTATTTCTACTACATTTTTTGTTTCCTCACTTAATAAATCAGTGATATCAAAAGCTATTTGCTCATCATTTAAGAAATGCTGTCCTAAGTGTTTTTTAGCCCTTACATTCTTCATTTCGCTTTTTTTAATCGTTTAAAAAGTGCTGAAGCAAAAACAAAATCATTCAATTCTTTATTATTAGAATTTAAAAGCTCATCTTTATTCCCCTTCCACCATATTTCTCCTTTATTTATAAAGGTAATGTTCTCTCCAATTTCCATTACAGAGTTCATGTCATGAGTGTTTACAATAGTCGTGATATTATATTCTTTGGTAATTTCTTGTATCAGGTTGTCAATAATTATAGCTGTTTTTGGATCAAGACCTGAATTTGGTTCGTCACACAGTAAGTATTTAGGTTGCATTACTATTGCTCTAGCAATAGCAACTCTTTTTGTCATACCTCCGCTTAGTTCAGAGGGCATTAACCTATTTTTTCCTTCTAATTTTACTCTTTTAAGACAGAAGTTTACGCGCTCTAATTTTTCTATTTCTGTTTTTTCTGTAAACATATTAAGGGGAAACATAATATTTTCTTCTACACTCATGTAATCGTAAAGAGCTCCTCCTTGAAAAAGCATACCAATTTCTTGCCTTAGTAGTCTTTGTTTTTTTGTTTTTATGGCGTTAAAATCTACTCCATCAAAAAGTACGATTCCGCTATCTATTTTGTGTAATCCGATTAGTACTTTTATTAGCGTTGTTTTTCCTGAACCACTTTCTCCAATTATTAGGTTTGTTTTACCTCTTTCAAAAAGGAAGGATACATTTTTCAACACATGATTGTTTCCAAAATGTTTTTCAATATTTTTTATTTCTATCATGATAAAATAATATCAGTTAATATGTAATTGAATAATAATATTAGGATACTACTAGTTACAACTGCATTAGTACTTGCTCTTCCAACAGCTATTGCTCCACCATTAGTGTGGTAGCCAAAATATGCCGAAACAGTTGATATTATAAATGCAAAAAATACAGTTTTTATAATTGCATAATTAACGTAGAAAGGAGTAAATTCATATTTTAGTCCGTACATAAAATCAGCTGTTGTTATATCAGCTGAAAGTCCACCTACCCAAGCGCCAATCATACCTATCCCCATACTTATAATGATAAGGAACGGGAAAAAGAAAATGGCTGCAATAACTTTTGGTAAGATTAGAAAAGAGGCTGAATTAATTCCCATTATTTCAAGGGCATCAATTTGCTCAGTAACTCGCATACTTCCTAACTCTGAAGCAATACTTGACCCTACTTTTCCTGCCAATATTAATGATATCATGGTTGGAGAAAATTCTAAAATTAAAGAATCTCTACTTGCTAAACCAACCAGGTAAGAAGGTAATAGAGGGCTATTCATATTAATAGAAGTTTGTATGCTTACTACAGCACCTACAAAGAATGAAAGAATTATTACCAGACTTACAGAGTTAAGTCCAACTTTTTCCATTTCTAACGCTAACTGTTTTCTGAAAATACTCCAATTTTCTGGTTTACTTATGACTTTATTCATCATAATGAAGTAAAGCCCTAGGTGGTGAAGTAGTTTTGTCATATTTGCTAAAATTAAGTAATTTATTTAGATTTGCATATGATTATAAAAATACAAAAATATCATCTTTTTTTGATTTTAGCATTATTCTTTTTTACCGCTTGTGGTGTTACTAAAAAAAATGGTTGTAATACTTGTCCAAATTTCTCATCAACTCAAATTTATAAGAAATAATATTTAGCTCTAATTTATTTTAGATTGAGTCTAAATAACTATATTTGTCGCATGCAGAAATTAGCAGATTTGAAGGTGGGGACAAAAGGAGAGATGTGTATGATTTCTGATCCGGACTTAGAACAAAAGTTACTAGAAATGGGCTGCACTCCTGGTGAAAAAATTCAATTGATCCGTAAAGCTCCTTTTGGAGGGCCTATTGCAATCTTAGTTTCTTCTTATATTTTGAGTATCAGAAAAGATGATGCTGAAAAAATTGCAGTTAAACTAGTAGAAGATGAGTAGAAAGCAGGTTAAAATTGCTCTGGCAGGAAACCCAAATTCAGGTAAAACAACTTTGTTTAATGCTCTAACAGGTTTAAAACAAAAAGTTGGAAATTATCCTGGTATTACTGTAGAAAAGAAAGTAGGTAAAGCCAAATTCCCAAATGAAATAGATGCTGAAATCATTGATTTGCCTGGAACATATTCTTTGTTTCCAAAGTCAATGGATGAAAAAGTTGCACAACAAATTCTATGTAATGATGAGGATGTTGATTATCCTGATGTAACGGTTGTTATTGCTGACGCAACTAACTTAAGGCGTTCAATATTTTTACTTACTCAGGTTATTGATCTAAACATGAATGTTGTCTTAGCCTTAAATATGGTTGACATTGCAACTAAAAAGGGAATAATTGTTAATGTAGATTTACTTAGTAAAGAGTTAGGTATTCAGGTGGTTGCCATCAATGCTCGAAAAAGAAAAGGAATTGAAAGTTTAAGAGAAGCAATTATTGATACAATTGATAAGAAACCACTTAAGCCATTTTTATCCGTTCGCAAACTTTTTAAAGGTCTTATTGAAAAGGCTAATAAAATAAGAGGGGAAGAGAATGATTACGCTTCATTTTTAGCACTTTGTAAACAAGAACTTGGAGGAGAAGTGATAAATAGATGTGCTTTAAATCAGTTATGTAAAACCCTTGATATTATACCTGAAAGAGCGCAAGCAAAGGAAACTGTTAAACGTTACAAAGCTATTGATAAGATTATTTATCAAACAGTTAAACAAGGTAAGCCAACGGTTAAATACCAACTTACTAAAAATATTGATGATGTTTTAATTCATCCTATTTTGGGTTATGTCGTTTTCCTTATGATTCTGTTTTTATTATTTCAAGCTGTATTTTCTTGGTCAACCTATCCTATGGAATTGATAGATGGTTTCTTTACTAATTTATCTATTTGGACT
>JACKQG010005705.1_pt1 | contig 13543 bp, 13 predicted proteins | sample 8237621 | NCBI WGS metagenome assembly JACKQG01 (sample SAMN15677084, study PRJNA649215) | marine metagenome | biome: marine; feature: Black Sea; material: saline water; isolation source: suspended particulate matter (SPM) from the Black Sea western gyre | collected 2013-06-09/2013-06-10 | depth...
CTCGACTTTACTTGGTTTGAGTTGTGGCACCATGAAGGTCGTCGTGCTCGCCATGGCGCAGCAATGATGGGTCCTGATTACACCCACTGGCATGGCACGTATGAAATTGCACGTAACTTCTACAGTGAGTTTATTCCTGAACTCGAAGAACTTATTGAAAAAGGCATGCACAGCGATGACCCTGCGATGAATGAAGCTGCAGAAGCACTTCAGGTTGCACTTGATGAAACTCTTGAAGCCGATGATCATAAATGGTTCATTGGTAAGATGGATCCAGAAGAAGCTGCCGCTCGTAAAGCTGCTGCTGAAGAAATGAAGCAACGGTATAAAGACAATTAATCATCGTTTTTGAAACAGAGGGCGGTTTCGAAAGGAACCGCCTTTTTGTTTGGAGTAAAATACGTACATGAACGAGAAGGAAGAACCTATTGATTTTTCTGAAGAACACGCAAGGCAAGTGTTGCGCGATCACATCACGATGATTGCGAAGCGGAGTTTTGAAAAATACGGTCCCGCAATAACGATGGATGTGATGGAACGCGTCCTTGCAGACAGGGATATCATCCGGCGCGAAACAACATGGCGTTTTGACAACTCGATTCTTGAAGCGGGGGAGTTTGCAATGGCAGTAGCCCAAGGCGACTCATATGTTATTGCAGTCCACGATTTGTTCAAAGAAAATCAAGAGTCGTTACCTTGGGTTATTGCCTATCACCTTGCAACGGTAAATTATGGCGAGCATGTCATTGAATCTGATGAAGCAGAGTTGTTTGGTGCTTCGCTTCTTGGCATGGATGTTGAAGAATATTACGAAAAAATATGTTTGATTATTGATAATCTCGCTCATTAGTAAGCAATAACGAAAATATAAATATCTATATTATTATCTTATATTTATATTTTGCTATAAAAAGATAACAAGGTCAGAATATTATGTTATTATTTTCACATGGTTGGTCGAAATGCACAATTAGCAATTGCTGCGCTAGTGGAACTTGCTAAAAGTGAGAAGCGCTTATCTGCAATTGAAATCGCTAAGGGCACAGAACTCACACAGCCATCTGTCGCAAAGGTACTCTCAACGCTTAGGAAGGGGAATTTTATTGTAAGCGTGCCCGGTCCTGGAGGCGGTTTTTCACTTTCACGAAGCGCAGAAGAGATTAATGTTCTTGATATTTGCATGTTCTTTGAGTTGCAGACTGCAATGCCACAGGACTGTGCTATTACGTGCGATTGTTCTGACAATTTGCCATGCCAAGTCTGCAGCGTTCTTAAAAATGTTGATGACCTTCGTGATTCAACGTTGCGCGGCCTCACCATCAAAACCCTTGCTGCCTAAATCTATCCGCGGTAGATTCATCGGACAATAGTTTGGCTAGTGATGGGGGGCAATTAATGGACCAATTTTATTATGATGGTGGGATGACAACGGCAAATAGATTGGAACAATTTGGTGAATCTGTTTTTGCTACATGGAGTCGCATCGCAATAGAAAATGATGCGATAAATCTTGGGCAAGGGTTTCCAGATTTTGATGCGCCAGAGTTTGTCAAAGAGGCAGCTATCAAAGCAATACGAGATGGCGAAAACCAATATTCTCGCAGTGCAGGACACCCACTTCTTGTGCAGGCAATTGCTGATACGTTTGAGTTTCCAGTCGATCCAATGGAAGAAGTAACGGTTTCTTGTGGAAGTACCGAGTCAATTTCAAACGTGATTCTAGGCATTATCAATCCGGGTGACGAAGTTATCGTTATCGAACCATTTTACGATTCGTACACAGCCTGCCTTGCAATGGTTGGGGCGACTGTAAAAATGGTAACTCTCCATGCGCCCAACTTTACCCTTGACGAAGTTGAACTTCGCGCAGCATTTACTGACAAAACGAAAATGATCATTATTAATACTCCGCATAATCCCACTGGAAGAGTATTCACAAAAGAAGAACTCTCGCTCATCGCAGAACTTGCGATTAAACATAATGCACTAGTATTATCAGATGAGGTTTACGATAAATTGGTCCTCAGTGGCAAGCACATACCAATTGCAACGCTGCCGGAAATGCAGCAACGCACTATAACCCTACGTTCGCTCGGCAAAGTGTTCTCTGTAACTGGCTGGAAAATTGGTTGGGCTGTTGCACCGCCTCAACTAACAGAGGGTATTCGATGCGCACATCAATTCACAACTTTTTGTGCAGCCACGCCACTTCAAGTAGCCGCCGCAACTGCACTTAGAGCCCCAAAATCGTATTACGATTCCTACACAGAAGAATATCGCCAGCGGCGTGATTTACTTGTCGAAGGACTTCTTGCCGTTGGATTTAACGTCCACAGCCCAGAGGGAACCTATTTTGTACTCGCAGATCACACCCCATTTGGCTTTGAAGATGACATTTCGTTCTGTCATCACCTTGCAAAACAGTGCAAGGTCGTGGGCATCCCACCTTCAGCTTTTTACGCCCAAAGCAACGATGGGCAGGGATTAGTCCGTTTTGCATTCTGCAAGGGCTTGGAAACGCTAAAAACGGCTGTTCAACGCCTCCAATCACTTGGCTAACAACGAATAGTTGCTATAATGCCTCGTTCCCCAAAAGGTAGGAGCCTTCATTATGTACGCAATCGTAGAAGACAGTGGAACCCAAATAAAGCTCAGCACAGGTGATGTGCTTGAGGTCGATATCCGTGATTTGGATGGCGATACTTTCACGCTTGAAAACGTCCTCATGATTGCAGGGAAAGGTGAACCAACGATTGGTACGCCATATGTCGAGGGCGCTTCGGTGCTCGTTGAAGTTCTTGAAGAATTCAAGGACAAGAAAATTGATGTAATCAAGTTCAAAAGGCGAAAAGGGTATCGTCGCAAAACGGGTCACCGTCAACGTCTTCTGAAAGTCCGTATTGGTGAAATTTCTGCAAAGAAGAAAACCACCAAAAAGAAAACGACAAAGAAAACGACAAAGAAAACCGACGACGAGTAAATTGGTACTGTACTTATTACGGGGCGACGAGTAGGGCGGCATTTGTGATTTGTCGTGCAATTGTTTTGTTCGGTGTACTTCTAACTCGTCCTGTCATCGAAGCGGGGCTCAAAAGGTCATCGAATCCACCATTGCTGTTTTCCAATGACAAGTTAGCTTCTTCAATGTAAAGGGATATACCCTTTTCAGTTGTGCCCGAAGGCCAGCAGAAACCACCACCGCCGTACACGCCGACTGCACCATTGGAAATAATGTACTGCTTTATCGCGAGGTTAGTTGAGGTAGATTCAAGAGGTGTTTTCCCAGCCACTGGAATCCATAAGAGTTGCAAGTGAATGATTTGGCCTGTTTCGAATTCCCCAGAAACTAAATCTTCCATTGGAATGTCAGTCATCCAGATATCGCCTTCGTTTGCAAAACCCTCCGTACACACTATTGTTGTGCAATTGGCACGAAGAACTGCACGGTCTAGACCCATAGAGTGCACTTCAAGCGCAGAAGTAGAGGAAAACAAGCCACTTGAGGAACACGCAGAAACGAGTAAAAATGACAACAAGAAGAGATTACGCATCGTTGGTCTGGACGATATCCTCGGCAGGTGTCGCCGAAGGCTCCACCGTTGAAGAACTTGCTATCGAGTCGTAACTGATACCAAGGCAAGAAAGTGCATCACGTTCGATGATATCTTTTATCCTTGCACGTGGAATTGGTGGGAGCAGCGTACCTTTAATGGAAACGTTTACGCTGTAGAGAGATTCAATGGCTAGTTGTGGAACAGACATAGGGAATCCAGAGCCAAAAAGTAGTCTATCGATAACGTTTAAACTCCACGCAGTGGATAGCGCGTTGTACACTTGCCATGGTCGCGTTGCAACGCTTGAAACTTCGGCATAGACGTGTTTGTGTTTTCCTGCAAGAACGAACAATTCGTCAATCCACGGGTAGCCCATTTGGGTAAACATAATTCTAAGTTCTGGGAAAGTCCTTGCAACTTCGTCCCAGTGAATTGGTCTTGCAAAATCAAGAACAGCAGATGCTGGAATCGGTTGGGGCATGGTGACAATTACTGGTAGCCCATGTTTGCAGCACCATTCGTATACTCGCATTGCAGAAGAATGCGTTGGGTGGAAACCTGCAAGTGGGGGTGAAAGAGCAACACCTACGAGCCCAAGATCAAGGACGCCTGCAAGGTCGTGTTCAACCGACTCAGCAAGCGGGTCAATTCCTGCGATTCCAAGGCGATGTTGTGGGTCTCGGCCTACAAACTCAGCGATAAGTTCGTTGGGTACATTTGCCCCAACGAGTTCGGCTCTGTGTGCAAAGACCAGAGAGGCATCAATGCATGAAGTTGCTCGGCCGTGTGCTGCAGCGTCTCCGCACTCTTGCGCCCAATTTTTTGGCGTATTTTGAGCGAGGGTTTCTGCTGTATCTGGACCTAGTTGCCTAGCGTCGGACCATATTCTTGTATGACAGTCGATAATCATATATCTCTCCAAGTGATACTGCTCATTGTAACGGCATACATGCCCCTTGGACTATAGAGGTATCATGCTATATATGCCCAATCCTGATGATTTTCAACCAAACAGCCCAGCTTGGAGCGACAAAAACCTCTCGGAAAACCCCCACGCTGTAGTGGATAAGCCAGAACGGGTGGAGGCAATGTTTACGGCGATAGCTCGGAAATACGATTTGAACAATCGCCTTCATTCCATGTGGCAGGATCAGCTTTGGAGGTCTCAAGCAGTTGCAGCAGCGAACCTAAAAGGTGGCGAAGATATAGTTGATGTTGCGTGTGGGACGGGGGATTTAGCGATGGCATTTTATAAAGCCAACGTTGGCTCCGTCATTGGCATTGATTTTACGAAAGCTATGCTTGACCTTGCAATCGTCAAAGCAAATATTGCCAAGTACGACATTGATTACAGGCAAGGGGATGCGATGCATTTAGAGTTGCAAGATAATTCTGCCGATGTTGTTTCTATCGCATTTGGGATACGGAATGTGCAGGATCCAGGCAAAGCATTCGATGAGTTTTTTCGTGTTTTGCGTCCTAATGGCAAACTTATCGTGCTTGAATTTTCAACACCAAGCAATTCCTTGATTCGATGTTGTAATGATTTCTACACAAAAAAAATTATGCCAATCACGGCAACAATTATCGCTGGTGACACAAGCGGCGCGTACAAATATTTACCCAAGAGTATTGAAACTTTTACAGACGCAAAAGAACTCGCCGCCGAAATTGAACGCGCAGGTTTTACTGAAATCACTCAAACTCCCCAAACGTTTGGAGTTTGTACGATTACTAGCGCAGTAAAATCTTAGTTTGGATTATCGGATTCTTCTTTGGGCGTAAACGCTTCTGCGTTTTTCATGGCTTTGCGTACAAGTTCGTAATCCTTTGGCGTTGCTTTTGTAAAACCGGAACAGCCAAGTTCGCCGATGATTTTAGAATCCACAAGTTCAAGAAGCGAAGCAGTAATTGCATCTTTAATCTTTTGTGGTAAGTCAGCCCGAGCAACCCATGGCTTTGTGACATTTTCAAATGCGACGACGATTTTTATCTTGTCAGGGTTGCAAAGTTTTTTATATGTCGATGCTTTCACTGCCCCTGCGTCATGTGTGCCAGTAATAACTGCTTTTGCAACAAGATCGTGACGATGGACAAAATCAAAATCTTTGAGCGTATCTGCAGAAACTCCTGCATCGACCATGAGCGATTGGGCAAGGTAACGACCAATCGTTGAATTGCTATCTCCAAAAGCAAAAGTTTTGCCTTGTAAATCTTTGATTGCGTTAATGCCACTCTCTTTTTTTGCGATGATTAAACCGTTGAATCGCTTGAGCCCTTTGCGTAACTCCATTGCAAGTAATTGTATGTTTGGGTTTAACTCCTCTGCAAGAATATAGGAAGCTGGGCCAAACCGCACAAAGTCAACATCTCCGTTTGCGAGCGCTTTAATGCCAGAGGCATAATCTTCAAAAATAGTAAGGTGAATATCGACTTCTCGTTTTAGTTGCGTTTCAAGCGTTGCGCTAAGTGCCTCAAGTACCGGAGTGAATTTGCGGTACATAGTTGTCGCTCGGTCAGATGGGTAGACACCAAAATGTAATCGCAACGGTGTCTCCTGACCGAAGCAGAAATTGCAGCATACGAGGAGAAGAAAAGTAATTCTGTACATGCTATTAGGATAGTCGGATTTTAAAGGGCTGCAAGAATTGCATCGACATTTTCTCCCGCATCGCCAAACAACATCGATGTATTCTCATTGAAAAAGAGCGGATTACCAACGCCAGCGTATCCTGTGCCCATGGAACGCTTCATGACGATGACATCTTTTGCGTTCCATACTTCAAGTACGGGCATGCCTGCAATTGGACTGTTTGGGTCATCCAGCGCACTTGGGTTTACGATATCGTTTGCGCCGATGACCATAACGACATCGGTATCGGAGAAAGTATGATTGATTTCATCGAGTTCAAGGACGATGTCGTAGGGAATGTTTGCCTCTGCTAACAAAACGTTCATGTGTCCAGGTAGCCGACCAGCAACTGGATGGATAGCAAATAAGACTTTAGTGCCATTGTCACGAAGTTTCTTTGTGATTTTTGCAACGGTATGCTGTGCTTGTGCAACAGCCATTCCATACCCCGGAACAATAATGACACTCTTTGCGTTTTTAAGCAACGTTGTCGTAGCGTTAGATTCGATTGAAGTGACTTCGCCATCTGGAGTATGCAATGGTTCGCCACCACTATCGCCTGTGCCAAATCCACCAAGAATTACACTAACAAGTGAGCGGTTCATACCTTTGCACATAAACAAACTCAGAATTAATCCACTTGAGCCAACGAGCGCACCAACAATTATGAGAAGGTTATTACCGAGCATAAAGCCAGCGGCAGCAGCAGCCCAACCAGAGTAACTGTTGAGCATGGAAACAACGACGGGCATGTCCGCGCCTCCAATTGCCATGACAAGGTGCACGCCGAGTATGCCTGTGATAACCATAGCAATCAACAACGCGGTAGTCGGATTAGCGATGATTCCGTGTGATATGAATTCCATCCCTAGCCAAACTGTTGCAGCGAGTGCGATAAGGTTTAGGAAGTGACGTGCAGGCAAGAGTAGAGGAGTACCAGAAATCAATCCTTGTAATTTCGCAAATGCAACTACGGAGCCTGTAAATGTAATTGCGCCAATACAAACGCCAACGTATATTTCAATGTTGTGGATTACTCCAGCAATGCCCTCATGTGGGATTGTGGTTTCATCGAGTTGCAAACTTAAGCCAACAAGAACGGCAGCAGCACCTACGAAACTGTGCAAAATTGCTACAAGTTGTGGCATTTCTGTCATCTTGACTCGAGCGGCAAGGAAACCGCCGATGAGCACTGCAGGTAAAATTGCTAGAGCGAGTGTGCCGTATCCTGTAACTTTGTCGCTCATAGTGATGGCAACAAGTGCTAAGAGCATGCCAATAATTCCATACCAATTGCCTCTGCGCGCAGTAGCTTGATTAGAAAGTCCGCCGAGGCTCAATATAAAAAGCACAGCAGCAATGATATAACAGATGATGACTACATTATTTGACATAAATTTATTGCCTAAACATCGCGAGCATACGGTTTGTAACGAGGAACCCTCCAACAACATTGATTGCTGCGAGAAGTATTGCAGCGGCACCAAGGATGACGCTGGTATTAATTTCGGGGCGTGAGATCTGCAATATGCCACCGATGATAATAATGCCAGAAATTGCATTTGTGACACTCATCAATGGGGTGTGCAGGGCGGGTTTGACGTTCCAAATAACTTGCCAACCTACAAAACATGCAAGTACGAAAACCGTAAGTTGACCGATGAACTGCTGCACAAATTCGTCTTTCTCTGGAAGGCTGCTCGCAGCGATATAAAGACCGATAGCAACAGCAAGGAGAATGGTGTATTTGAGAACAACTCTAATGGGACAACTTTTGTCTTCTTGAGGTACTGTTGCGGGTTGTTTCTTTTCTTTTTCTGGTCGTTTGCCAGTGTCAACAGAATATTTTGGTCCCGGATTTTTTGGTTTAGGGGGTGGCCACATGACGGTACCGTCTTGGGTCACAAGTGCACCGCGGATAACTTCGTTTTCAAGGTCGACTTTGTATTGTTCTGCGCCGCCCATCTCATCTAGGAGATGCACAATACCCGCGCTATACAAACGGCTCGAAAGAGCCGCCATTCGACTTGGCAAATCGGTATAGCCAAGAATAGTTACGCCATGGTGGACGACTTTTTCGTTCGGTTTCGTGAGCGAACAGTTGCCGCCTTGTTCTGCTGCAAGGTCGACAATGACTGAACCTTCGCGCATGGATTCAACCATGCCTGCAGTGATAAGTTTCGGAGCTTCTTTGCCGGGAATAAGCGCGGTCGTAACAATGATGTCAACGTCGATTGCTTGTTCGGCGAATAATTTCATCTCCGCTTTAATGAATTCGTCACTCATCGTTTTTGCGTAACCGCCGCCGCCTTCGCCATCTTCATCTGGGAAATCAAGTTCGAGGAATTCCCCGCCTAAACTTTCAACTTGCTCTCGAACAGCAAGGCGAGTGTCAAAGGCACGTACGATTGCGCCAAGACCTTTCGCAGCGCCAACTGCTGAAAGCCCAGCAACGCCACCGCCGATGATAAGTACTTTTGCGGGTTCTATTTTTCCAGCGGCCGTAATCTGACCAGTAAAAAAGTGTGGAAACTCGTTTGCTGCTTCGATAACAGCACGGTAGCCCGCTATGTTTGCCATCGAACTAAGTGCGTCCATTTGTTGGGCGCGTGTAATTCTCGGAATACAGTCCATTGCAAGTGCAGTTACATGCTTTGCGCTTACATTTTTGAGAAGGTCATCATTTTTTGCAGGCCAGAAAAATGAGATAAGCGTTGAGCCTTTTTTCATCAGCGCTACTTCGCTTGAAAGTGGTTCTCGAACTTTAATAACGATATCACTTTTTGCCCAAATTTCTTGGGCTTCCTCTGCAATTGTTACGCCGACTTCTTCGTATTTTGCGTCGGAATAATCTGCGTCGTCGCCAGCTGAAGACTGCACAATAATTTCAAAACCCATTTTACGGAGAGCCTCTGCGCCTCTTGGTACGAGTGCGACTCTTCGTTCATCGGGATAAAGTTCTTTAGGTACACCAATAATCATTTTTGGGCTCCAAATAGGTAGAGCCCCTCATTCTACCTCATTACGAGCAGTATTGCACTCTGTACAATGGAGGTTGAGATGGCCCAGAACAAGACCCAAAAGACTAAAAACAGTGTTGCGGCTTTCATTAAGTCTGTTGAAAAAGGCAGGCAAGCAGACTGTAGAGAAATTGTAAAGATGATGCGTAAAGCAACTGGTTCAATACCTACGATGTGGGGCGAATCGATTATCGGTTTTGGGGATGTGCATTTAAAATATGCAAGTGGTAGGGAACTTGATTGGTTCAAAATTGGATTTTCGCCGCGTAAAAAAGAAATCTCTCTCTACCTAACGTGCAATATCAAGAAATTCGGTAAATATGTAAAGAAACTAGGCCCGCATAGAGCAGGCAAGGGGTGTTTGTATATAAAATCATTACAGGATATTGACATCAATGTGCTTCAAGAACTTTTTAAATCAAGCGCTCAAACATGACAGGAGAGCAACATGCTTACAACGACAGTGCCAGCAACTACCATAGAGCCAGCATTAACAGGTGCAGCAGGCGGCGCTATCGCTGTGGGTATTCTATTTTTACTCGCAATCGGAATCGCACTTGAAGTTTTGATGATGGTTGGTCTTTGGAAGGCTGCTTCGAAGGCAGGAATATTTGGCCTCTGGGCAATCATCCCGATCGTACAATTGTTTACTTTAGCTCGTATTGCTGGTAAGCCCACATGGTGGGGGCTGCTGTGCTTGGTTCCCTTTGTGAACTTAGTCATTTTAATCATTTTCTATATTGAAATTTCAAAGAATTTTGGGCGAAGTGTTGGCACAACGCTTGGGCTGGTATTTTTGCCCTTCATCTTTTGGCCAATCTTGGGCATAGGTAGTGCAGAATACAAAGCAAATTAACGACCCCGCGGGTAGGTATTAATCTTATGTATTGGCGTTTCCGCTCATTTTTCGTGGAATGATACTAAGTGCTAGAACTGCTGCGAAAAAGCAGACAATACTACCAGTGACATAAGAAGCGCTTGTACCGTCATGAATGGTTTGTCCCTTAGAAAAGGATTCAATCACAGCTCCGGCAAGGGTGACACCGATTCCGCCAGTCATGACAACAACAGTAAGCCCAGCACTACTTGCAAGACCGATGGCATTTTTTGGCAACGAGATGATGGACCCAACAAGCGCAATAGAAAAACCCCATCCACAACCTGGGCCTGCAATCGCTAACCCGATAAGAATGCCAGTGTTGTCGTTTTGATTCCAAAGAATATAACCACCCACTCCCTGTAAAAGTAACGAGAGAATCATCGTTCTTTTTTCGCCGATACATGCGATAACACGCGAGAGGAAGAAACTTGAAATTGCCACGGTGCCACTGAGTGATAAAAAGAACAACCCCGCTTTGAGTGGATCGTAAGAAAATACTTTTTGCAATACGATTGTGGTTGTAAAAATTGCTAAAGCCCAGAACAAATTTGATAGCGAGCCACACGAGACAAAACCAAGAAAAGTTCTATTTTTAAATAGCGAAATATTAATGAGCGGGTTCGCAGTGCGTTGCTCCCATTTGACGAATAAACAAAACGAAATTGCTGTGCAAGCGGCAATGATAATGCTCTGTATTGATGTAACACCCCAAATGTTTATTTTTGCAATCCACATTGCAAGAGATATGATTCCACCAAGTAAAAACAAGATTCCAAGGTAATCAATTTTTGTAGTCGTCGTAGAATCTTTTGATTCGGAAGTCCCAAACAATACCATGCAAAACGCGAACACGGCAATGGGGGCGTTTAGGAAAAAAATCCATGGCCAGCCCAGTGATTCTGTGAGAATTCCTCCCACTACAGGTCCGATTGCAGCCCCAAGTGCGCCAATGCCGGTTAACAATCCGAGCATTTTTGTCAGTGTATTTGTTGGAGTTGCATCACCAAGAACCGCGGTTGACAGAGGGTAAATTAAGCCCGCTCCTATGCCCAGTGCAACACGCGCCATAATTATCATTTCAATTGATTTGCATAAGCCAACCCAGATTGAAAATAGTCCAAAAAGTATAGTGCCAATGAGTAATAGTTTTTTTCGCCCAAATATATCACCAAGTCTTCCTGCAATTGACATCGTTGCGCAAAAAGAGATTATGTATGCAGAGATTACCCAGTCTAAGGAAACAGCGGAAACTGTAAACTGCTTAGCCATATCTGGAAGCGCAACGGCGACAGACCAATAGTCGATATTAACAACAATGACGCCAAGGGATACTGCCAGAAGTGTTTTCCATGCGTGGGTCATTGTTCACCTTTCATAGTAACAACAAATCATAGTAATTTTAATTATCCGAGAGTAACTCAGCACATTTTGAGCGGTTTGTTAACCGCTTGATGTTTAAGTTTGGGGGTGGGTTTGAAGGATAACCACGTCGTGATACCGTTCGCTGCGGGCCATAAGTTCGTCGTGCGTACCAGACTCTATGATTTGTCCCTTGTCGAGAACAAGAATTTGATTGGCATCACGAATAGTACTCAACCGATGCGCAATGACAAAACTCGTTCTGTTTTTGAGTAATGTCGACAAACTGTGTTGAATAAGGCGTTCTGATTCAGTATCAAGATTGCTCGTTGCTTCATCGAGAATGAGAATTGTTGGGTCAGCAAGCAGTGCCCGTGCTATCGCAATACGCTGGCGTTGCCCACCGCTGAGTTTGACTCCTCGCTCACCTATTTCCGTTTGGTATTTTTGCTTAAAGTCGTCGATAAAGTCATGCGCTGCAGCTTGTTTTGCAGCAGTTTGAATTTCTTGCGCTGTAGCACCGCGTTTTCCGTAAGCGATGTTGCTTGCGATTGTGCCCTCAAACAAGAAAATGTCTTGCTCGACAATACCAAGCAACGTTCGATACGAATCTAAATTAATGTCTTGGAGCGACAGACCGTCAAGTAGTATTTTTCCTGCAGTGCAATTATAAAATGCTGCAACCAAATTGCAAAGGGTCGTCTTGCCAGAGCCACTAGGACCAACAAGTGCTATGGTTTCACCCTCTTTTGCATCAAATGAAATGTTGTGGAGAACATCGGTATCTGTACCGGGGTATGCGAAGCAGACATCTTCGAAGGAAACAACCCCACATGTTGAACCACTAGAAACTTTTTTTCCCCCTAGATGTTCGTCTTGTTCCGTTGGTTCATCGAACAAATCAAGAACTCTGTCGAGGGCAGCAAGTGAGTTTTGCAATTGCGTTGCGCTTTCGGCGAGCGTTGCAAGTGGACCCATCAGCATCGCTAAGTACGTCAAGAACATGACGAGGTCGCCAGCAGTGATTGCTTGCGATACAGTGATTTCGCCCGCTGCTATCAGTTCTCTGTCGTGTAAGACCTGCCATCCACCAAACCAAAGCAGGGCAGCAGTTGCAACGGGAATAAGCACTGACCATGCAATGTCGATACCCCTAGAAAGCCACCAAGCGAGAAGTTCTTTTCGAACAAGCAAATGATTTGAACGAATCCAATTGGAAGCCTCTGTTCGTTGACGAGAAAAACTACGTACAACACGCGCTCCTCCAAATGATTCTGTCACCATCGCATCGCAATGTTGGCGCGTTCCGCGGATTGAACGCCAGAGCGGACGAATCCTGCTTATCCATGTTCTGTGGGTGAAAAAAACTATTGGAAAAAGCACAACAGAAAAGAGCAATAATCGCCAGTCCACAAAAAGCAAAATGAGCAGAATGCCAACAAGCTGGATTATCGCCCTCCATGGGTTGTAGCAAAGTCCAAACACAAGTTCACCGATTGCGCCTGCATCTTCGCGAACAAGTGAGGCAGCCCCGCCAGATCGGAGTTGGTGTATTCGGTGCAGCGGCAAGGAGGTCGCATGCATGAATGCTTTGCGCCTCAAGAGCACTTGGATTCGCTTTGTTGTTCTTGTTGCAATCCACCGAGCGCGTACACTAAAGCTGAGTGCTATGAGAGCAAGGAGCACCGTGCCAATAGCAATAACAGCGAGAAGCGTCGTTTTATTTGTAAGCGATGGGAAAGTCTGGGTGACTTCATGTGGCAGGGCTTGATCACCGAGGATGTTGTCAAAGACAAGTTTAGTTGCGGCAGGCGGGATCAGTCCAACCAACGAGCCGACTGTGAGAAAGCCAAGTGACCAGAGTATATCTTTGCGATTTTTACCAACTATTGAAAAGAATGCACGCAACAATCCCCCAAATGAGCGTGACCGTTCTGCGATGGCTCTCCCAGTACTAATCGAAGCATAGTCGCCGCTTTGTACTGCACCCTTCAATTGCTCCTTGAACAGTCGGTATCTGAATTTACTTGATCGTTGTTCTGCCATTGAGAAGGGGATTGTATACCATGCACGCATGACACCTTTCCATGAATTTGCA
>JACKQG010005706.1_pt1 | contig 13542 bp, 8 predicted proteins | sample 8237621 | NCBI WGS metagenome assembly JACKQG01 (sample SAMN15677084, study PRJNA649215) | marine metagenome | biome: marine; feature: Black Sea; material: saline water; isolation source: suspended particulate matter (SPM) from the Black Sea western gyre | collected 2013-06-09/2013-06-10 | depth...
GGGGAGGCGGCGACTGATCCCGGGGCGGGGAATATAGGCGGTGGCGGTTTTATGATGTATCGCGCCCCAAGCGGCGCGACTTGGTTCTTGGATTTCCGCGAAGTGGCGCCGGCAGCGGCCGATCACGATATGTATTTGGGCGAGGACGGCTTGCCCGTTAAAGAGCAAAGTACCGTCGGTTGGAAGGCGGCGGGAGTGCCCGGCAGCGTATTTGGAATGGCGCGCGCCCACGAAGAATGGGGCAGCTTGCCATGGAAACGCTTGTTACAACCAGCGATCCACTTGGCGCTGAGTGGTTTTCACATCAATGCCGATCAGGCCGCGAGTTTGAACAAGTATCACCTCAAGCTGATTCAGGACAAAATGACCGCGTCGGTGTTGGCGCCGACGGATCGGGGCATCTGGAAGGAGGGTGATTTGCTTGTGCAACCGGAGTTGGCGGCAACATTGATCTCGATCGCCGAGCGTGGCGACGCCGCGTTCCGTTCAGGACCTCTCGTCGATGCCACTGTTGCAGCCAGCCGCGAAGGTGGCGGTGTGCTAAGTGCAGAAGACTTTATGAATTACCAACCGGTCATGCGCGATGTGCTGCCGGTGCAATGGAATGGCGTCGAAATTTTGGCGGCGACGCCTCCTTCTAGCGGCGGCGTTTTTCTGTACCAAACTTTGGAATATTTACGCCGTCACCCGCTTAAAGAATGGGGCTTTCACGACCCTCGCACGGTGCAAATTATTGGTGAAGCCACAGCTGCGGCATTCCGCGTGCGCAACCAGTATTTGGGTGATCCGGCAGGGTTTGATTACCATTTGAATGAACTGCTGAATCCGATTTTCTTGTCTAAAATCAACTATCGGCTCAATCCTGAGCACTACACTCCGCCCGATCAAAGTCTGCCCATGCCTTTGGCCGAGAGTGCCGAAACTACCCACTATTCGGTGTTAGACGCCGACGGCGGTGCAGTGTCAGTGACCACTACTTTGAATGGCGCCTATGGTGCCAAAGTGATGGCGCCTGGCGGCTTTTTGATGAACAACGAAATGGATGACTTTGCCGTCGCCCCTGGGCAAGCAAATCAATTCGGATTGGTGCAGCAGGAGTACAACGCGGTGAATCCTGGACATCGACCGCTGAGTTCGATGAGCCCGGTGATTGTGGTCAGGGATGGACGCGTCGACGCGGTGCTGGGATCGCCTGGCGGCCCGACCATATTGACCACTGTTTTGCAGGTGCTGTTGAACCGTTACCTCTTTGAATTTTCACCTGAAAAATCGGTGGCTGCGCCGCGCTTTCATCGTCAAGATCGGCCACCCACCTTACGCTTTGAAACAGGACGTTTAGGTCGCCCGACTTTAAAAGCGTTGCAGAAATTAGGTCAGCCCACTGAGGTGCGCAGCCTAATCGGCGACGTCAACGCCATCTTCCGCGATGGTGCAGAATGGGCCGCAATTGCCGACCCACGGCGCGACGGCATGGGCGTGGTTTTAGTAGACCGCTAGCCGCGCATTCAGGCGATTAACAAGTGCCCGTCCAGCCGCGGCGGGCACCAATAATAGTTACCGGTCACTGCGGTCGTAAATTGAAACAAGGCGTCGCTAATGCCATCGTTCAAACCCAGCATGTTATTTGCCAAAGCTTCGAAGGCATCGAAACTGGCGCCGAAGGCTACGAACATCAATCCGGCTTGCTGACCATCTAGCCACGGCATCGAACGCCGCACGACGAAGGCTTCGGGGTCAAAAGCCTCCTGGGCGGTACGTTTGACGTGAGCTGATTCCGGCGCATCATTCAATTCTTCGTTATCAATACGACGTCGTCCGATCGCGTGATCTTGCTGCAGGCTAGACAGCGCGTCGAATTTTTTGAAATCGTGAAGCCACTTTTGCACCGCCACCATGCTTGAGCCAATTGGCGCTGCAGTGCCGTCGGCGATTCCGACTTTTGCTGCGTGTTCATCGACCGGGTTTTCAGTGCCGTCTTCGTAGCCAGTGAGGTCTAATCCGCCGCTGTAAACGAAGCTGTCGGTGAGATCGGTGAGTTCAAAAGCTGCCTCCAATTGGGCAATCCACTGGCGGCTTTGATGCATCAAAATCCCACGGTCGTCGGCGCGTTGCCATAGCCATAAATCACCGGCGCTGGAGGGCATTTGATTAGCATTATGCTGCAATTTCGGGAACGAGCGCATGCCCGGAACCTCGACTCCACGCGCAGCTCCAACGGCGGCCGTTAGTTGAGGCCCCAAGCCGATCACCAGCGAATCATCCACCGCGATTTCGGACAAGATTCGCAACACCGATGTGACGTCGGCGTCGGCGTTGCGGAGAAAGGTCAGATAGCGGGCGTGGGCCGGCAATCCGGCCAAAATGCCGGGTTGGGGGGAAGCTGTCATGCAGCCCGTTAGGTTACAACCGCACTACTATGACGTCGCTACCACTGTTCAAATTGATGCTATGTTCGGTGGTGTCACCGTCGTTCGTGATGCTCAATTTGTAGCTGCCTGGAGCGAAGCTGCCTAAGTTGCGGGTTCCGTCGGAGCCGCCGCTGAAGAAGCGCTGAATCATTTGATTTCCGCCGCCCTCCGCCTTGAGACGCTTGCCATTGGAGTCCAGCACAGTGATCGCCGCCGACGGCACGGGCTTTCCGTTCGACCCAATCACGCGCACTTTCATTTCCACGCCAGTGCGCAAGGTGAATTCCAACTCACCTTCCCGGCCTGGAGTCAGGTTGACGGCCTTAGTCTCCAGCGCAAATCCACGCGCTTCAATTTGAATGTCCCAATTGCCAGCGGGCACGCCTTCCAGAGTGCCTTTTCCGTTCCAGCCCCAGCCCTCAAGCTCAGCACCCTCTTTGGGAGCCTCCCTGTCGTCGGCCGGCAGCGCGCGCAGACGGAAACCTTGTTGGAACTCCTTGCCGTCTTCGCCAAACACATTGACGTTGACACGACAGGCTTCAATCAACTCGATGCTATCCATTTCCAGGATTTCGTCCTCGTCCAAGAAGAACGATTTCGATTCCACTTTGCGATAGCTGGTTTCTTTGGGTTGACCATCATCACTGCTGCGACGCCAATTGCCTCCTGCAGGCTCTACCATCAAGTGGTAATCGCCGGACGGAGCGCCTTCAATTTTGTAGCGCCCTTGGGCGTCGGTAGTCGCCGACCGCCGCCAACCGCCGCCGCCGAACATCGCTCCGATACCGGCTGGCCCGTCTTCGCGAACCATGCGCACGCTGACGCCTTCCAATGGCGAGTTGGTGGTTCCAGAAAGAATCGTGCCTTCAATTACCGACTCAGGCACGCGCAGCGATACGAAGTCTTCAGGAATGTCATCCACGAATAGGTCCAAGGAGCCGCTCCATTCCGATGACTCAACGTTCACCGTGTACTCACCAGGAGCCAAGCTTTTGAAGACAAAATTGCCGTCTTCGTCGGTGCGCGAAGAAGCCATGCGGAAGTCCAAGAAGCCAGACCCGCCCATGGATGTGGCGGTAAGCATCGCGCTAGGAACCGCAGCCCCGTTTTTGGTCAAAGAGCCGCTCAACCTACAACCGCCCGCCGACGGATCAACGATGTCTTGAGTTGTGGTTTCACCTTCGGTTACGGTGGCTGGCACAAATTTACCTCCCGAAAGTATGGAGGCAATGTCGCCGGTGAACAATGATTCGTCATCCAGCGACGCGGAAATAAGCATGTAGTTCCCAGGCAGCAAATTCTCAATCAAATACACACCAGCCTCATCGGTTCCGCTTTGATGGAAATCCCTCGAACCCGGTGAAAACGCCACCACCATGCGCTGCGCTAACGGCACCTTATGGCGATCGGTAACTAGACCTGTAATGTTGCCCCCGGGCAGCATTTCCACAGTCACCGGACCGCGCACCTCACCTTCTTCAATCTTTTCAATCTCCATGCTCTTCATGGAGTAGCCCTCGGCCATAACGTGCGCGTATTTTGCGCCGGCTTCAATGCCGCGTAGTTCAAAACTACCGTCCTCCTTGGACACCGCGACCTGGTTGCCTTCGGTAAATCCTTGCGCCAGCAAAATGAAGCCGCCTCCTTTCTGTTGATCGACGGAAACCATGGCGCCAGAAATCGGCTTGTTTGAGTTTTTATCTAATACCACGCCGTGAACGCTAGCGCCTAAGCCCAAGGTCAAAACCACGTCTTTCGTAATTTCGCCTTCGACGACTTCCACCGTTTCGCGGCCGGTTTCGAAACCCTCTGACCTCACCTTTAACACCCATCTACCAGGCGAAAGACCGACGGCTTTAAAGCGACCTTTAGGGTCGTCTACGAATTGCGACAGCTTAAATTCATTCAAGGGCTGCAAAGTCGGGATCAACAAAAATTCGTCATCCGCGAGAGCTGCTTGTAACTCGGAGCTGCCAACTCGCGGTTTTTTCGGCTCTCCGTCGTGCTCGTGTCCCGAGTCGGCTTGCGGCTCAGCTATTTGCAGCAAACCTTCTTCCATTACGTCGACGCCTTGCGCTTGCGCGGGATTCAAATCTGAGCGCCGTAGGTCACATTGGAGGATGTAATAAGGCACTGGTTTGGGCTGATCGCCGGTTGTCACTACAACGCCCTCGATAGCGCCTGGACGCTGCATTACCAAAACTGGGTTTTTATCTTTCGGCAACTTGTTGAAACGGAAATCCGCCTCTACGTAACCGTTAGCTTCTACTCGCACTCGCGCTTGCCGCCATGCCGCCAATTCAAAAACACCTTTCGAATTTGTCGTCGCTTGCGTGTCCACTGGCAGGATTTCTGGCAGTGCCTCGCGCGCCATCTCGAGCAAAAAGTTCATGTCTGAACGCCGACGTCCTTCGGTCAACGCTTCTGCTTCTGGCACACTCATCAAGCTCACCGTCGCATTGGCAATGGGTTCGCCTTTAGTGTTGACGACACGACCGGTGACAGCGTTTTGAGTATCAATGGTGATGTCCTGCAAGCTGCCGGTCACACCCACAATGCGGCTGTTGACCGGTGCCGAACGTCCTTCGCTGGATTGGGCCACTAGCAAGTACTGGCCCTGCGGCAGACCGGGGAATTTGTAATTGCCACCGCCATCGCTTTGCGCTACCCAAGCCGGGATGTTTCGCAACACCGGGATGACCATGCGCAAGTCCAGCGGGATGGCGGCAATGTTGGCATTGCGCACCGGTTTATCTTCGACGTCAACGACGCGGCCTTCCAGGGAACCAATCTCAGCCAAATTCACGGTCACCTTGGCGTGCGAATTGCGCGCCGCCGGACCAAAGTCAGCAATTCCCGGGTGGGTGGAACCGTCAAACGCACCAGCGGACATCACCATGCCGGTGGGAACCGCCTCGACTTCAAAATTGCCACCTGCATCGGTGTAGGTGCGTTCCAGGAAAACGTCGCGCTTGCGAATGGCGGAGACTAAAAATTTCAGACCTGGGTTGATCAACACTTCGGCGTTGGCAACCGGTACACCATTTTCGTCGATGACGCGACCGCTCAGCGATGCTGCGGCAACGGTGCGTATCGTCACGCCGTTTTGATTATTCAAATCCGCCGCACTCACTCGTTGACGGCCTTGCGAAAGACGCATTTTTTTGCGTGCGGTCAAATAAACGCTGCGCCCCGGTACGCCGCCTAATTGAAAACGCCCATCTTTATCAGTGAAGGTAGAGGCCAGCGGATCCAACGAAAGCTGCAACGGTTTTTCAATAATCTCAGCTGGGTTTTCAATAAAGTCGGCGATTGGAAATGGTGAGCTATATGCGCCTACCCAAGCCTCTGGGACCGGGTCGCCATTTTCATCGACCACAATGCCGTGCAGACCGTGGCGGCCCAAACCTTTTTTTACCGGTCGGTTGGTGTACGCCGTAGGTTGATCCGGGGTGTCGGCGGTGCGCCCGGTTTCTACGTCGGTCGGCGCTGCTCCTGGCCGCTCGACCTGACTAAGCTCAGGATCCACCCAGTCTGTATCAAGAGGTTCCTTATTGTCACCGTCATGCAGGATGGCCCACATGATGAGAGCTAACAGAGCTACCAGGAGGAGAGGGAGAAAGCGGCGCATTTCAGATCATACGAGGGACTATGCGCACCATTTGTGCATTGATCCCTCGCCGGCGCCCATTCTTGCTCGCCAAGCTCTTAAACTTCGAGCACTGGCAATTCCGTGCTTTGTTTCTTGGCGATTTCTGCGGCGACCAAGCCGGCGATTTTGCGGAAAGCCTTGCCGCCCACGCTATCGGGCGACGAAATGACCAACGGAATACCGCTATCACCACCGGTGCGAACCTCCGGGTCGAGCGGGATTGTGCCCAAGAATGGCACGTCGTATTTGGCCGCAATGGATTCGCCACCGCCATAACCGAAGATGTCGCCGCTCATATTTTCAACCACGCCCAAAATCGGACATTTGACCTCTTGGCACATGCCCATCGCACGGCGCACGTCGGTCAGCGAAACTTCTTGCGGCATGGTGACGACGACGGCGCCAGTCAAAGGAACCAATTGCGCCAGCGAAATCTGGGCGTCGCCAGTGCCGGGCGGCATGTCCACCAATAGGTAGTCCAGCTCACCCCACAGGACGTCCTGCAAAAACTGCTGCAGTGCGCGGTGCAGCATGGGGCCGCGCCACATCACTGGTTGACCGTCTTTGACCAAAGTGCCGACGGAAATCATCTTCACGCCGTGAGCTTCCAGCGGAGTGATGTGCTTGCCGTCGGTAGTGCCAGCCGGGACTCCAGCCAGGCCGAGCATGACCGGAAGGTTGGGGCCATAAATGTCAGCATCGAGCAAGCCGACGCGCGCGCCTTCTTGCGCCAACGCCACCGCCAAATTCACCGCGCAGGTGGACTTGCCGACACCGCCTTTGCCAGAGGTGACTGCAATCACATTGCGCACATTGCCGCCCAATTGATTGCCAGCGGGTAATGAGCTTTTGACTTTGGCGCTCAGGTTAACGGTGACCTGATTGACGCCTTCCACGCTCAAGGCCGCTGCTTCGGCTTGCGCTTTCAATTCTTCCTTCACCGGGCAGGCTGGGGTCGTCAGTTCCAATGTGAACTTGGCCGCGCCGCCGCAAAATGCCAAGTCCTTCACAAAGTCCAAAGTGACGATGTCCTTGTGTAAATCAGGGTCCTGGACCGAGCGCAACGCGTCGAGGATTTGGTCTTTGGTTTCCTGTGTCATGATGGCGTGGTGGTTTCCCAACTGAACAGCCGTAAAGTAGGCCGCCGAGAGTAAAATTCAAGGCCGAGTGATCGTGCTGACCGGCGCTGATCGCCGTAATTCGAGCAACCTTAAAACCTTCGTACCGCAGTTGGCAACCGCAGATCATAAGAAAAACAAGGCCGTTGTGCTGCTGTCAGGCGGCCTGGATTCGGCGACGGTTACCGCGTGGCTGATTGAGCAGGGTTTTGAGGTCATCGCGCTGACCGTGAATTATGGTCAAAGGCATGCTGCCGAGCTGCGGGCGGCGTCGAAAATCGCAGAATTATTAGGCGTGACTGAGCATTTGGTGCAGCGGTTGGATCTGCGCGTGGTCGGTGGATCGGCGTTGACGTCGGACCTCGCGGTGCCGAAATCTGACGATCCGCTGGCCGAGGTGGCGGACGATATTCCGGTCACTTATGTGCCGGCGCGCAATACGCTGTTTTTGTCGATGGCGCTGGGGCTGGCAGAGGCGCGTGGGGCGCATGACTTGGCTATTGGGGTAAATGCGCTGGATTATTCCGGCTACCCGGATTGCCGGCCGGAGTTCATCGAGGCATTCGCCAAGCTGGCTAATTTGGCTACTCGCGATGGTGTGCAGGGGCAGGAGTTCAAAATTCACACGCCGTTGCAGGACTTGTCCAAGTTGGAGATTCTGCAATTGGCGGGCGAGTTGGGCGTTCCGGTGGATCAAACTCTGTCCTGTTACGATCCCAGTGACGCGGGTGAGCCCTGTCAGCTTTGTGATTCCTGCCGCCTGCGCCAGCGCGCGCAAAAGGAGCTAGTAACTTGGGATTCGTGCTCGTTAGAGGTCGAAATCCGCGCTGACGTTGCTGCAGCCGAGGTTCGTGAGCTGCGCCACCGCAACCTGAGACCGGGGCAGCCGTTTGAACGGGTGCTTTACGACATGGATGACTTGCGGGATACGGTGCATTTTTTGGCTTTGATTGACGGCAAGGCGATCGGCTGTCTTACTTTATTGTCCGATCCGCAATTCTGGTTTGGAATGGACCAGCCAGCGTGCGAACTGCGTCTGCGTGGAATGGCCATCGACGAAGTTTTGCGCAGCCTGGGCGTCGGCACGCGCTTGATGCGGGCGGCGCAGGCTTGGGCCAATCAAAGGGGCCAGGGTATATGGTGTAACTCAAGGAGCAGCGGCATCAGGTTTTACGCGCGCACCGGTTTTGTTCGGATTGGCCGTGAATTTGAAATGCCGGATATTGGGCCGCATTACGTCATGGCCTGGCCGGGCGCGTAGAATTCGCACATGAGCGAGCACACGCCCGTCGAACGCCCGGTTCCGCAGGAATGGGTGCAAGCAATGGAACGCCTGATGCAGGTGGTCGACACCTTGCGCAATCCCGACGGCGGTTGTCCGTGGGATATCAAGCAGACGGTGGAGAGTTTGGCGCCGCATCTGGTGGAAGAAAGTCACGAGATGGCCGACGCCGTCGCGCGTGGCGATAGCGACGGGATTTGTGAGGAGCTCGGTGACCTGCTGATGGGGGTGCTGATGATCGGTCGAGTCGCCAGTGAAGGGCGTGGATTTGATACTGCTGATATCGCTCGCGGAATCGTCGCCAAGCTGATCCGACGTCATCCGCACGTCTACGGCGAAGTCGAAGTCGACGGATCCGGCCAGGTGCTGCGCAACTGGGAAGCCATCAAGCTGCAGGAGAAAAAGGACAAGGGTGAGGAGCAGTCCACCCTGTCTGGCGTGCCGAGGTCGCTGCCGGCGTTGCTGCGGGCGTATCGGGTTGGCCAAAAAGCCAGTCATGCCGGATTTGATTGGCCGGATATGAGCGGGCCGTCTGAAAAGGTCGAGGAGGAGTGGCAAGAGTTCCAGCAGGCCATCGAATCTGGCGACAAAACACGCCAGACCGAGGAGTTAGGCGACCTGTTGTTTTCGGTGGTAAACATGGCCCGAAAGCTGAAAATCGAGCCCGAATTGGCGCTGCGCGGCACCATTGAAAAGTTCACTCAACGCTTCCGCCATGTTGAGCTAGGTCTGCAATCCGAAGGCAAGTTGCCGCAAGACGCCACGCTTGAAGAGATGGATCGCCTGTGGGATCAGGCCAAACAAGCACAATCTAGCGAATAATTCCGCCTGGAGGGTTGACCGGATCGAACGAAAGCCTCTATACTCTCCGCCCCAAAGCGGGGGTGTGGCGCAATTGGTTAGCGTACCAGACTGTCGATCTGGAGGTTGCGGGTTCGATCCCCGTCACCCTCGCCAACAATCAGAAGCCCGAGATGCGAAAGCGTCTCGGGTTTTTTTGTTTTGGCATTGAAGTATGGCACCCCCACCCCGAAGCCAACTAGCGATCTAGAAGAACGTCACGGCGTGCACGTTGCTGTCGTAGAGAACGCCACCGGCATCGAGTGCTGCTACTTCAAAATAGACCGTGAGGTTAGCCGCGCCAGATGGCACCGGTTGTGAAGTAAAGCTACCCATGCCGTTTGCCGAATTGATTCCGGTCGCTAATACGGTCATTGGATTGCCGATGTCGAAACTGTGACCGCTAATCACTGCACCATTTGTGTTAAGGGAATAGGCTAGCCAATACGTGGAGTTTCCGGCCGCTGAATGCCAAGAGAAATCCACCGTATCCAGAACCGGAGATGTGGAGGGGCCAGTCAAGAAAATGGAATTAGCGTCAGAACCGGTCCATCGGTCATGAGCGAAAATGTCCTCTAGCCCGTTTGTGTCCCCAGCCACGAGGTTGGTTGCATGGGATTGAAATGCCACCGAGCGGCCGTCTGCAGAGATGGAGGGGAGGTAGCTGCCGTTGTTCGCTAGGCCACCAAGCGAGTTCACGCTCACGAGTTCCGTTACGCCAGATTGGCGGTCATGGACGAAGATGTCCGCAACTCCGTTCGTATCCCAAGGCTCGAAGTTGGTCGCCGCCGAATCAAAAGCCACATAGCGCCCGTCTGCAGAGATGGAAGGTTCCAAGCTTTGGTAGTTCGCTTGCATTCCGAACGAATCTAAGCTCACAATTTCCGTTACACCGGCTTGGCGATCACGGACGAAGATGTCCCTCCACCCGTTCACATCCAATCTGTTCGCCAGATTTGTTGCATGGGAATGAAACGCCACGTAGTTCCCATCCGCGCTGATGGAGGCATGAGTGCTGTGGCCGTTCCCATCTAGTCCAAGTGAACTCATGCTCACAATTTCCGTTACACCGGTCTGGCGGTCATGAACAAAAACGTCCTCAAATCCGCTAGTGAACCCGGGCACTAGATTACTCGCGGTGGACTCAAACGCTACAAAGCGTCCGTCGCCGGAGATAGAAGGGTGGGAGCTTGGGCTGTTCCCTTGCGTTCCGAGCGAATCCACGCTTACACGTTCCGTTACGCCGGATTGGCGATCGTGGACGAAGACGTCGGCATTCGCGTTCGTATCGCCGGCGACCAGGTTGGTCGACCACGAATCAAACGTCACGAAGCGCCCGTCTGCAGAGATCGCAGGGTGGTAGTCAATGTTATCCCCTTCAATACCGAAGGAATCCACGCTTACGCGTTGTGTCACACCCGACAGGCGGTCATGGACAAAGATGTCTTGAATGTTGTTCGTATCCCCGGGCACGAGGTTACTCGCGTATGAAGTAAACGCCACATAACGCCCGTCTGCAGAGATTGAGGAGTCGTTTTCCCAGGTGGGCGACGAATTGTTCGCCTGTGCGCCAGACGAATCCACATTCACACGTTCCGTGGTCTGAGCGAAACACAGTCCAGCGAGGGGCAGGGAAAAGGACAGTACAGAAACGGCTAGTTGGCGTGATCGAACGTACATGGGTGGCTTCAGTGGGGAGGGGGCGATTGAAATCTTTGGGTAGTAAGAGCCCAATGGGTCGACAATCGGACCACTCCAACATACTCGACATTTGGAAAAGAGGTAAATTGCTTGGAGAGCCCCCTGCTAAATACAGGCCGTCGGGTGAATTAATAAATGCTCTACCGTCGTCCATGGATTCCCAGTAGTAATTCCTATTCATAAGGATGCGGCAAATGGCCCTAGGGTTGTGATTACTTCATCCAATATTCTTAGCGACGGAGGTTTGATGATTGGAAATACTTGGCGGGATCGCGATGCGGGATCAGCTGAGATGATCAACCTCTGCAATGTGCAATTTCATGCAAGCGTGCCTTGGGATGAAATTACTACTCATGAAGAAGTTCAAGTAGTGTTCAAGGACTGAGCTTTCATTCACATTCATTCACACTATTCAAATCAAAAAAGAAACCCGACCCGCAATTGCGGCTCGGGTTTAAATCGAAAGCTCGGTTTAAAGCATCGGCGTTTTCAATCGCCAATCCTTACCAAGGCTGCTCCGTCATGCTCGTCGCCGGAAGTTTGAACTCCAACGGCTTTGACATATCGCCGTCCCAATTTACAACCTTATACAAACGGCAAGTTCCGTTATCTTTAGTAGCAATCAAACCATACTTGCCCGGCTTCACTGTGTATTTGACTTCACCCAAGCCATCGCTGCGGCGGGTATTGCCCTAGTTGTCGCTTTGGCTGGGGCGATTTCCCTTCTGCGCCTCCTCGGAAGCAGCGGAAGCGCCAATTGGCTTGAAGGTAACAATTGCATCGTTCACGCGCATGCCTTCATTGTCGGAGATGATCAGGTGGGCGATGGGAACTACTTCCACCACACACTTCGTATTCACGCGTTTGCCGGGAATCGCGGCGCTGGTTTTAAACACCGTCGGCGCAACGCCGTCGCCACCTACCCAGAAGTATTTTTCCTTGCCATCGGACTCAACTAGAAAGTAGGCGATGCCATCGCGGCCGGAAATGTTTTCCGAAGCAACCGTCTTACGGCGTGGCTGACGCATTTCCATACCCTCGGGCCGTTGCACCAACACCGCGACCAAAGCACCCGAAATCGGGCGATCCTGGGAATCACGCAGGTGCGCCAAGTACAAGGTTTCGGTTGGACCGGGATCGGCGAAAATGCGAGCTTCAACCGGTGTGGTTTCAGCGCCCACGCCTTGAATGACTTCAGTTTTTGCCTTCTTGGTGATCGTTTTGCCGCCGCAGGCTGGCAGCGCCACCGTCAGGCTGAGCAGGAGGAGGGAGAAGGTGCGGAGTTTCATGCGTCTTGGTCAGGGAAGTGAATGCGTTCAGTGCCTTTAAGCGCTTCGCCGGTCAAAGTATCCAGATCCAAAGCACTTTCCGCTTGAATCGCGTCGGCCATGCGACCGTGGATGATCGGCGATTCTGGTTGGAATACCGTACAACAATCCGGCGCGGGTAGGGTGCTCAACTGGTAAGTACCGATCTTGCGCGCCATCGCCACGGCTTCGGTTTTGTCGCAGGTTACGAGTGGCCGTAAAACCGGGAAAAACGACGCGTCCTCAATGATGCGCATGTTTGCCAGCGTTTGGCTAGCGACCTGGCCGACGCTTTCGCCGGTGACCAAGGCCTTGCCCTTACGCCGCTGCGCAATGCGCGACGCAATCCGCTGCATGGCTCGTCGATAAAGCACGGTGCGATACGGCTCCGGGCAGTAATCGCGAATCGCCGTTTGGTACTCGGCAAAGGGCACCATGTGCAGCACCGTATTGGGCTGCCATTCCGCCAATTTGCCGGCCAGTTGAATGATCTTCTCCCGACTCTGCGGCCCGACGTACGGAAAGGAGTAAAAGCTGACAAATTCGACCTTCATACCGCGCTTCATGCACAACCATGCGGCCACTGGCGAATCGATGCCGCCCGAAAGCAGGCAATGCACGCGTCCCATGGTTCCAGCAGGCAAACCGCCGGGGCCGCGCAGCCGTCGGGCGAAAACCCAGGTTCCCTCCTGACGGATGTCAACCTCCAGCTCCAGCTGTGGATTATTCAGATCGACGACCACATTTTCCACATGTGGCAGCACCGCCGAGGCCACTAGCGGCGCAAATTCATTGCTGTTGAGCGGGAAGCCCTTGTGGGCGCGGTTGATCGTGACCCGAAATCGCACCGGATCGGCAGTACCCGCAGTCATTTTTCCGTCGAAATCCGCGGAAAAAGTTCCGCCGTAGTCGGTCTGGAGGGCGTCCTGAGTGCACTTCAGCGCCGCTGCGTAGATGGCTTCCGGCTCGGGAGCGACCTCGGTGGCGGGCGAAACACTGGTGATGCCGAAAACTTTTTGAGCGTCTAAGGCAAGCTCTGCAGCCGGTGCGGAGGACGTCAGCAGCATGCGGCCGCGTAAGCGCAAAATGCGCAAATCAGGGGCATCTGCGAGCATTGTGCGCAGGTTTTGCGCCAATGCACGTTCGAAAAGGGGGCGGTTGCAACCTTTAAATCCGAACACGCCGTAGCGAATGAGTAGAGCTTCTTTCACAGGATTGCAAACTGGGGGGTTCA
>JACKQG010005707.1_pt1 | contig 13542 bp, 16 predicted proteins | sample 8237621 | NCBI WGS metagenome assembly JACKQG01 (sample SAMN15677084, study PRJNA649215) | marine metagenome | biome: marine; feature: Black Sea; material: saline water; isolation source: suspended particulate matter (SPM) from the Black Sea western gyre | collected 2013-06-09/2013-06-10 | depth...
AACTGCCCGTGCCATGTTCAGGTGTTCAAACAGGGGACGACCAGTTACCGCGATCTTCCGGTTCGTATGGCGGAATTCGGCTCGTGCCACCGCAATGAGCCATCCGGCGCCCTGCACGGTTTGATGCGGGTGCGGGCCTTTGTTCAGGATGATGCTCATATTTTCTGCACCGAAGACCAAATCACCTCGGAAACCGAAGTGTTCTGTGAACTGCTTTTGTCCATCTACAAGCATTTCGGATTTGATGATGTGGTTGTCAAGTTCTCCGACAGGCCGGAAGTCCGTGCTGGCGAAGATGCCACCTGGGACAGAGCCGAAGCGGCCCTCAGGGAAGCCACCGAGTCCACTGGCCTGAAATGGGAGCTTAATCCTGGCGAAGGCGCGTTTTATGGCCCGAAGCTGGAATTCGTGCTGCGCGACACCATCGGTCGCGACTGGCAGTGCGGCACCTTGCAGGTTGATTTTGTGCTGCCTGAGCGCCTGGATGCCAATTATGTCGGTATTGATGGAGAAAAACACCGCCCCGTCATGTTGCACCGGGCGATTTTGGGCTCCTTTGAGCGCTTTATCGGCATTCTGATCGAACATTATGCCGGCAAGTTCCCGCTCTGGCTGGCCCCGGTACAGGTGGTTATCGCGACCATTACAGAAGTCGCTGACGACTACGCAAAAACCGTAAAAGCGGCGTTCGACGCGGTCGGAATGAGGGCTGTGCTTGATATTCGCAATGAGAAGATTAATTATAAAATTCGCGAACACAGCCACGCAAAGGTTCCGGCGATGCTGATTCTGGGCGGTCGCGAGGCCGAAGAGGGAACGGTTGCGCTGCGTCGCATGGATGGCAAGGATCAAGAAAATCTTGCGCTTGATGAAGCAGTCGCTAGACTTGTGGCTGAAGCGGCGGGACCACATGAAAATTAAACAAAGAATAGGAGAGATTTAAATAGCGAGACGCCCAATGAGCCAAGCGCCGACCCGAAAGGGCCCGCGCGTGAATGAAATGATTGACGCCGAGAATGTGCGCGTCGTCGGTGCCGACGGAGAAATGGTCGGTGTGGTATCTGTTCAAGAAGGAATTGACTTAGCGCTCGACGCCGGCCTTGATTTGGTCGAGGTGTCGCCTAATGCCGACCCGCCGGTCTGCAAGGTTCTCGATTACGGCAAGTACAAGTACGAGGAGCAGAAAAAACGCAACGAGGCCCGCAAGAAGCAGAAGGTCGTCGAGGTCAAGGAAATCAAGATGCGGCCAAGCATCGATATCCATGACTACGAGGTCAAAATGCGCAATGCCCGGCGGTTTCTTGGTAATGAAGACAAGGTCAAATTTACTATCCGCTTCCGGGGCCGTGAAATGGCTCACCAGGAACTGGGTATGGATGTCCTTAACCGGATTCGCACCGAACTGGACGAAGACGTCAAAATTGAACAGTTCCCCCGTATCGAAGGGCGGCTGATGATTATGATTGTGGCGCCTAAATAATCCCGCAGGGATTAAATAGGTTATTTTATTAAGCCCGCTAAAGCGGGCTTAATTTTTGCCCCTCAAGCGCCGGGCGGGGCCGTCCGGCCCCCGGGCTCGCCGCAGGAGCGGCGGCCCGCAGTCACGGGCTTGGGAAATAGGAATAAATGGCGACAGGATATTCTCCTGTTGCCATTTGAAACTTGACTTTTAGAGGCCCAAGCCAAGAGAGCGGAGCGAACGCCCGGCACTTGAGGGGCTTGAACCCTAAAGACCCCTTGCATAAACGCCTTTCTCCTTCTATAACGCGCCTTCGCGAGCGGAACGGCAGGGCATGCCCAGCCGCTCAGAACACAACCTGATATTTTATAAGGAATGTGAAATGCCCAAGTTGAAGACAAAATCGAGCGCCAAGAAGCGCTTCCGCCTTACCGGTTCCGGCAAGGTTCGGGCGAATGTTGCCCTCAAGCAGCACGGGATGAGCAAACGGCCACAGAAGATGAAGCGCAAAGCGCGCGGCACCATGATCCTGTGCGCCCAAGATGCCCGTATCGTCAAATCCTACATGCCGAACGCTTAAAGTTTAAGCACGTTCATCAGACATTTGAATTTAAGGAACCGGAAAAATGGCTCGAGTTAAAGGGGGCACTACAGCCCACGCCCGTCACAAAAAAATACTGGATATGGCCAGCGGTTATCGTGACCGCGGATCATCAAACTTTCGCGTCGCCATCGAGCGTGTCGAGAAGGGACTACAGTATGCTTACCGCGATCGTCGCACCAAAAAGCGCCAGTTTCGCAGGCTCTGGATTCAGCGCATCAACGCCGGTGCGCGCCAGTATGGCATGACCTACTCACGCTTTATGAGCGGGCTTGCCAAAGCCAGCATCGAACTGGACCGCAAGGTTCTTTCCGAACTGGCGATCAGTGAGCCCGAGGCCTTCAAGGCCCTGGTTGAAGAGGCCGAGGCGGCTCTCGCTAAATCCTGATCCTTTTATTATAGGTTCATTCATCGGGAAATATTATAAAGGGGAGTCGGCTTTATCAGGCCTGACTCCCCTTTTCTATTATAGGGCAACCTGCGTTCGAATGAACGCAGATAAGTTGCCCTAACATATAAAATCGATCAAATTATCTGCATTAATAATGCAGTTTGATCTAACGACGGAAAATATAAATGACCAACGCTGAGAACCTTCGCAACGAGCTGATGAGCGCCATTGCCGCCGCAGGCAGCACCGATGCCCTTGAGGCGGTGCGATTGCAGGCATTGGGCAAGAAGGGTTCGATCACCCAGCTAATGAAAACCCTTGGTGGAATGGACCCGGACGCCCGCCGCGAAGCCGGACAGGCCATCAACACCCTGAAGAGCGATGTCGCAGGTGCCATTGATGCGCGCAAGGCAGACCTTGAGGGGGGCGAGCTTGATATTCGCCTGATGGCTGAAAAAATTGACGTCACCCTACCGGAGCGCCCGCAAGATGACGGACGCGTCCATCCGATCAGCCAGGTGATTGACGAGATGACGGCTATTTTTTGTGAAATGGGTTTCAGCGTTGCCGAAGGTCCGGAATATAAAAAAGACCTGTTATACCTCCCCCCCCCTAAACATCCCCCCTAACCCCCCGCCCCCCAAGAAACATGATACTTTTTATCTGCCGGGAAAAAGGGAGGCCAAAAAAAAGGCCCTGCGCCCCCCCCCGCCCCGGGTAAAATTCCACACCATGCAGGATAAAGAACCGCCGATCCGTATTGTCGTTCCGGGACGCACCTATCGCTGTGACTATGACGCCACCCACTCGCCCATGTTCCATCAGGTCGAGGGACTGGTTATTGACGAGACCACCCACATGGGACACCTGAAAGGGTGCCTGATCGATTTTTGCCGGGCCATGTTTCAGGTCGATGATCTGCCGGTGCGTTTCCGTCCCAGTTATTTTCCGTTCACGGAACCATCGGCGGAAGTCGATATCGGCTGCACCCGTGAAGGCGGCGAATTCCGCATCGGCCACGGTGATGACTGGCTGGAAATTCTCGGCTGCGGCATGGTCAATCCGAAGGTGCTGGAGAACTGCGGTATCGATTCCAGCAAATACCAGGGTTTTGCCTTCGGCATGGGGGTGGAACGCATCGCCATGTTAAAGTACGGCATTCCCGACTTACGTACATTCTTTGAATCAGACTTGCGCTGGCTCAGGCATTATGGATTTTCGGCCCTTGATGTGCCGGACATGACCGGGGGGCTGAATCGATGAAAATAACCTTCGGCTGGCTTAAGGAACATCTGGAAACCGATGCCTCTTTAATTGAAATTACCGACAAGTTGACCATGCTGGGCCTCGAGATCGAAAGCGTTTCGGAACGCGCACAAGGTCTTGAAAATTTCGTCGTTGGACATGTGGTTGAAGCGACAAAACACCCGGACGCCGACAAATTGCAAGTCTGCCGGGTTGATAACGGCAGCGAAATCTTTGATGTGGTTTGCGGCGCACCTAACGCACGCACTGGCCTGAAAGGCATTTTCGCCGCCAGTGGCTCTTATATTCCGGGCATCGATGTAACCCTGAAGGCGGCCAGTATCAGGGGTGTTGAGAGCAACGGTATGTTGCTTTCGGAACGTGAAATGGGTTTAAGCGACGAACATGACGGGATTGTCGAATTGGCTGATGATGCACCCATCGGTGCCCTTGCCGTTTCGATCATGGGACTTGATGACCCGGTCATCGATATCGCGATCACCCCCAACCGGGGCGATTGCCTTGGTATTCGCGGCATCGCCCGCGATTTGGCGGCGGCGGGGCTAGGTACGTTGAAAGCCTTGGACGAGACGCCGATTAATGGCACGTTTGAAAGCCCGATCAAGGTGACCATCGATCTTGAACCCGCTTATGGCGATGCCTGTCCGCAATTTGTCGGTCGTTACATACGCGGTGTTAAAAACGTTGAAAGCCCTAAATGGCTCAAAGATCGTCTGCTGGCCATCGGCCTCAGGCCCATAACGGCGCTGGTTGATATCACCAACCTTATGACCATTGAGCATTGCCGCCCCCTGCATGTCTTCGACGCCGACAAGGTATCGGGAAATATTCATGCCCGCATGGCCCGCGACGGGGAAACCCTGCTGGCCCTGGATGGCAAGGAATACGCCCTGGATTCGGAGATAACGGTGATTGCCGATGACAACCAGGCCGAAGCCATGGGCGGCGTCATGGGCGGCGAGGCCAGCGGCTGCACAGAGGATACGGTCAATGTTTTCGTGGAATCGGCACTGTTTGATCCGATCCGCACATCGAGCACCGGACGCAGGCTCAATTTGCAGTCCGATGCCCGTTTCCGCTTTGAGCGTGGTATCGATTCGGCGTTCCTGGTGCCGGGCATGGAAATCGCCACCCGACTGATCCTTGACATTTGTGGCGGTGAACCCTCCGAACTGGTGATCGCCGGAACCGAACCCGATCGTAGTCTCAGCATTCCCCTGCGCCCTGCGCGGGTTAAGGAATTAGCCGGGGTTGAGGTCGATGTTGCGGAAATGCAGCGCATTCTTGGTGTTCTCGGCTTTTCGGTTACGCACGTGGGCGAGCCTTGGACTGTTTCGGTGCCGACCTGGCGAAATGACATTGTTGGCGAGGCGTGTCTGGTTGAAGAAATTGTCCGCGTCCACGGTTATGATAAAATTCCGACAACGCCGATGCAGCGCGACGAAGTGGTACCACATCCTGCCTGGACTCTGGATCAGCGACGCCGCGCCGATATCCGTCGCACCCTGGCATCACGTGGCCTTGTCGAGGCTGTCACCCTGTCGTTCATGGATTTTGAGCAGGCCCGCCTGTTCGGCGGCGGCGCTGATGATCTGAAACTGCTTAACCCGATCAGTTCTGACCTGGGCATTATGCGTCCGTCGATCCTGCCCAACCTGATTGCTGCGGCCGGGCGTAACGCCGACAGGGGTATTGCTGATTGTCCTTTATTTGAAGTTGGCCCGCAGTTTTCGGGTGATGAAGCCGATGGTCAGGCTATTGTCGCAGCCGGACTTCGTGCCGGACGTAGGGGTCGTCGCAATTGGGCCGAAGCGCCAAGAGCGGTCGATGCGTTTGACGCCAAAGCCGACGCGCTGGCAGCACTTGCAGTTGCCGGCGCACCAACAGCCAAGTTGCAAACCCTGCTTCAGGCTCCGGGCTGGTATCATCCGGGGCGATCAGGGACTCTTAATCTGGGCCCGCAAACCGTGCTTGCCGCCTTTGGCGAAATTCATCCGGGCATATTGGCAAAAATGGGCGTCAAGGGCCCGGTGGTTGGCTTCGAGGTTTATCTGGATAATGTTCCGAAAACGAAAGGAAAAAAGGCCAAGGGGACAACAAGGCCCTTGCTTAAGCTTTCACCTTTCCACCCGGTCAGTCGGGATTTTGCCTTCGTTGTCGATGAAGATATCGCCGCCGATGCCGTCATAAGGGCCGCGAAATCCGCCGATAAGGAGCTGATCACGGACGTTTCTGTATTTGACCTGTTTGCCGGGGGTAATCTGGGTGAGGGGCGCAAGTCGCTTGCCGTCAACGTCACCCTGCAGCCAACCCGGCAAACCCTGACGGATGGTGAGATCGAGGCCGTCTCAAAAAAGCTTGTCGCGGCTGTTGAAAAATCCACAGGCGGTGTTCTTCGGACCTGAAAAGTATAGGATTCCGTTAAGTCGCTTTCTTGTTAATAATAATTATTGTTATTTTCCACTTTTATTTTTATGGATATTTGTTTATTAAAATCGATCGACTTCAACATCTAGGTGTTGAAGTCGATCGATTTTGCGACGTGACGGAACTTAACTTGTGAGGAATACTTCATGGCACGAGACCAGAGCTTAACCGGTGTTGAACGGTTTTTTGAAGATGACGAGATTATCGTCAGTAAAACCGATCTGAAGGGCCGGATGACTTATGTGAATGATGTTTTCCTGAGACTGGCCAGTTATACGGAAAGCGAATGCATTGGTGAACCCCATGCCAAAATCCGTAATCCGGATATGCCGCGTTGTATTTTCCAGTTGCTGTGGGACACTATTCAGGATGGCCGCGAGATTTTTGCCTACGTGGTCAACCGTTCCGCCAATGGTGATCACTATTGGGTTCTTGCGCACGTAACACCAAGTAAAGATGCCAGTGGCAACGTTATTGGTTATCACTCAAATCGTCGCACCCCGAACCGCCAGGTTCTTGAGGGGACGATCATTCCGCTATACAAACAATTACTGGCCGAAGAGAACAGGCACGCCAATGCCAAGGATGGCATGGCAGCCTCGATGGCGATGGTGACAAGCATGCTTGAAGAAGCGGGCATGGAATACGACCAATTTATTGCAGGTCTTGTCTAAGCTGGACAACAGCTCACTTAAATAAACGAGGGGATTTAGTACATGTTTGGCAGTGACAATTCAGGCGCTATCAGAAAAGCACTCGAAGTCTGCAGGGCCGTCGCAGATGGTGATTTCGAAGCTCGTGTTATCGGCATTACAGAAAAAGGCGAGGCAGGTGAATTGCTTCGCTCCATCAACTTGTTGATCGATAGAACAGACGCTTATGTTCGTGAGTCCCAGGCCTGTCTGGAATATGTGCGCGACAACAAGTATTACCGTCGCATTCTCGAAAAAGGCATGACAGGCAGCTTCCTGATTGCATCGCGGACCATTAACGATGCGACCCAGGTGATGGAAGACAAGGTCAAGGACTTTACTGTCGTTGCCGACGATTTCGAAAAGAATATGAAAAGCGTTGTTGAAACCGTGGCTTCTGCGGCGACCGAATTGCAGGCAACAGCGCAAACCATGGAAAGCACGGCTGACGCTACCTCCCAACAGGCGACATCTGTTGCGGCGGCGGCTGAAGAAGCCTCAACCAACGTTCAGACGGTGGCCTCGGCGGCTGAAGAGTTGTCAAGTTCGATCGCTGAAATTAGCCGTCAGGTTAGTCAGTCCAATGAAATCGCCTCTAACGCCGCGACCGAGGCCGAGCGTTCCAACAGCCAGGTTCAGGGCCTGGCCGAAGCGGCGCAGAAAATCGGCGAGGTCGTCGAACTGATCTCCGACATTGCCGATCAGACCAACCTGCTGGCGCTCAACGCGACCATTGAGGCGGCCCGCGCCGGGGATGCCGGAAAGGGTTTTGCTGTTGTTGCTTCTGAAGTGAAAAACCTGGCCAATCAGACCGCCAAGGCGACCCAGGAAATCAGCGACCAGATCGGTGATATTCAAAGCGCTACACAGGATGCGGTGAAAGCCATTGGCGGTATTACCAGTACAATTTCTGAAATCAACCAGATCTCTTCAACCATTGCCGCAGCTGTTGAAGAGCAGGGTGCAGCGACCCAGGAAATTGCCCGAAATGTGGAACAGGCCTCGCAAGGTACAACCGATGTGACGACCAACATCTCAAAGGTCACCCAGGCGGCTGGCGAAACCGGACAGGCAGCTGGCGAAGTGCTAACCGCGGCGGGTGAACTTTCCCAGCAGGGTGAAGTCCTTGGTACGGAAATGGATAAATTCATCGTCGAATTACGCAAAGTTATCTAGTTTTTTCGCTCAAAAATTATCAAGCCCCGGCTCCGCATTTTTTGCAGAGCCGGGGTTTTCTCGTTGCGGATACAATATTAAATGCACCTTGGTAAACATGTTCAGAACCTTTTAATATTTCCATGCTATTCCCAATTCAGATGACATCGACGAAAGGGCTCCGATTTTAAGTCGCTTATAAGACGATTTCAGTTAATATCGGCACGTCAGAATTGGACAAATCACGTCTCCAGACAAGTATGAATTGATACGGCTAAAATTAAGGTAGGGGCAAAGGTAATGCAGGATCAACCAAAGGGAATGGAAAGACGGATGGTGCATCGTTTGCTGATGCATTGGCGCGGGGCACAGCATACTGATGAAATCCCAATGCTTGATGATGTCCTTTCACGGGATCTGGGCGATTTGGAGAAATGTCTTTACGTTATTGATATTCGTGGCGAAGAGGCGGTGTATGAACGCATCGGCAGTAATCTGTTAGCCGATGGTGGCAAAGCACTGATCGGTGAAATGATTTCCGATACTCCGTCCAGTACGCTTTTGGGGCAGGCCATCAAGTATTACAGCAAGGTTCAGGTTAAGCAGATCCCGATTACCCTGGGTGGGGAATTCAACCATGAAAATGGTTCGACCATCCTCTATCGCTCCCTGATAGCGCCCATGCGCGATAAGGATGGCGGCGACAGTTTCCTGTTGGGTGCCGCAAATTGTAAAGTTAAGGACGCATGATCGATATGGTTTCCCATATGTCATTAACAGAAATGACGCCGCTGCCAAGCCTGGCAGCGTGGTGGGGTATGTAACGTGGCAAGAACTGTTTCCTTCGAGATATATTCATTCAAGGGTGGCAACTGGATGCTTGATTCTGTCCATGATGACAAGAACATGGCAATTCATCAGGGCCGTATGCTCATCTCAAGCCCGCATCACATGGCGATTCGCGTTATCCAGGAAACCTATGATGAAGCCACCGACAACACGACGTCGAAAATCATCTACAAGGAACAAAAGGGCGGCGACGAGGAAAAACCGAAAAAGACAACATCGAAGAAGAAAGGGCCGTCCACGAAGGTCAAGCGCAAGAAAAGGAAGAAGGGTAATACCTCCAAAAGCCTACTCGTGCTGGTCTTGAGTATGGGCGGTATCGGTCTTGGTCTTTTGGCCTTGCTGGGCCTTCTCATTGCCAAGTTTGGCTAGGGTTGCTCGAGCAGTTCCCCTGCAAAGTCCGCAATCAGGTCGGCGACATCCTCAGCGTAGAAATCAAGAAAGAAATGATCGGCGCCCTCGATAACCGCAAGCTTGATCTTGCTGTTGACGACACCGGCCATTTTTTCCGGCAGGCCCTTAACAACGGTGTCTTCTGATCCGGCGATTACCAGTACTGGCTTTTTGACACGAACAAGAACCGTTGGTGTATCAAGGAACTTGTCCTCGCCGTAGTAACCGACGAAGGCGGCGGCGCTTACGGTTGATTTCGGACAATAAATGAAATCGACATTTTCAAAAATCGTATCACCTTTTTTGGCAATAACGGCGCGGTTCATTTTACCAAGCAGGGAATTGACTGAAACCTTATAGCGGCTCTTGTATGAACGGGCGGCCGCATCCTTATCCCAGGTTGCCGGTGCGATCAGGGCGGCACCAAGAACTTTTGGAACTTGCTTGTCGTTCAGATACTGGGCTGTCTGGTTGCCGCCGCGCGAATGACCGGCCAGGACAAGCTTTCTGACACCCTTGCCATATAACCACTTCACCCAGGCAGCGATTTCCCGAACCGCATCACCATGTCTGTGGCGATGGGTGAGCGCGCAATCGTACATGCCGTGACGGTTATCAAGGCCTAAACTTAAATTGATGGCCAGGGTGTTAAAGCCACGCTCGTTCAACAGTTGCTGCACGGCGGCGATGATTTCCATCTTGTTGTGGGCCAGTGTTCCATGGGTGATCAGGATGGCGCCGTCTTCAAAGGTTTTGCCATCCGCCATTTCCAGGTTGGCGTTCAGGGTCAACCCGTTAAAGGGAAGGGTTACTTCTTCTGCATGGGAAGACTGTTGAAACCCAAACAATAGGGCCAGTGCCAAAAGCAGGAAAGGGAAGGGAAATGACATGAAAAAAGGGTCTCCTGAAAAAATGCCACGGTTGGACAAGATAAAAAATAATAAAGAAGCCATAACAGAGGAGGCACGATGTTAGAAGGGGGTAAATGGGATAAACTCAGGGGTCTGCCTAGGGCCGTGTGACTCCAATGGGCCTTTAGGATATACACATGGGTGCCCAAGGGGTGCCAAAACCGGAGGCGAGATCAGGACGCTCTTTGTTCCAATTACTATGACGACGGACAAACTGCACCGGGAAAACCCTGATGACGGTTGCGTGAATCTACATTTATCGCAAATTAATGAAGGCTATATGGGTACGCGAATTGTCATGTCAGAAAAATAGTCCGACCTGGTTATTGGAAAGGAATTGTTGTGCCCGTTGCAATGCAATTTTGGCGCAAAGGAATAACCGCGATAGAAGAAGAGCATTGACTTCTCAGGGATAATCCCTATGTATTCAGCATACGACTGCATTTAATTTGTGTTACTTGAATGATCGGCATGCCGATTAAAAATTTATCCCCTGACAATGTGAGCGTTAAACCGACCGTCCCAACACATGGTGTGTGGTGCGGAAAGCAATACTCCTGTTAGAGGAAATTATTATGACTACAGGCACTGTTAAATTTTTCAACCCCGGCAAAGGTTTCGGGTTTATCGAGCCGGAAGACGGTTCAAAAGACGCATTTGTTCATATTTCAGCCGTCGAGCGCGCTGGAATGAGCACTCTTAGCGAAGGGCAGAAGGTCTCCTATGAACTTCAGCCCGGCAGAGATGGCAAATCTTCCGCCGAGAACCTGCAACTCGTCGACTGACACGTCCGCAGTGAATAACAAGGGAGGCCCGGGTTTGGGTCTTCCTTTCTGCGCCGACCCGACCCCGCTCAACCGGGCGGAGAGCTTCAGGGCGTTGTCCAAGGAAATGACAATGGCAAAAAAGCCCAACTACGATTTTGAACGCAGAGAGCGCCAAAGGCTGCAGGCCGAAAAGAAGGCCTTACGAGTCGCTGCGAAAAAAGAAGCCCGAGAGGCGAAGTCGAAGCAGTCCGAGACATTTGGCCCAGAGACAGCTAAACCGCCATTTCCGGAGCGCTAACGGCTTTTGCCGTAGCCCCGTACTTTAATTTTCGCCCGAGACGACCCAATCAAAAGAAGAGGATCACCAACATGTTCAAATCAGTAAGATTGAATGCCGAAGAGCAATTCGCTGCGACCCAGAATAAGGAAAAGAAGGGGCGCGATGAAAAGGAAAAGGTGCAGCAAGAGGAAGCTGAGCACATTTCCAAGTTGCGGGCTCTCCGCCTTGCCAAAGAAGTGGCTGACAAGAAAGCGGCCAATATGGCTGCGGCCGAGAAAGTGGCAGCCCAGAATGAAAAGGCGATGCGCCTAGCCCAGGCTAAAGAATTGCAAAACCTCGACCGTTAATTCCGCTATTTAACCCATCACCAACGAACATACCGAGTGATGGCGCACCGCGCCATCGTCAATGGACTAAACCTGTAGGCCTGACGGCCGGGTTTCTCGGTATTTAAAAAACACGCGCCAAGAGAACACCCGGCTTCGACCGGGATCGCATAGCATTGGCACACCCGATACCAAGGAATAATCATGAATACAGAACAACACTTTTTAATAAAATACGGGCTGCACAATTTTGTCACCTGCACCCGCAAATGCGGTAAGCAAGTCTTCCTCATTAGAAGCATGGAAGGCCAGAACATGATTGCCCATGCAAAAAACCTGATCAAAGGGGGGTTCGGGGAAACAACTGAAATCCAGACAATTTGACTCGCGTTAAATACTTGAACCTTTAATCATTGTGAGAGCAAATTGTCTGTTTCCATCATTGGCCGCCCTGGCTCAAAAAGAAGACCAAAACGCCTACCTTGTTTGACGCCCGGTTATCACCAGATATGGGACATCAAGAACGCCAGGCCGAAGGTAATTAATTCCGGCTCTAATTAAAAAAATGGTGCACCCGACAGGATTCGAACCTGTGACCCCCAGATTAGAAATATTGGGAAAATGATAACCGGGGATACGTGGAGAGAGAAGAAGTTAAATGAAATGAGCGGGTTGGCCTAAAGCCGATATCCCCAGTTATCGCCGTTATTCTCCTCCGATTGTGACGAGAATGTGACACGGTAAATTGTTGGATTAGTGTTGGGCGTCTTCACACCACCAAAGATCGGACATCAGAAAGCGCTTGTATATCCACTTTTTCTGGCATCCAGTTTCTCCGGGTTTTGCTCACACAGCGGATTTTAGTGTTGCAACATAATGCAGCCCTTGCAGGGCCGTTTTAAACCAGTCTTGTTCGCAATCGTCCGTAGAATAGACCAGATAGGCCGGCCTTGAAAATGTCGGAGCCCGTCGAACCCGGTGAAGTTTGTGAGACTGGATATGGGTCTGAACGATGTGTTGGGGGAAATATCCAGCCCCGCCGTGTTCCAGAATGTAACGAAGCGCTAGAGGCCCGTATCCGATGACAAGAACAGGAAGTTCCATATCGGGAAAGGCATTGCTGTGGTCGGTGCGGAACTCTGGCCCCCAGTCCACATAGATATACCCGGGTTCTCCTGCGGCTTTGGTTGCCGGAGAACTCGAAACAAGGACTAGGCGTTCGACCAACAATTTTTCAATCGTCAACCCGGGTCGGCTTTGCGGCGTGTACATGACACCAATATCCAGTATGCCCTGACGCAGTTGTTGCATCAGGCCATCGGATGATCCGACTTCGACGCGTACCGCCATATCCGGAAGCGTATCGCGGGCCCATGGTATCCATCTCAGCAACAGGCGCTCCCACAGTGTCAATTGCCCGCCAATGGCGAGGATAGCTTCCATGGCCGCAGGCAGGGCGATTTCCTGCTGCGCCTGTTGCCAAATTTTGACCAGATTAAGGGCATACGGATGGAACTGCCGCCCCGCCCCCGTCGGGAAGGTCCCGGCGCGGCTGCGGACGAACAAGACGCGGCCCAGTTGATTTTCAATCGTTCTTATTCGGGTGCTGACCGTGGATTGGGTCACGTTCAAACGTTCGGCGGCATGATTGAAGGTGCCTGCCTCAAGAACCGATAAAAAGGTGCGTGCGAGTTCTATATCCACAGTATGCCTGCAATGGCTGAAAACCGGGGTTTCTATGCTTCACTATATCGAAAAAACCGATATAATACATCAATTAATTTCGCTTTATAGATAGATAGTTTGGACGCATTCTTCGGTGCAACGCTGCTCGGTTGTCGAGGCGTTATATCTTTTATCGGAGAATACCCATGCGTTACGTTTCGCTTGTTTCAGCGTTTCTTGCCGTTTTTGCATACGGCAGCGCCCAGGCTACCCAGATCACCAATGCCGATGACGAGGGCTATGCCGTGATTGTTGTCACGACCGCCGGTGAAAAAATCACCAAGGTGGCCGCCGGAGAAATTA
>JACKQG010005708.1_pt1 | contig 13541 bp, 24 predicted proteins | sample 8237621 | NCBI WGS metagenome assembly JACKQG01 (sample SAMN15677084, study PRJNA649215) | marine metagenome | biome: marine; feature: Black Sea; material: saline water; isolation source: suspended particulate matter (SPM) from the Black Sea western gyre | collected 2013-06-09/2013-06-10 | depth...
AAGCCGAGAATACCGGGGCACCGAGACCGGCGAAAGGCCAGAACACTGCGGGGGCGATGAGTCCTGCCCGTACTAACACCCGGGTGAACTGAGCTCGATCGAGTTTCTGAACCACGTCGATCAGGTAGATGATCAGGAGAAAGGGGTTCAGCAGCACGAGCAACAAGGCTGAAGATATGATTAGGTCTGTCATCTGTTCTTACACCGAACGTTGCCATCACCTACCCGGATCGCAGCACAGCGAGATTTTGGGTTAGCGTGCATGGCTTTGTTGTGCAATCCTATTCCTTCTCGGTGATCTCTATGTCAACGGGGGGGAGGTCAATCTTTCCCTCCCATATTGTTGCTTTGCCCGGTCCGCCCATGAAGTCTGCAGCTCTGCCGGATGAGAATTCTCCAGAGATGCGATACGTACCGGGAGAGAGCTTCCAGATAAGCGTAGTGATGTCCAGATGCGAACCCTTTGCTCCATCTTGACTCTGTATACTTACCCGGAAACCGAGATACCCTCCGCGCGGAATTATACCCCAATGCGGCGATGACAGGATATCTGATCTCGTAAAAATGGTTTTCACCTGCTTGCCCGCGGCGTCAAATACCGTAACGCGGAAGATATGCGGGTTGTGGCACTGGACTGCGAGGGGAATATTGCCGCTATTGGATAACTCCAGAGCAAGCTCGAAGTACTCGTCGGTCGTGATTGCCGATTTCGCGACACGCAAGCGCCCGGAAAGATTCGACACAGGATTGGACCAGGCGTTCTTCACAGGTGCAAGTGGGCCGGCTGCTGCTAAGACGCCGAACAATAATCCTGCGATCGCTGACGCAAGGGCCGCATTGCGTGTGTTCGTCATGATTCCTCTGCTATGCATAACGTCTAGGGTGTGGGATCGAGCTTGCGAGATTCCGCACGACCCTCTGGTTATATTGCGTTTCTCGGCGCTCACGGTTCACTTCATGCGTATGGTTATTGTATTGGACGGCGGAATTGCACTTGTCTTTCCATCCTTCGTCACGGGCGCCAGGCCTCTGAATTGCACAGTGTAAAGTCCGCGACGGCTGATGTCGTATTGTTCCTCGAGGATGAAGTCATAGAACAATGGAAGGCTGTCTCCTGGTTGCAAGATGAGATCCCCTCCAATGGTGGAGCACCATTCAGCTCGATAAGGTACGATGTTACCTTTAGAATCCTTAACCAGCAATGAATCATTACATCCCGCGGCTTGCGCGTCGTAGTCAATCGGCTTGTCGCTTGTGTTGCTCAATGCAAGTGTCAAGAGAATCAACCGCCCTTTGGCAAGGCTGTTTTTTCGTTCCCATAATCCAGTTCTCAAACCGCCTTTTTCGCCCCCCACGGGATTGACTCCAACTGCGCAACTTTCGCGTCTTGTAAACGGCTTCCCGATCCGAAGGGACGGCATCCGAATGCAATTACACAAAGTGTGACCGGCAGGATTAGGCGCATTTGTATTCCAGTCATGATATAACAATTAGAGTGTTAAACCTAGTTGCGGATTCATGGACAGAGGTTACCCGCAAAGGGAGGGTTTGAACCAACAAAAAGTGTCGATCGAGGGTGTCGCGGCAACGTCGTATAAAACTTTGTTGGACTTGCCGGTGACCTATGGGGAAAAGTAAACGATTGCCGGTGGCTGAACGCTGTCCGGCGCACTCCATTTGAGCGCGGGCGAGCTATTCAACGTACATTTCCCCTTGATCAGATGATGTGCAATGGCTGAATTTTCACTTGTCTGCTCCAGCGAGTGCACACCGCTGCATGCACGCGAAAAGGGCGTGTTTCGAAAGCGAGTATTTTCGTTGAGCAGGCGCATGGTTACGGAGGATCGTGGTTGCGAATAGGAGGGAGCTCACGCAGCTGTTCCATACGGCCGGTCTTACAACGCCTGCACGCACACAGGTCGATGGCGTAGACGCGGGCGATGCGTTCGACGGGTGTTTCGTCGATGAGTTCGGGCGTGGGCTGTGCGATCAGTTGACGGATAAGTGGGATGTTGGCTTTACGTACGGCGTTGCCCAAAAAACCGTAGTGGCGGATCCGCGTGAAGCCGTTGGGCAGGACGTGCATAAAGAACCGACGCAGGAACTCTGCACCATCAAGGCTGAGCGTTGTTTTCCTGGCCGCGTTCTTTGGGTCGCGGCAGGCGAAGGTGACGCCGTGTTCGTCTGCGTGATTGATGCGGGCGTTGGAGATGCCAACCCGGTGTGTATAGCGTCCGAGGTATTGCAACACCTGCTCGGGGCCGCCAAAGGGGCGCTTGCCGAAAACCACCCAGGGCTTTTTGTAGAGCGGATCCAGCGACTTGTTATGCTTTCCTAGTCGGAAATATGGCGCATGTGAGCGTTGTCAGCATAGTTTGGGCCTCTGACGAACAATCGGTCGGCCTCCTGATCATACTCGAGCTGACTACTCGATAATAGGAAGTGTGCTCCTTGCTCATCGCGAGTTTTAGTAAGTGTGAGCAGGAAGCTCCCATCATTCTTTTTCGTGAGCTGCCATGTGCCGTGATCGCGATACTCGAAGTCACTTATCAGAACGAATTTGTAGCTGCCATCAGGGGAAAACTGATACGTCTTTGTTTCCTGGCTTGGCAGACCCTCTGATATGATAAACCGCCAGCGTCCAACAACTAGGACATTGGGAAGGCTTTGCTTAAGATCACTTGCCTCCCCTGCACGTGGCGGGACAGCCTTCTCCGTGCAAGAGATCGCAAGTAATCCGGCAAGCAATAGTGGCAGGGTGTGTTTATGCATAACGTCATAGCGCATGCACCCCTACCAGCGAGGGCGGGTGTTGAACGCGGGGTTAAGGTTGTATCTACGAGAACTCATCGAAACAAAACGGCTGGTAGGGGTTGTCGTGGCGCGTCTTGTTCGCTTTCTTGTTTAGGCACACCGGCCCACTGCCATCCTGTCGTCGAGTCGCTTGGAAGCCCCTTGTAGATAGCAACGGCTTTCTGAACTCCTCACTATCCTCAATGGACCGATGGTTTTGAACGCGGACTTTTGTGAGTTTCATTGAATCTCCATTCTTTGGCGAAATAGTAATTGATGCAACTGAAGTTCGGCGCTTGTCAGATAGGCGTTTAGAAAGAGGCCTCTCTTGAAAGCAAACTTCACCCTAGTCCCTTCGTCATGGCATAACGTCAAAATTCATCTGTAAGGTTCATGAGCGAAGCGAATGGTTCTCATCAGGTGAAACTTTTTGTTATAGTTTTTTTAATACCTTTATCTAAACTACTTATTTGTAGAGTTATACGTAACGTCATTGTACAAGTTATTCAGCATGTCGTTATTGTCTTTAGTATAGGAGTTAAAGATTTTTTCAGATATATTATCCGTCTCGTAAAGCATCTTATAAGCACTATATGAATAAAAGCATTTGTCCGTTGTGTCCATGATCATTGCTTTACTTCGGGTAAACTTTTTTCCTTTCAGTTGAAGTAAAACATATAAAACAGTTCGCTCTTTAAGTTTTTTAAATTCTTTTTTGATGATTTTAGGATTTTCAGTAGCCATTGTCGGAAGCATCAGCTCAACAAACAACTTTTCTAAATATGCTTGTCGCAGTTGTTCGTTTGCTAGTTCACCATTAAGTGCCGGCTCATAAAGTTGATAGTCTATTCGAGTTGTGTTGGATCTTGGCCAAAGAGGGTAAAACTGGACATATCCACCGCCCTTTGCTGTCATTTCGTCATACTCAGAATGGTCCGTTTCGAAATAGTGGTTATTATAGGAAAACATACCGTTAGGAGACGTATACGAACCACGACATGTACCTGTTTTTAGTGAATCTAAGTCGGGTTGAACCGGGAACGGCGTGGCAGTTTTACAGCCACTAAATAATGTTAATAATATCACTACAATTATTGCTTTGATCATTTATTTTAAATTTTTCTTTTTTTGAATTGTGAATTGCTTTTTCGTGAGTTTTTATTTTCCTCTCAACTATAACGTAGAGGCTACTCAGCTCTGAAGCGCGGAGCGCGAAAGGGCTTGAGTATACTGACTGGATCTACGCTTCATTTGGTTGAGTGGTTGTGGTTGTGGTTGGTCTTTGGTCCATTCGTCTTCTTTTCATTCTTTCTAGGAAAATCCAATCGTTCCCCCAAGGCCAAAGATCACACCAATTACGTATCCGATCAGATAACCGGAAAATCCTGAATCTATCGTGCTTCCAAGCATGATTGCTCCGAGAATTCCAAGTGCCTGCGAGATGATGAGTAAAATGGTGAGATTCGCGCGGATTCGTTCGAAGACTGTTTTTCTCTTTTCCATTTTATTCTGTAGATCACCGAAGTCACCGGATTTGAAGAGGGAAGGGATGAGAATTCCGGTGCACTGTTTTGTTATTTATAAGAAGACGAAACTGAAATCATTCAGAATAATCGTCTTTATTTAGATTAAGAATTCAATTCCGCTCGTTTGTTATGCCTCACTTGAGTTTCCAAGTCACAGTCTTGAGTCCGTAGTAAACGCTGTCTTTCTCAATGTTGGTACCTGGAGGCATCGGCATACCCTGCGGAACGCCATCGGTGCCTTGCTTGTCCTAGTCCCAGATGAACATTGGCCATCGCATTTTTACCACCTTGCCAGTGACAACAATGACTTGGCCGACTTGGTCTAAGGGAATTGCCACCTTGTCGCCTAATAGAAAGATGGTTTCGTCGCCAACTTTCACAGCGGGATCGTTTTCCTTGATGTGAGGCGAACTCGAGGCAATACCTTCGAATTGATGTCGCGAGCCAACCAATCGCTCGAGTGTGGGGTTGCGAACATTAACCGGGGCCGCTTCGGCTGCGCCAGAACCAGAAGAACTATCCGATGAACAGGAGGCTAGGAACAACACAATAACTGTGGACAGTATTCTCATAGGGATCTCGGTAGTCATAACGTCAAAGTGAGGCACGGCTGACCGGGAGCGTGCATCCGATGCGGGACAGGGGTTGCAATTACGGTGCATCTTTCGAGTCGGGGCGTGTCAGCCGTTGCTCTCCATGCACTTGTTTGACCTTTGGGGTTCAACCTGCGCAATATCAGCAAACCACGCCTGTAGCTGAGCAAGATCCTCTGTTCGTGGTGGCTCAATATACTCGCATGCCTCGCCGTACAAGGAGGTGAGGCTCTTCCATTCAGTCGTCCGGCGAGGCCAACGGGCGACCGACGAATCCCAAAAATCAGTCTGTACAAGGCTGTGATGATGCGGAAAATACTCACGCCAGTTATCAACCAAATGATCATAGTCAGCCTTATCGATAATCTCGACATGGTTTATATCGTAACTCGGAGACTCGTTCCAGCTGTCCAGAATGAGTTTCCGAGCGCGGAAATCCGTCCTGGGGCCGCCGTAGCCGAAAATCGTCAAGTGGAACGCAGAGGCTAACGCGTTCGTCGTGGTGTTCCAATCGCGAATAATTATCTCATCACGGGTATAGTCCTTGTCGTCATCGGGAAAGAATAACCCGCTGCGCTCCAAAGCGCGGGAACATGTCGGACATCGTTCGCCGATCACTCCCATCACATCATGCTCTGGACACGTCGCAAAGTTTACTGACCCATGAAGAAATCGGATGTCGGGAAGTTCAGCTACATCTCGGTTCCTACGATGCGCTTCCATGAGAAATGGATCCCAATTGAATGTGGCAATGAGGTCCTTTCCTCTCAATCCAAGGACGAGATAATCATAGATAGTTGCGCGGTCCGGGAGCTGTAGTCCTGAAAAATACTCTTCTATCTTCGCCTCGACAGCCCTCAGCTCGGCCTCATATGTACCAGTCGAGCGAATCCACGAAAACTGTGTTTCAAAGTTGCCTTGAGGCGGAGAAGCATTGGCGACCAAATCCGTTCAACACTCGCCTACGATCGTTGGAAGGTCGTTCATTCCGGGCAGAATGTTCCCATTACGGTCGCCTTCCGGAAAACTAGCCATGCTCGCACCGGCGCCAAGTAACACAACATGCGGTTTTGGTGGAGCAAAGGGCTTACCGACAAGGTGCTCGCGTGTACCTGTTGCGGGCGTTTGATGATCCGCTATCGGCATTACTTCTTTGGTCCAACGCTAAGCTGTGGGACTGGTTTGCGAGTGCTAGCGAGCAATACCAGTTCTACAAGAGCGTCTTGTTGGCTCATTTTTTGAAGTTGATTCTAAGATCATCATGTGGGATGTCGCGCGCCTTGACCAACTCTGAGTAGCGAAGGCCGCGCGTAAGTGATGAAATAAGTGAATCCCCAGCTGCCCGGAGGATACAATCATTATATAGAGTTTGAGAGTCGGTGAAGTAGAGCTCGATGTGATTCAGTACGCCTCGCAAAGACTCAAGTGCAGTCTCTATCTCTTCGCGCGAAGGTCCAGCGCATGATACGACCGATGTTTCTAGCTTTGTCGCGAGGTCGAGGTGTGCGATAGCCTTATTCCTCCGAGTGCGAACATTCTCTGTATGGCTCTCGAAAATATCAATCAATGGTTCCAACTCACTCGCAAGGGTCGCCTCGTTGACCTTTCGCACCTCAACCAAGAGTCTTCGAAGAGTGAGATTTTTGCGTGCACCGGATCCGGCAGGATCCCCGAGCCGACTTATCGAAAGTTGTATGTCGTTAAGCATCATGCCTTGAATCATTGAAAAGGCAGTAGATGCGGAACGATTCAATATGCTGACTCGGTGTTCATCGGTTCCAAACAATTGGCGATACAAAATCCACCGTCCATGGGTCCACATGACTTCGTCTTTGATGGATCTCCAGATTTCGCTAAGTTCGCTAGGGATTGTCTTTGTAGTCATTGTCTAGCCAACAAGTTATTCTATGATGTTCATCTTTCACCCCTTTTGGCAGGATATTCAATCGCAATCATGGGGAATCAGTGGAATCCGTTTCGATATCACCTCATTTGGCAGGATATCCGATCCCCATGATCATTCCATTTGGGAGGATCATTGAACGCCTGTGCGCTCTTATTTGGTGGCCTGCCGGCCAAGCGTTCAATTGTCGAATATCCGTTTTGGTAAGAATTCGACACCGACCTGATAAATCCATGCAGACAGACGCTCGTAAATCTCACTATTGTTAGCTAACGTTCAACCAAATCAATTTTTAGTCACAAGAAAATCAAATGCACACGTCGACCCCAAAGGTTTTATGCTTGGCAGTCCTAAGCTTGCTTGCTGTCGGTTCCTTGCTGGCCAAGCCCGATCCGTCTGATTCGGCTCCCTGGACTTTCGTCAGCATACCCGACTTCCTGAACTTCGACATCGAGTACCCGCAGAAAGGATGGGAGGGCGCCCTCGGGTTCATCGTGGGTTCCATGAAAAAGGAAGATCCGGCCTTCGCCCTGGTGGCGGGCGACCTCGTCATGGGGCACTGGGGAACCAAGAAGGAGGAGGTCGATCAGTGGGCGAAGAAGTATTACCCAGGTTGGGTTCAACGCTTCAAGGACCACGGACTCAAGGTCTACGCTGCCCTCGGTGACCATGAGGTCGCCGACAATCCCTGGCGGGGAGCGGTGGCCACCGCCGTGCCTTTTTACAAGGATGCCTTTCGGCGACATCTCAAGATGCCCTTGAACGGTCCCGACCACATGAAGGGGACTGCCTTTTATTGGCTCCACAAGAATGCCTTGTTCGTCTCGGTCGACGTGTTCGAGAAGGGCAAGAGCAACCAAGGCGAGATTGCCGCCGGGGTGACCGGCAAGCAACTCGAGTGGTTTGAAAGGGTACTCAGAGAGCACGGACCCAAGGTGAACCATATCGTGGTTATGGGGCACACTCCCATTCTTCGCCCAGTCAGGACCTACAGTTCATCAGGGATGCTGACCGTCAAGGGACGTGACTCGGACTTTTGGAAGCTTATGGCCAAACATGGCGTCGACCTTTATCTTTGCGGGGAGGTGCATGCCGTGACCTGCACCCGGCGCGACGGTATCCAGCAAATCGCCCACGGTGGTCTGATCGGGCGCACGACCAAGCCCAACTACCTGCTTGTGACCGTGCATGAGGATAAGCTCGAGCTGGACCTCAAGGAGATCGACCTGATCAACGGCAAGGGACGGCTCTGGCAAAAAAACAAGAGCAAGGGGCCATGGGACACGATAACCATTACCCGGGAACGCAAGAAGCGGGGTTTTACCTCGATCGGGAAGGTCTCCATAAACAAAGAGACGGACGCCAAGAAGTTCGAGGCCGCCACCGGCTTTTTCACCGAGAAAGACAACCCAAAATAGTACCTGCAAGCCTTGCAAGTGGATGCTCATGACTTCAAGCCATCTTTACGGGTTTAATATTCGACATAAATCCGTCCTGGAGGATCCTGAGTTGGTGCCAAGTCCTTCATGAAACACCAACTTGAAATAATAAAATTTGCATTTCAAAAGGGGCTTTTTGAAAATTCAATTGCTTATCACTAAAATTAAATTTCCCCCTTTTAACTACTATTGAATTATTCTTTTTTACATGTAAATAATGGATACTATAAGTTCTGCAAAATGAAATGAACGAATCCAAAGCATTGAATGTCTAATCAACTTGATGACTGAAAAATCGAATTCTACAATTGAAAGGCTTCGCAAGCCAATTTCACGACTAATCGCATTCATGCTGATTCTTATGGCTCTGCTTACAGTGCCAATAAATTTTGAAGACGGAGTTCATGAAGCTTTGGAGATTTTCGGCTATTTTTTACTGCTTACGGCAGGACTTGGTAGAATTTGGTGCTCTATTTACATTGCTGGCAGGAAGGATAAAATATTATGCACAGATGGTCCGTATTCAATTTGCAGGAATCCACTTTACCTTTTTTCCTTTATAGGGGTCATTGGTGCATTTTTGGCATTTCAAAGTATTTTGCTCACAGTCATGGCATCTGCTATCTACTTATTGTATTATCGATTCGTTATTAAGAGTGAAGAAATAAGGCTGCTCGATATTTTTAAAGTTTCGTTTTCAGAATATATCAGCACTACCCCCCGATTTTTCCCAAGATTTTCTTCATATCAGAGTAGTGTAGCCGAAAGAATTACCTCAACAAAAGTTATCGAAAGGGGCTTGAGAGAAGCCGTTTGGTTTTTTATAGCTATAGCATTGATTGACACAATTGAAGTCATTCACCGCCAAGGTTTCATGATATTGGCGACACTGCCATTCTAAAGGCAGAACAAGGCAGTGGAGGACAACTCCGTTACGCGCTCCGCACTCCACGCTCCACTCCATGCCTACCTTTGACGTTATGTAAAAGTAAAAAATGAATTGTCTTATTTATGTTATTGTGTAAGTTCCTACACATGCCTACCAATTTAGCAATAGACGATAATTTACTTGTAAAAGCCTTGAAGGTCAGTGGTCTTAAAACGAAAAAAGATACTGTAAATCAAGCCCTTAAGGAATTTGTTCTGAAAAGAGAGCAGAAGAAGATTTTAGACTTTTTTGGAGTTGTTGATTATTATGATGATTATGACCCGAAGGCAGATCGAAGGAAATCGTAATGGTTATTGTAGATTCTGATGTGTGGTCAGAGGTATTTCGATCTAGGGCAGGGAAAGCGTCCAAGTATTTCGATAAGTTAGCGAAGTTAATTGAGGATGAAGACGTTGTTCTTTTGGGAGCGATACGCCAAGAGGTTTTATCAGGTATAAAGTCTAAAGAACAATTTGATTCCCTAAAAAAGGTTTTGAGATCATTTCCAGATGTTTCGTTACCTGAAGCAATTTATGAGATGGCAGCATCATTTTATAATATTTGCCGAAGTAATGGAGTTCCAGGATCGTATGCCGATTTCTTGATATGTGCTTGTAGTGTGTTTTATAAATTAGAGATTTTATCGAATGATAGAGAATATATTCATTATTCAAAACATATTCCTATCAAGGTTTGTAAGCTATAGGAATCAGCATAACAATTGGATGGAGGGTAATCCCCAACACGGTTTTAATTATATTGAAGTATTGGTTCCCTATTACAGTTTTTGAAGATTTGAAGCGATGGAGTAAAGTTGGGGATACCTCATCCTGTGCGTCAGGTACGAAAAAAAGTTTACAATGTGCTACATTTTGCTACATATCTTTATTGCATGAGCACCGTAATAAGAATTTCCGATCACTTGGCAAAAGAAGCGAAGACCAGATCAAAGGTAGAGCACCGCTCGATGACTTCACAATTGGAGTATTGGGCGACCATCGGCAAAACCGCAGAAGAAAACCCTGATTTACCGTTCAGTTTCATCAAGGAAACACTTCTGGCGATCGAGGAAATGAAGGAATGCCCAAAGGAGGAATATACCTTTGGGTGAAAGGAAGATTTTTGTCTCATCTGCCTTCGGGCGAAAAATTAAAAAGCTGAAGAAGCGGGAAAAGAAGGAACTTGATGACGCGGTTCTAGATCTTTCGAACGATCCAAGTGTTGCAGAAGAGAAAGTTGGCGATCTAGCAGGAGTTTCGGTCTATAAGTTTAAGATCAATAAACAGTCGGTTCTATTGCCTTATGCATACGACGAGAATGAAATTAACCTCCTGACATTTGGATGCCATGAGAACTTCTATCGGAATCTGAAAAAATACAAAAAAGCCTAACCAGACGGAGAGAGCAAAACCGTTGGCGCACTCATCCTCCACATTATGCGAGGGAAAAGAATCAAACTATAAGAAGAAGAAAGAAACACACGCTCTCAATCCTTGGGACGATGCTGATTTTTGTGCTACTGTCCGGACTGCTCGTCGGATGTATGACATACCGAAAATAACAGTGGTTCGGCGGTATGACCACGATTCAACTGGAGGATGGAACGAAGGTTGGCTTGTGGTTTGACCCTGCCGACCGTCGACCGGACATACCTCTATTGGGTCGTTATTCGGTCAGTACACCACCCTATGCGCTACAGATTTATTTTCCGGATTTCGACCCCGCTTGGGAATCCGCTGAGATTGATGAAGTGATCGTAGCATACAATGACGGCACCACGGATAAGCGAACGGACGGTGGCGTCGTGTGGCGGATAAGAAGTAAAGAGATGACGCTATATAGAGGACCACTTAAAGACCTCGTGACGCGTCACGAAAGCGGCAACATCACTGTAACGGGTAGTATTTCGGCGAAAACTGGCAAGAAAACTGGCTTTTCCTTCTCGCACAAATTTGAGGCAGAGCCTAAGGATTCTGGGATCGCACCTTACTGGTCTGGTGGGTGAAAAGGCAAGAAGGGTAGCCCGCATAACGAGCAGGTGCTGCCGGACGGCTAATCGCCGCCGCAGACCTATGTGCTCACGGAAAAATTGACATTATGGCGTTTTAGCGTTTTGGTGTTTTAATGAAAAGAGCAACCGTGTATTTTGAAGAAGATCTCCACAAGGCCCTAAAAATGAAGTCTGCGGAGATTTCGACGCCTGTCTCCGACCTCGTGAATGATGCGGTGAGGTCGGCGCTATTTGAAGATGCAGAAGATCTCGAAGCATTTAAAGAAAGAGAGAAAGAGCCGGTGATCGATTTTGAGTCTTTCGTCACGTCTCTGAAAGAAGATGGAAAGCTTTAGAATCGTAATCAAGAAGTCTGCGGCGAAGGAAATCGAAAGAATCGAAAAGAAAGATAGAATTCGCATCATCGAGAAGATCCGATGTTTGGCGAGTGATCCACGTCAATTCGGCAGCAAGAAACTTTCGGGCCAAGAAAAATACCGGATTCGCCAAGGGAATTACAGGATCTTGTATCAGGTTATTGATGACGAATTAATCATCAACGTCGTCAAGGTCGGGCATCGGCGAGACATCTACGATAATTAATGTGGCCCAGTCTGAGGCGGCAACGGCTAACGTCCGCCACGTTTCTGCGTTGAATGAAAAGAATTTGACAGGGCGGGATATGCGTACATTATCCTGTACATATGAATGCAATCACTTACACTGCAGCAAGAGAAAATCTAGCATCCACGATGGATCAGGTTTGTCTCGATCGAGATCCTGTGATCATAACACGCAAGCGCGAGCAATCGGTCGTCATGATCTCGCTGGAAGACTACGAAGCACTTGAGGAAACCGCATACCTTCTACGCAGTCCTGCAAACGCGAAACGATTGATTGCCTCAATTGAAGCAGCCGAACAAGGAAATGTAGTGGAAAAGGAAATCGAGCTCATCGAATGAATTTCACATTCACTCCACAAGCTTGGGAGGATTACCAATTTTGGCAAAAGACTGATAAGAAAATACTGAAAAGGATTCATTTACTGATTCAGGATATCCTGCGATCACCACAGGAAGGCATCGGCAAACCAGAGTCATTGAAACATAACCTAAGCGGATACTGGTCACGACGTATCACGGAAGAACACAGAATCGTTTATAAGCAATTCGAGCACGGGATCACATTCGTCCAGATGCGATACCACTATAAATAATTGAGTCGAAGCAAGCGGAGTTTGCAACGGCTAGCATCGCGCCAAATAGTACTTGTAAGCCTTGCAAGTGGATCCCTCTTTCTTTAATAAAGGGACAAGTTACCCAACCTGTGGTCGAAATGGAACCTAGATGGAAATATATTCTAATCACTGCGGCGTTTGTCAGCGTAGCGTTAGCCGTGCTTTACCCCATTCGCGGGTTTTTTCCGCCATTCTACTACGAACAGTACAACGCCTTTAAAGACAGGCTGGAGACGATCGAAGACTTGCAGATTCGAGATTCTTGGCAACACAAGGATATCCGTCTGGAAGACTGCGGATTCGATGTTGAAATCGATGACCGAAACGCCTCTTTGACGTTCACAGATCACCAAGACTGGGTTGCCCTGTTTTCCAAAATCGACGGAATCCGCATCTCAATGAAAGATCATCAACGTTTGGTTACTTGCAAAGAAATGAAATCCGCCGGCATGGAAATCGATGGCCTCCGGGACGTCCTTGAGAATCTTGGCTCAGTCATTGAATTTTGTTCGAATCAAAAGAACCCCATCCTTGTGCCCGATGCGGAATACGATTACTGGGATCACTTGAACTATGCTCAAATCCAATTCCAGTAATGTCGCCTTCGGTAGATGCGAAGGATCCTCAGCCCATTGCGCCGAAACGGCCCCCACCGGCTTCTTCATCGGGAAAGACAACCCTAGGTAGAAATTGTCCGCCATTGCCAGGATAAGATAGAGTGCAAAAAGGAGTCGAGCTCCTAGGTAAGTATAAACTTCTCTAAATGACAGGACAATTTGTTCAAGGACCGGCAGCCATCGGCCGTCACAAGAACGTCATCTTCCAGGCGCACCCCGGCAAACCCTTTGATATACACACCTGGCTCGACTGTCATTATCATGTGCTTTCTAAGCACGGTATGATCCGTTTGATTGAAACGGACCGCTTCGTGAACTTCCATTCCGATGGCATGGCCGAGGCCATGGCGAAACTCTTCCTTGTACCCCCCCTGCATAATATGCTCGCGGGCTACCTTATCAATGGAAGATGCCTGGCGGCGTGGCTTGATCGCCCTGATCGCCAAGGAGTGAGCCTCTCTAACCAAATGATAGATATCCCTTAGTCGGGGATCAATTTTCTTACCCGTAAATAC
>JACKQG010005709.1_pt1 | contig 13540 bp, 14 predicted proteins | sample 8237621 | NCBI WGS metagenome assembly JACKQG01 (sample SAMN15677084, study PRJNA649215) | marine metagenome | biome: marine; feature: Black Sea; material: saline water; isolation source: suspended particulate matter (SPM) from the Black Sea western gyre | collected 2013-06-09/2013-06-10 | depth...
CGCCGTTAATATCTCGCACTTCCAGAAGTGACGGTTGCACTGATTCCTGTAAGGTGAAATCCACCTTCAACTGCTGGTAGCGATAGTTGAACTGGCTAGACCAGAGCTGCAAATGCTCTTTGGTAATACGGGTGGTGGAATCATCCCTTTTCACCAGTTTGATAGCACAGATAGGAACATTGGAAATATCCTCAATGGAATTATCAGGTTTATGACGGATGCGGAGATTGGGATAATCCATTACGAATGGGTCCATCCATGTAAGCCAACCACCCTTTTGCCTTATACGCCCAAATCCTCTCCCTTCAGGAGAACCATCAGGGAGAGAAATTCCAGGACCGGTTTCATAGGGCTTGTAGTAGGCGTAGAGTTCCATTTCATGACAATGAGCCGCCTCAACAGCAACACGCAGTGGGTTTTCCAGAGCTCTGAGTGTCTGGGCATAGTTGTGCCACTGGTCGTTGAGTTCAGAAGGGAACATGTAACCACCATGCCCGTCGCCGTAGTAAGCCCAGCTTACCCGTGTAACACCCATCTCCCGCAATTTGGCCATCATAGCCTCCACATATGCTGGTGTGATAACCGTCTTGAGAGCATCATCAGGGAAATCCACCAGAGCTTCGAGACGGAAGCGAGACTTAGCTCCCTCGGATACTTGAGCCAAGACGCGGGTACTGAAGATGAATATCATAGTTAGGGTGGTCAGACCAATAAAGAAGCTTAAATACATGAGTGTTAATCTCCTTTTTTCTTTCTCAGTAACGTTATAAATATCGGCAAGAAAACCTGAGTTTCTCGGAGAAACTCGGGTTCTTTGCACGATTTCTTAACATGAGCGAAGGTTTCAAAATTTTTTGAGTTTCCCCCAAATGGTGGTGATTCTATTTCTGACCGAAACAGACTGGGGCGAACTAAACCATGCCGGGTGCATAGAAGCACCATTATTCATTGTTAGACATTTACGGTTCCGCCCATCCATATCTATGATGTAAATCTCCCAATCTGCGTTTTGAATACCATGGAACGCAAGCTGTGTTCCATCTGGTGACCACTCAGGAGCCCTGTCCATGGCTATTGTGATTCTCCTGACACTTGAGCCGTCGATATTCATGACCCAGAGCCCCTGCATATTCCTATCGGGATAATCGGCTGCAATGGCCAGCTTATCCCCTACGGGGGACCAATCAACATCGAGTACCTGGATATCTCTTCCTTTTGCTTTACAGGTGATTTGCTCACAGTTGCCGCTGCTAAGGTCAAAGATATAAAGTTTGCCGTTATTATCACAGAAAGCAATTTGGCTGCCATCGGGCGCCCATGTATGTGGTTTGTCATTGATGTCATTAAGCCGCCTAATGCGTTTGTGGTTCTCCCCAGTAATGTCCACAACGGACAACCATAGAACAGTTCCGACAGGATTCTCGACATAAGCAATCTGCGTTCCACCTGGCGACAACAGGGGAAAGAGACCGGCGCCGTTGGTAACAAGTCGCCAATTTTGGTCATCAATATTCCCAATGTAAATGCCCCATCCACGACGCTCGAATACTATCGTATTACCATCTGGTCCCCAGGAAGGAGAAAAGTCTATTGCTGTTGGATGTTTTGTGATATTCTTAAGATGGCTACCATCTTCATCCATGATATAGATGTCGAAATTCCCTGACCTATTTGACGTAAAAACAATTTTCCCATCCGTGGCATAGGAAATGAGAGGAAATGTTAACGTCGTCAAAACCGCTGCTATTGCTATGAAACATCGCATTTTAGCACTCCCTTTTTGTGTAATTAGTCAATTTACAAACGGCAATAATTAATTGCACGCCTGTTTCCGCTAAAGGTTCAAACTCCTTAGCCTAACACCGATGGCAATAGTCGTGACAAACATTAACTGCTGAGAGAAAACTGTAACATGTTTACCTCCTGGAAAAGATAGCTATGTCATAGCAAACACTATATAATACTGGAGGAAATGTCACGAATATAGCTTTTGACCGTTTCGGTAAAATCCTCTTCGGCACTTTCGGTAAATTTGGAATGGTCTTGTCGTCTTGCAGGCAATTGGGCGGATAATCCCGGCCGTTGATGTCGCATACATAGGGCGCGCCAAAATGGAAGATTGTTCTCAGTCCCAGCTCCTTACACAGTTCAGCGCGGTCTGTGATGTCCTGCCGACGCTGCTTGTCGCCCTTTCCTTCGGAAACCCCGACTTTCCCGCCCAAAGACCTGTCGATGGGGCGATGGTTCTGAGGCAGGCTCTACCTCCCCGGCCAGGTGCGGTGGAACATCAATAAGATCTTCCAGGTTCAGTGGCTCATCTCCGGGTCGGTAGCCCCAGGCGATGTTGAGTTGGATGGTGTTAAAGCCCAACTCCTTCAGGCGCGCAAGGTTCTGCCGTGTCCATGGCACATCCGGATGAGGCGGACACCCCAGAAATCCTACACGGTACTGCAAGTTATTGCCATTCAATGGTGCATCTCCTTTCGAAAAGCGGGTTCATGTAATGCACTTCAGTTCCATGCTACCAAACGGCGGGGCATCTACCCTGATGTGGCAGTCCTCGCCGATGGGAATCAAGCTCGTAATTGACCCGGTCAAAATGATTTGGCCGGCGATGAGCCTGTCGCCACGCTCACGCACAATCTCCATCAACCATTTCAGCGATGAGCTGATAGTCTGGATTAGCGTGGGGCCCTCGCACTCATCAAGCAATCGCTCATCAGCGAATATCGCCAGCGACGGTTCGCCATGAGCATCTTTGCGGCTGACGCCGCACCCCGCGACAAACCCTGCGTGAATCGCGTTGTTAGCGATTAGCTCCCCCGCCGACGGCTGTTCACCTCGCATCACGTGAATGTTTGTTGCAGGTTATACTTACACAAGTTCCCGGAACTTGTCAAGCTCTTTTACCTACAGATTTGCCAGAGGACCCTAAAATTGTACCTTCCTGAACTTCAAAGTTAACATAGTTAGAATCTTCGCTGGCTTTACTTATGCCAGCAACCTTACCAAGGAAACTTCTTTTTGACCAGACGGGTACGCCGCCTTCATACACAAGCACAGAATTCATTCCATTCTTTGGCACACTGATATTTGCTTTTGTATTGAGAGGGATTGTAACCTGCATTGTTAAGGAACCATCTTTTATCTTATTCCATTTAACAGCTATTCTGCCATTTATTGATGCATAAGATGTCTCTGCCCAGGTTAAAATCTTTTTAAAGCCTGCACCTTCTGTCTTAATTCCGCCGACACCAGAGTTGGGTATCAATTTCGCGTAAGAATCTCATCTTACCACCTCCTATATGCTTGGACAAAACACAGTTCTACTCAAACAATTCCCAATTCTTGCAGTCTCTTTTCGTCGCCAAATGGCACCTGATACTTGTGGTAAAGCAACTTTTGCAGCTCTTTGACATCCAGTTCTCGCGTCGTTGTACTTGCTTTAGCTATCAGAGCTGCCGCCGCTCCCGCAGCCTGTCCCATGAGAAGAACCATCCAGCGGATTCTCATAACCGGAGGTTGTACGATGCAGGCTCTACCGGCTGCGAGGAGTCCGTCCACATCTCTTGGGAGGAGCTGCCGGTAGGGAAAATCATAGTATGTATGGTATCTTGTCGGATGAAGCCCCTGTAATCTATGCGCCCCTCGAAAGATTACGTCATCGAATTGCCGCTCCTGCTCAGCATCCTCTACAGTAACTGGATAGTCGCAGATGGCGCTGCGTCCGCCGCGGCTGTTGAAGTAGGGAGCGATGATGTGCAGATAGGCTTTCTCAAATCCCGGTATTCGGCGAGTAAGGAACTGTGCGGTCTCGAATATGAAGTTGCGAACCTTCACTTCGATGGCCGTCATCACCTTTGTGTCGCCGCTTGTGGGATTCTCACTGCGCTGTACCCCAACTAAAGCTCCAATGATGCCATACTTGCCCATCCTCAGCGGATCAGGAACGTATTGAATTCCTGCAACCCCTCGGAAGATCCCGTGGTCAGCGTGAACATACCCCAGACCTTCAGGTTGAGTAGCCGAAGGCGTATCGAAACCATCGATCTCCTGCATGAACTTATACTCTCCAGAATCCCACGCCGGCCGGTAATAGGGGATGAAGGGACCGACATTCCATGATTTAGCCATAGAAACCAAACTTCGGTGAGGTTTATCTATAGATTTATCGATACTCTCTGCCCAGCTTACATCTTCGGGACGCGGCGTGAAAGGAACCGTGTTCCAGTCTTCGGGGAGCTTGCTTCTATCCACAAAACCTTCAGGGCCAGGCTGATTCCACGTTGGGTACATCTCACTCAAATACTTGTCGATGTCTACGTTAGCCATAGCCCAATACGTGCCCGAATGGAACAATTGCTTGCCACCATCCGTGGGCGCTCCGGCTCTGGCGGTCACATCGGCGTCGCCGGTGGCATCAATCACCACTTTGGCTCGAATGGCCTGAGTTCCATTCTTGTTCTCCACGAAGAGGCCTGCGCACCGGCTTGTTCCACAATGCCCGTACGTCCGTGTTCCCATTCCATCTGACCGTATGCCAAATCTGCTTGGGATTATCTGAGTAGACGGGAGCACAATCTTCCGCTGAGAAGCCCTCATACGGCTTGAATTTGGGGTCAAGCATCTCAACCTTGATATATCCACCATAGGCTTCGGCATTAATCTTTAGCGTATCTCCCTCGAAGACAAACTGCCGGGTAATTACCTGGCCCATTTCATGAGTTGGCTTTAGTTCCGCCCAACCATCTTCCCGCAAAATTAGAATGCCGATGGAGCAGTAGTCCAGCCGGGGATAAGTTCCCAAAGCTTCGACCAACTTTGCTCGATCTACTTGCGCCTGGGAGTACGTCGCTTCTGGAGCCATCGTATTGGATGGCCTCTGTTTTTCCGGACGGGCGCCATAGACTATGTAGGTCTTGCCGTCGTGAACCAGTTGCCCGGCTACCGAGTCATTCAGGAAGCCATAATCATAGCTGCCGGGCCTACCATTGTCCGCCCACGGCCCGGTGTCGCCCACTCGCCGCCAGTGCTTGCCGTCGCGGCTGGTATATAGCGCCAGGTGGGCGTAGGCGTGGTCGCGCCAGTTATGGTTGCCGGGGGCGCACCAGATAGGTTCAGCCATGAATTCTGTCACCACGCCGATGTACTGCCCACCCACTATACGCACCGACATATCGTGGAATTCCAGATGTGGAGGCAGGTTTGGCTCCCAATCCACCGAGAGAACCACTTCCTTTGGCGACCAGTTCATGAAGTCCGAGCTCTCCTGCCGTCCAATCTGACGCTTGCGATGCAACAGGTTCCAGTGGTGGGAATACTGGCTGTAGGAAATCCATTTCTGAATCGACTCGTCCCAGATTGGACGCTGATAATGGTGGTGTTGATAGGGTGTATCTTCATTGACAATAGTCCAGCGTAAACCGTCAGATGAAACACGAAAGGTAGTTTTTTTATTTGCTCTTCCTGCATCTCCCGGATTGTTAATCATCAGGTATTTACGCTCTTTATTGCTCTGGTCGTGATTTAGCGCCAGCGCGACGTGGTGACCGGAATTATCCAGGACGATGTTGGTGGCTTTGTGTCCCTCATAGGGAATACATTTGTCGCTCAACGGTTTTTCCCAATGCAGTGGGTCAGTGGCCTCAGCATAACACAGCGCGCGGGTGCGGTCTTTCACGTACCATAGCTTGAATTTCCCGTCATCAGGGTCATGAATAGCCGCCGCAGGAAATATGCCGGATTTCAATTCCCAGGGCAGTTCTTTGGTTCTGATGATTGGCTCTTCCGGACGGTCAGGTTTGGGGAAAACTCGCTCCACACCATCTAAATGGTCGAGGATGAAGTTGTCCAGAAACAACTGCTTCTCCGTACCGATGTGCAGGAAGGGCACTTTATAGTCCGGGGGTATGTACGGATACAGGATGTCAATAGGTCGCTTTCCAGTCCTAATGTCTTCTGTCTTATGTTGCACATCAAGCGGTTCCGTCGGGCTTTTCTTCTCAGGCTTATCCACTTTATGTTTCTCCTTCTAATGTTATACTAATTTCTCTTACAAATTCCCCACAGATGTTTTTGAGCGAGAACTGGCGGCACGGAGGCACGCCGCTACATAGATATTTGTAGAGTCATCCCTCTGTGGTGAGTGAGTTACGAAGTAACGAACGCGAAGCCACATTTACACCGCAAAGTTTTCTCATGGGGAATTTCTAATTTCTCTCATTCCATTTTGCCAGCAACGGTAAAAATGATGTATTTCATCTTATCTCCATTTAGCGATTATTCCTCCACCCATCTCCTGAATTGCTCAAGAGTAGGCGCACCTTCCAGATAACCAAGTGAAGTGAAGAACTCGTCAGCAGCGCGCAGTGTGTCGTAAAATAACGGCCCAATGTCCACCAGCGGAACCGCCACCTGTAGCGATACTATCTGCATCAATGCCAAGTTTATCTGCGTTTGCTCGTATCCATCGGACAGCCGACTTGCCATCGGTTACACACTCAAATGGAGTGATGCCGTGGCGACTCCTGACCCGATATTCAGCACTGATGGCCACCATGCCACGCGCGGCCAGATACTTGCAATGCGGATAGAACTGCTGAGGCGAACCCTGGTTCCATCCGCCGCCGAAAAAGAACACAATGGCTGGACGGCTGTCTGTCGATTTATGCTCTTCCGGCTCGAATACAAATAGCTTTAGCTTTACATCCCCGATTGTCTTAAAGTTTATCTCGCGAGTTGGTTCCATTAATTTGGTCCTCCGTTTAATCCTATCTTTATTTCTGTCATCTGCATCCACTAACATGACCATGTTTAGCAAGACCAGAACTAAAGCGTGTCGATGAATTGCCCCCTTTAGCTTTCTACTTTATGCCTTAAAAACTTTCAGCCTTCAGCTTTGAGCTTTTAGCCTTCTGAACCTGCCGCATTCATGCGTGCAGAGCTTCAGAATTTTCCTGATGGCAGAGAATTGTAATTCGCATATTCTCTTCTGTCGCTGTGGTCTAATCTGTTAGTTTGCGGTTTAGCATTTAGATTCAGGTCAATATTGTATCAAGAGCCTTTGTAGATGTGTCTTTATCAACTTAAATAGTCGGGCAAGTGAAAGAAAAGGATCAAGTCGTGGTTAAAAAAGGTGATTTTAATGATAAAAGTTAAACAGTACATCATGATTTAAACTTGTCATACCGACTTGATCCCAAATCTGGTGGTTTTGTGGCAGAAACCTAGAAGCTACGGCAAAGGTATTGACTATTTGCCATACTGAAGACCTCGATTTTTGATGCCACAAAACCACATTCTTCTTTACTTCAAAGCGAAGACAAAAGCTCGTGCATGATGGCAGTAAATTTGCTTCTGCCAATTTGGTGCCGAAAAATCACACAGTTGCCAGCATATGACGATTTCACCGCTTCCACTTATCAACTCTAATAGACGCTGAAGCCCAAGACGGAAAAGACTGCGTTTGCCCACCCAAGGCATACTACGTCGCCTGCCAGTGGGTGATTTGCCTAGAACTACTACTGTAAAACGTGTCATTTTCATTACCTCCACACTGCGAGGTTCGCATTCCATAACGCGTTCGCTGGAAGTGAAATCGCCATTTATCCCAATCTGGACACCGAATTCGTCAACAAAGGTTGATGTTCTGCGGGCAAGCACTTCGTCGTCAGGACCCAGTGCGTCTGGATTTGGTTCGGTGACGAAGAGGCTTATACCCTGGTCCGTTAGGTCAATTTCGAGGATATTCATATTCAAGGGACGAGGCGAATTAGTGGTGCGGTGCGTCCGTTTGATGCCTTCAAAAGGATAACTGACTATGTCTGTGAGATGAGAAGCAGCAAAGAGCAATTTAGGACAGAATAAAACCAAGACTATAACCGAGACTAGGACAGAAGCTTTTTTCATGATTCTTTATATTGGGAGGGGGTTCAGGGGAGAGTTTGGAACGGACTTAGGAATTCAGAGTTTGCTCTTTCTTCCGCATTTTGTCAAAACCCCCTCCCAAAACCCTCCCCCGATATAACTGAGTGTTGATTTCTTTCTTCTTTTTGAGCGTAATTCCCTGTTAGCGTTCAAAAAAAAACGACGGAAACAACAGTTGAAACGGAAACAACAGTTGAAGCGGCGCGTCCGCATCAGTCTCCCTTCTTGATCTTTGCCCATTGAGTAGGAATAGTTGTTATCACTGCATACGAACGAATTTTTGACCAGGGAGAGATGAAGGTAAAATCGGCAATCTCCTCGCTCGTTTTTACGGATATGCCCCATTCATGTCCACTGTCTGTAGCTTTCACCAGCAAAAGATTCCAGTGTCCGCCCTTGACTTGAATTTGCCCGCTGTCGGAATCCTGCGTCCAATTCCTATTCTTTGCCACCCGGGCTATCTCCTTGCCATTAATCCAAGCAGCAAAACCGGCATCACTGCCGAAGAGAAATTCAGCTCTCCCGCTTTGGGCAAACTTGATATAGATTGCCAGATACGCAGCTGTTGTACAATCGGTTCAATGTCTTTATGCCAATAATCCTCGAAGCCCAAAATTTTTACCGCGCGCAGAACTTGTACCAACATGGTACGATACGGTCCCTGCGGCGGAAGACTACCCGCTTTCCTTCCGGCCACTTCCATTACTTCATCGTTTGTGATTGCCTGGATGATTTCATCAATCGTGTGTGCTTTGATTGTGCTGAAAAGAGAACCCATCAGTGATTGAGAAATCCGTGAGGTGTCCCAATGTGTTACCTTGTCAAGTTTTTTCAGGATGTCAGTCGGTAATTTTGCACGCCATTGAGCCATTTCTTCGCGATACCACCGGTTGGTTGTTAAATTTTTGATCATCATATACAGTTCTCAAATTCATAGAGCGTAAAGCGTGGTCGTCAAAATCGGACTTGACATTATTATGATGTAATATTATAATTTGAAGTACCACTAATCTTTTAACGGAGTTCTAATAAGATGCCTTTGCCTAAGTTTAATGAGACGGGCGATTTGCCAGTCGGAGTTCACAAAGCTACTTTGTCGGAGGTAATAGCAACTTTCGGCACAAGTACGGTGCGGCGTCGGCAGATAGCTCAACGGTTAGCGCGCATTTATCATATAGCGGTAGGAACAGGGAATCTTGCACAATTCATCGTTTTCGGTTCATTCGTTACCAACAAGCCTGAACCAAATGATGTGGATGTATTTCTCCTGATGGATGATACATTCGACGTCACGCGGGTGACAGGAGAGGCACATATTCTATTCGAACATGCATCTGCACAGAATTATTTTGGTGCCAGTGTTTTTTGGGTTCGCCGCATGGCAGCCCTGGGCGGAGATGAAGTCATCGAAGACTGGCAACTTAAACGCGATGGTACGCGCCGAGGCATCATAGAAATCATAGGCGATTGAAAACAAGTTAAAAAGCCCTAATGGAAATGAGGTGGCAAAATGATTAAGGACGATACTGAACTAATGGTAACCTTGAATCGTATCGAGCGATTCCAGAAGCAAATTGCACAATTGCGTAACGCAGAATCTAACCAGGAGAACTATCTTCTATCGGCTGGCGGCTTTCTCTCTGAAATTGATAGAATGCAACTGGAGGTACGCGAGTATCTAATGGTACACCCTTCGGAATTGAAAGTAGCCGAAGCGGCAACTTAACTGTTCTTTGGAAGCCTCTAAGCAAAATGAATAGAGAATCCTAGACATTGTTCGACTTCAATGGTATTATTCTTTCACCAAACCCCAATCCGCCGGTGCGATGGGTTCATTAATGCTATTGTGGCCGGCGAGACTTTCATAAACATCCTTCAGTTCCTTGCCCTTTTGCAAAAATACACTTAGTTGATTTTTGCACCACTTAAATCTTTTGCCTTCTAGTCCCTTACTTCCTAACAACCAATCTCCTTATCTTATTCACTTGCTCTCCCGATTTGCTTGTAGCTTCAACCATGTAGAAATACAATCCACTTGCGATGGAGGAGATTTTCCATTCAACTTCGTTTACGCCTCCTCCGGCATCATGGTTGATGTCATCTACCAATTGCCCAGCGATGTTGTAAATCCTGATGCGAACCTTTGCATCCTCTGAAACGTAAAATCTGAATATCGTGCTATCGGGATGCTTCGCGCTGGGGGCGGGGTTTGGATAGTTACAAACGTCCTTGAGCATCATCTCTGATGATTTCAAACATGCGCGGATGATGTTTGAAATCATCGGTGCTTCTGTCCCATCTTCTGCTACTATTCTGTACCAGTAAATTACATCCACAGCGGCTGTAATATCTACATACATTGATTTGTCTTTTCCAATTGTTGCCAAGGTAAAAAATGGACCGGTTGGAAAGCTTGCTCTTAATACTTTATAGAAGGTGAAATCTGTTAAGTCAGATTCTCTTCGCCATGATAGCACGATACCACTATCACATTGCGTAGATTTGAGGTATATTTTCGGCGTCGGCAAAGCGATTTTGGCGCTGTAAGAATTCGTGTTCATCGTATCATGTAGAGCAACTGCCCACTCTATGCACCTTGGATTGTATATCCCCATATCGTCCAGCAGGTGTATTTTGTCGCCTCCGGTAGTTACAGCCATTTCCAGATAACCGTCTGCATCCACGTCGGCTAAGGAAAGCGCAGAAATTTGGTAATTATCAAGCTTGATAGGAAAACCATCTGCTGGCGAGCCATCGTGATGATAGGCGCGTATTCCATTATTCACGAAGATAATTTCACTTCTACCATCGCCATCTATGTCAACAATAACCGGGTGGAAATTTCCTCCCCTGGCGTAAATCGGAAAGCCGCTTACGCAAGCGCCGTCATGATGCCAGGCATAGACATAATCGAAGGATGTAGCGATGATTTCAAGTAAGCCATCGCCGTCAATATCTCCCAACACCGGTGGCAATGTAATTGCATCTGTTGTTCTTGTTGGAAAACCTGTTTTTAGTGTGCCGTTGTGGTTCAAGACGTAGATGTTTTTCTCTTCCGATGCTACAACTATTTCTGCATAGCAATCATTGTCTACATCACCGAGAGATGGCGGAAATAGATTGGCGCCGGGAATCTCTAACGGCGAACTTTCTACAATGCTTCCGTCGTGATTCAAAATGACATATTCTCCCAGATTGCCATCAAGTCGTAGAAATTTAACGACGATTTCCGGTTTGAAATCGCCGTCTACATCGCCGATAGCGACGGTAGGCGGGGCAAAGGTGGATTGATCATTAGAGTGGATGAATACGGGGAAACCATCAAGCGGAGTTCCATCATATTTTATAACATCAACTTCGCCATTGGTCAAAGCGAGTATAATTTCCAGTTTTCCATCGCCGTTTACATCATACAACACGGGCGATGAAGCGGCAAAAGCCCTTAATTGGACCGGAAAGCCCTTTGCTGTTTTTCCATCATGATGCAGAAGGTAGACTTTTTTAGTGCGGAATGTACATACGATTTCAGCAAACCCATCGGAATCCACATCCCCTACAGCGGGGAATAATTCGATTTCTTTTTGCCTATAACGATTGGCAGCCAAAATGGCTACCGGAAAATTTTTCATTAGAGTGCCGTCGCGGCGCCAAGCACTAACGTAAAAAGACGAATCGGCGGGTAATTCTCCTATCACTATCAATTCCATTGACCCATCACCGTCCAAATCAAACAAAACTGGCGCCGATGCTCTGCAATTGGACGAAGAGATAACAGCTTGCTTCGTTTCGGTTGCAACGGCGTCTATCAATATGGGAAAATTTCTCGCCTCAATGGAAACCGAAAGAGTTTTAATTGCATGATTATCGTGGGAATGTTTTTCACCATTCACAGGGTTAGCTTTTACGAGTATCTTATTCCGCGCTTTACCGCGCGGCGCGCGCCACAAAACAGATACTTCTCCGGTCCCTTTTTGAGGGATGTAATCTATCTTTCGTCTACCGATGAATTGTTGGGTATATCCATCTCTGAAAAACTCTACAATCACATTCTCAGCTCCTGTCTCACCAATGTTATGTACTATCGCGTTTATTTGCACCAGTGAATTAGGCTCCACTTCTTTAGGAATAAAGGTAATATCAGCGGGAGAGATAGCCAAATCAGGCTTCTGGTAGTAATCACTTCTGGGCGCATACAAAGACAGCGCCGGGTCACCTAAAAGATTGTACAGTTCTATATTTTCCTCTGAAAGAGTGCCGAGAAGTTTGACATTCATGGCTATTTCGCCTAACACATACAGATGATTTTGTACCATACCGCGGGATAAACTGAATGCCACTTCGCTAGCCGGCGCAAGCCTCGAAACTGAGGCAAGCATACCAGTTGTCGGTGGCAATATCTTTATCTTTATCAAAGAGTTTCTTATCGGAAAGATGGGTGGGAATATCTTCAACATCGCCAACCAACAACACGTAAGCAAGATGTCCATCGGAACTTTTAGGCGCTGGCCAGAATTCGTATGCGTGCTTTATAAAATCGCGAATTCCAGCTTTGCCGCCGCCAAATTGACGGTAGATGTCGGACGTATTTACAACGGCAACATCAAATCCGTTGTACTGTGCGCGCCAGGAAGCTAAATCACTTACTTTTTCCTGCTCGTAAAAAACATCTGGCGAGATGATTAAATAATCCGCCGGGCAACTTTGAGAAAGATTTGTGGGATAGTAGACATTGCCTTCTTTGTCGGCATTTCTCATCGATGGCGCCTTCTGGAATTCGGAATTCGGATTTCGGATTTCGGAATTAAGAGGAAAAATTCCAAAATCCGATACAGGCGCATTGTTCAATCGAATACGCAACCTTATATTCCAATAACATCTAAGTTGTTTTTTAGCGGAATTATACTGGAATGGACATATCTCCAAACAAGTTAAATGCGTATCTCGCAAATAGAAGGAACCAAAGGTACGCGCCAGCAAAGGAGGATATAAAACATCGGCAGAATAAAACCCATCGTCAATGGCAAACTCTTCATAAACCCCACCATTATGGTCTACTAACTTGCCGCTTGGATAGACATATACACCTTCTAATACAGCGAAGGAAGAAGCAATAACTTCTGGCTGAATTACTTCAGCATCTTTTGGAATTGCGATAAAAGCTCTGAATATGGGCAATTTGGCTTTTCCAATTTCTGATGTAGAAGCGATTACCATATGAGGAGTTGTGGGTGAATCAAATGGTGGAACATTTATAGATGCGAATTTCTTATGATTTTCTAATTTCTCGTAAAACTGTACACCTGGTATTTCTATCTCTATGACAAAGCCATCCGGATATGATTGTGATAGTCTGATGATGGAAGATGAATTTACCGCGTAATCATCGGAGAAAGAAATCCACGTAGAGTTTTCCTGCCCTATTGCTATACAAACGAATGTGATAAAGGAATCCAACTTGAAGGGCGAATAGAATCACTACCGGAAATAAAAATCGATCAAGCACAGATGAAGCAGGCTTTGTTGAACTTGATTTTAAACGCTATTGAAGCGACATCGCAAGGAGGAAAAATTTCCATTAGCGCTTATGCCGATGACCAGGAAATACGCCTTGAAA
>JACKQG010005710.1_pt1 | contig 13540 bp, 9 predicted proteins | sample 8237621 | NCBI WGS metagenome assembly JACKQG01 (sample SAMN15677084, study PRJNA649215) | marine metagenome | biome: marine; feature: Black Sea; material: saline water; isolation source: suspended particulate matter (SPM) from the Black Sea western gyre | collected 2013-06-09/2013-06-10 | depth...
CAGCTATCCCGGAGGGATACTATTCTGTTGAAAACAGGATGATTACCACTACTATCCTGGTCAACACTAAAATAGCCGACCCGTTCAAACTGAAAACGCTGGCCTGACTTAACATCCTTTAGTGCAGGTTCAACTTTTGCCTGCGTGAGAACTTCAAGTGAATCGGGATTAATGTTTGATCTAAAATCCTGACCTTCTTCAACTTTGTCAGGATGTTCGACGCTGAATAAACGGTCGTAGAGACGTACTTCCGCATCCAGACATTTATCTGCAGAAACCCAATGGATCACACCCTTCACTCTTCGATCAGTGGGCTGTTTACCCAAGGTATCCGGATCAAGGGTACAACGGAGTTCTACAACTTCGCCAGCATTATTCTTGATCACATCCTCGCATTTAATGATATAGCCATAGCGCAACCTTACTTCTTTGCCTGGTGCAAGTCGAAAATATTTCTTCACAGGTTCTTCCATGAAGTCATTCTCATCGATGTAGAGTTCTCTGGTGAACGGTACATCACGGGTTCCGGCACTCTCATCTTCTGGATTATTTACGGCCTGTAGAAGTTCCACCTTATCTTCTGGGTAGTTTTCAATAACCACCTTCAGTGGATTCAGAACTGCCATTACTCGCGGTGCTATGGCATTGAGATGTTCTCTTACATGATTTTCAAGAATAGTAACATCTACGACGCTATTGTGTTTAGCCACACCGATGTATTCACAAAAATTACGAATGGATTCAGGCGTATAACCTCGACGTCTCAATCCAGAGATGGTGGGCATCCTGGGATCATCCCAACCGCTGACATAGCCTTCATTGACCAGGGTCAAAAACTTACGTTTGCTCATCACCGTGTAGGTGAGATTTAGACGGGCAAACTCTATTTGCTGGGGGTGATGAATCTCAAGTTTGTCACAGAACCAGTCATAAAGTGGTCGATGATTCTCAAACTCCAGGGTACAGATAGATTGTGTAATCTTCTCAATGGAATCTGACTGCCCATGGGTAAAGTCATACATGGGATAAATGCACCACTTATCACCAGTACGATGATGATGTTCATGAAGAATCCGATAAATGATTGGATCTCTCATGTGAAAATTGGGATGGGCCATATCAATTTTGGCTTTTAGCGTCCGGGTGCCATCTGGAAATTCACCCGCCTTCATTCTGGCAAACAAATCCAGGTTTTCTTCAACCGAGCGATCCCGATATGGACTGTGCTTTCCGGGTTCTGTTGGCGTACCACGATATTCCCTGCCTTCTTCCAGAGTAAGATCACAGACATAGGCCAGCCCGTCATTTATGAGCTTGACAGCCCATTCATAGAGTTGATCAAAATAATCAGAGGCATAATACTCTCTATCTTCCCAATCAAAGCCCAACCACTTGATATCTTCTTTAATAGAGTCTACATACTCTTCTTCTTCTTTGCTGGGATTGGTATCATCAAAGCGTAGATTACACTTTCCACCATATTTTTCAGCCAAACTGAAGTTTAAAGCGATTGATTTTGCGTGTCCAATGTGTAAATAGCCATTGGGTTCTGGTGGGAAGCGTGTATGAACTATCTGTCCAAAACGACCAGATTTCAGATGATCATTTATGATTTCTTCAACAAAGTTCAGTGATTTTTCCGGAACTGTAGCAGCGCTCTCGCTGGTGTCCGCATTCAGGTTTGCACCCATACTATCCTCATATCTGTGGCCTGATTTTACAGGGCTTGGTCCAAAAAACTAATCAGCAAATAACATACATTTTCATCCATAGCATAACCATGATGAATTTTACTCAATCCTGTGCAAGATTTATTGTTGTTGGGCAACCAGTTGGAGTGCTCGATCAATGCGATTCAGACAGCTATCTTTTCCAATGATAGCCATAATTTCGAAAAGACCAAAACCGACAGCCTTACCTGTAATCGCCACACGGATAGCGTGGACAATCATCCCCATTCCCACACCCTCCTTTTCGATAAAAGCGTGGAGGTATTGATCAAGGTATTCAGCAGAGAAATCTTCAGCTTCAGGTAAGATACTTCGCAGTTTAATCAGCAATTCACGCTGGGCTTCAGCATTGACAAGACGTTTCCTGAATGCATTTTCTTCATACTCAAGCGAATCGTCAGCCTGAAAAAACTCGGCATAATCCAGGATATCCCCAGCAAATGATATCCGTTCGTTGGCAGCCTCAAGAATCGCTTTGACCCTGGATCTTGTTTCCGCCCCTGCAGGTGCCTGTACAAGCCCGGCTTTCTCCAGAAAAGGCAGGACCATCTCCAACTTCTCATCCATATCAAGACGCCACATATAGCGACTCTGGAAGGAGGTAAGTTTTTGGGGATCAAAACTGGCAGGCGATTTATTGATACGATCCAGACTAAACTCCTGAATCATCGCTTCTCGGGAAAAATCCTCGGTCTTATCGTCTAGAGACCAACCAAGCAGAAGCAAATAGTTGACGATAGCATCAGGTAGAAAACCAATTTCCCGATAAAAATCGACTATAACCGGGTTGAAGGTTTCTGGAGATGCAGAAAATCCAATTTGTTCAGCGATTTTCTCACCGTGGTCATAGAGAACCTTAAAGTCTCTATTTTTCAGGTATTTATCTGATTTTCGCTTGCTCAGTTTATTGGAGCTTCCAGGCTCAGCCACAAGTGGTAGATGGGCATAGATGGGTAATTCAAGTCCAAGACTCTGGGCAATAAATATTTGACGGGGTGTATTGGGTAAATGCTCGATAGCTCGGATCACATGACTGATTTCAAAAGCACCATCGTCCACTACGCTGGTCAAATGATAGAGACAGGATCCATCTGTGCGCTGAATAACGTGATCTTGTTCCCCGCCCCATTCGAAGGACATATCACCACGGACCAAATCGTGAAATTCACATTTGCCTTCTCGGGGCATTTTGAGACGAACGATGGATTCTCGACCCTCTGCCTCAAACTTCTTGATATCTTCATCCGTTTCAGCCATCCAGGTGCGACTATAAATGAACTGGCGCTTTTCCTTCTCCGCTACTTGACGTTCTGCGGCAAATTCCTCCGATTTTGAGAAATCTCTGTAGGCATGGCCGTCTTGGAGCAACCTGGCAACTGCCTCAGCATAAATATCTGATCGTTGGGATTGGAAGTACGGTGCATGGGGTCCACCCATTCCTGGACCTTCATCCCAATCGATGCCCAACCACTTGAATCCTTCCATGATAGGTTGGAGGGCCTCATGGACATTTCGGGCTTGATCCGTGTCATCGACGCGTAGAATGAATTTCCCGCCATGATGGCGTGCAAACAACCAGTTGAATAAGGCAGTTCTGACACCACCTATATGGAGATAACCTGTGGGACTGGGAGCAAAACGAACACGAACTTGAGATGGAGCCATATATTATTTTTTCTTTCTACTTTTGGTTCAACCCAAGCTCAAAGTTCGTCACACCTAGCGGAGTCGAGGTGCAAAGATGTCGGGATTGAGAAATTACTATCTCCCTCGCACTTCGACTCCGCTCAGCATGACGCTCGGGATGACGAGGAACGGAACTGGTAATCAATTAAATCTAATGGTTCCCATGTGATGACCTGCTAAATCCAAACTCACTTCATCTCCAGATTTCAGGACACCCACACCTTCAGGCGTTCCGGTGAAGATAATATCGCCGGGTTGCAAGTCAGTAAATTCCTCCAGGTAGGCAGGAATCTTTTCAAAGGGGAGAATCATCTGGCTGCTATCTCCACGTTGCCTGATTTCCCCGTTCAGGAGCATGGTAAAACGTATTTGATTCAGGGATGGTATTTCGTTTGTGGATATAAATCGGCTGACTATAGCTGCTCCATCAAATGATTTAGCCAATGTCCAGGGTTTCCCCTCAGCTTTTAGCTCATTTTGAAGATCACGGAGGGTAAGATCAAGACCCAGTCCAATGGCGGCAATAAATGATCCGCTATCGTTCCTGTCCATGAGGGCAACAATTTCGGTTTCATAGTGTACGTCACCATGTCCAGGAAACAGAGTTTGTGTTCTTTGCATAGGCACCAGGGCATTAAGCCCTTTCTGAAAAACCAGGGGTCTGGCCTCAACGGCATTGCCAAGTTCCTCTGCATGCTTAGCATAATTTCTACCCAAGCACCAAATTGTACGTGGCTGTATTCCTTTTTCCTTCTCAGTAAAATCAAAGACCATCAGCTGAGTCCTTCTTTTATTCTTGTCGCCATGGTGAGTGAAATCCCTGGAACATGGGCAATTTCCTCTATGCTGGCATTTTTTATATTTTTTAAAGATCGGAAATAATTTATCAACGCTATACGCCGGGATTGGCCGATGCCTTCAATATCGTCAAGGGCAGAGTGTACCATGGCTTTCCCTCTCCGTTTTCTCTGAAAGGTAATGGCAAAACGATGAGCTTCATCTCTAATCCGTCGAAGTAGTATGATGGAGCCACTGGTTTTAGGTATTCCCAGTGAATTTGATTCACCTGGTAGAAAAACTTCCTCAAGACGTTTGGCAAGGCCAAGAATGGGTATATGAGACATGCCAATCCTCTCAAGTGCTCCAATAGCCGCACTGAGCTGCCCCTTACCCCCATCAATTAGAATTAGATCGGGTTCTGAGAGACCTTCAGCTTTTACCCTCGTATATCGCCGATGAATGACTTCTTTCATACTGGTAAAATCATCGATACCATCTACAGTTTTGATCTGAAATTTGCGATATTCACGTTTAGCGGGTTTTCCATCAACAAAACAGACCAGAGAAGCGACGGTTTCAGTCCCACCTAGATGGGAAATATCAAAGCCTTCAATTCGTCGCGGCGGTGCAGGGAGGTTGAGGTCCTCCTGAAGAGATCGAACCATTTTTGGAACAATTTCTACCCGTTGGGCTTGTTCCAACGCCCAATCTTTCAGAACGAGCTCGGCATTGCGTTCTGCTAAATCCAGGAGGGTCTTCTTCTCACCTTTCTGTGGTCGAAGAAAGGAAATTTTGACCCCTGAAACATCTTTGAGCCAGGCATGGATCATATCCAAATCAGCGACTTTGTCAGGAACTAAAATTTCCCGCGGGATAAATGAGGCATCTTCATAGACACGGGTAATCATACGGCTGAGGATGCTGGGCATGTCCTCATCCTCAGTTCCTCTAAATCGAAATTGTTCTTTACCAATAAGCTTGCCTGCTCGAATGCGAATCAGAATACCACAGGTCAGATTGTCCTGTCTGGCTACACCAAGGACATCTCTATCCTCAAAATCACTGGTTTTCAGCCGTTGTCGACTCACATAGGATCTGACCGCTTCCAGTTGATCTCTATGTATGGCAGCGTGTTCATACTCCTGATGTTCAGCAGCGTGCTGCATCTTATCTGAGAGGTAGGTATCCACATTGTCAGTCCTTCCTTTAAGGAAGTCCTCAACACGGTGGATCATTTCAGCATACTCATTCTTTGAAATCAGACCCTGACAGGGGCCATCACATTTGCCGATGTGATAGTCCAGACACAATTGTACTTTTTTTGCAGCCACAGATTCATCATCCATGCGATAACTGCAACTACGGATGGTAAAGATGCGCTTGATAACAGCTAAAGCAGCGCGAAGCCCCTTGACATTGGTATAGGGACCATAATAGATAGACCCATCCTTCACAATGGTACGGGCGACAAATACCTGGGGGTAATCTTCATTGGTGATGCGGATATAGGGAAAGGTCTTATCATCCCGTAAGTCGATATTGAAACGGGGACGGTGTTGTTTGATCAGATTTGCTTCAGTAAGCAAAGCCTCAACTTCAGTGCGAGTCACCAGCGTCTGAAGATCCCAGATACGAGCAATCAGACGGGCAGTTTTGGGGCTATCCGGCGTTCCAGTGAAGTATGATTTTACACGGTTTTTTAATACTTTGGCTTTTCCAATATATATGATCTTACCATTCTTGTCATAGTAGAAGTAAACCCCTGGCTGGGTTGGCAAATCTTTAAGTTTGGCCTTATAGGGGGCTTCAGTTGTACTCATGGTGAAAATCTAAAATGAAGCTTGAAGAAAGCGAGGTGTATTAGTGCTAGCTCTTTTCACAAAGCTCTATGAGGACACCACCAGCTGATTTGGGATGTATAAAGATGATACGCATATCATGGGCACCCAGACTGGGTGCTTCGCTGAGGAGTACAATACCGGCTTCCTTCAGCTTGACGACATAGCCATCCAGCCCTTCCACCTCCAATGCGATATGATGCAACCCTGGTCCCCGCTTCGCTAAAAACTTGCCAACAGGAGTTTCTGTGGAGAATGGCTCCAATAATTCTATGCTTGATTCGCCAGCCTTATAAAAATGAGTGGTGACACCCTCCTGCTGAACGACTTCTGACCCTCCAGAATTAAGGCCCAGAATGTCCTCATATAGAATCCTGGTCTGTTCTGGGTTATCTCCTGCAATGGCAATGTGGCTGATCCTGGTCACTTTCATGCGATTACTCCATCTCTGAGAGGATAATGGCAATCTGATCCTGAATAGCCCTCACTTGGCTTGTGGGGATGGTAAAATGATTTGCCATAATGGAAAATATGATGGGTTCACCAGATTGGGTCCAGGCATACCCAGACAGAGAACTCACATAGCCTATTGTACCTGTCTTGGCTCTCACATTTTGCTCTGCATCTGTGCCAATCATCCGCTTGCGTATGGTACCGGTCAAACCGGAAAGCGGAAGTGACTCGATAAAATAAGTTCTGTATGGATGTTCCCACATCATCTCCAACAGCGAAACACTTGTGTTGGGGGAAACAAGATTGTGCCGCGATAAACCAGAGCCATCCCGTAGCCGCAAATTCTCAACATTCATCCCAAGTGAATCATAAAACATCATTTGAATTATACGGCCTTCTCTGGAAGAGCCTTCGGCTCCAAATTCAGCCCCCAGCGTTTTCTGGAGTGTTTCAGCAATAAAATTCTGGCTGGGACGATTTACCTTAGAGATAATATCTGACATGGGGTGAGACAAATAGGTGAAAATTGGATGCATCTGTGAGTAATCCAATGAATCTGTCAAATCGTCTCCATCCTGCGGTGATCCACTTACTTTGATGCCAGCATCCTCCAGTCTCTCTTTAAGGACATTTACAGTAAAAAGGGTTGGATTGTGAATGGTGATGGCTCTTTCTGTCTCCCCTGCCTGATAACGATAATTCCCTTCAAACCAGGCGTTGTTTGTCTGACGTTTACGATCATAGGTCCACTCAGTGGCAGTATCACTACTTACCGTGATCAGGTCATTGCGTAAATTCAAGTAGCTTGTCTGAGGATGAGATTCAATGATAACAGGACTTCCCAGGTTCAATGAATCAGGAGTGAGGGTATAATCAATATAGTTTTCATTGTAGGAGAGTCCGGATAACTGAGCAGCATAATAATAAGTTTCATCATCCCAGGACCAGCCATACCCCAGGGATTGGTCATCAAAGACATTGTCATCACCTACAAGATCACCCTTAATCTCGGTAATTCCATAAAACTGAAGTGAATCCACAAATCTTACCATAACTGAATCATAATTATTATCATAAAAACGCCATGACCAGGATGGATCGCCGCTACCTCGTATGATTAAATCTCCATGCAACACACCGTTTGTGTCCAGGTCACCATTGGTCATAAAATCCGTTTCATAACGATATTGTGGTCCCAGAAGACAAAGCGCTGCTGCTGTGGTATACATTTTCTGATTGGAGGCTGGCATAAACATTTTCCCGGGATTTCTTTCATAAAACACCTCGCCTGAATTGGCGTATTGAATTTTTACTCCCCACCAACCCATATCAGTCGGTGCATGATTCAGGAGGGTATCTATCTCGTAAGCAGCTTGCTGTTGGGCACTACGCAGAAATTGATGCTTTGGAAGCGCCGTGGCATTGGGGGACCATGTTGTGCAACCAGTCGTAAAGATGACGACAACAATGAGTATGAGTAGTTGGGGCGAGTATTTCACATTAAGCTCCTGATGGATTGTGTTCAATCATATAAATAAAATATACCCTGTCTATCTTTTCACAATTCCCAAACCAGGTTTATCAAGCAAGAGAATTTTCCCGGCGTGATTTCCTACACCACTATATGGATCTTCGGCCAGCAACACATTGCCATCCAGGTCTAACCAGCGTGCAAAAGATCCCAGCTGTGACATGGCTGATATTCCCACAGAAGTTTCCACCATACAGCCCAACATGATGTCAAATTCATATTTGTGAGCCAGTTTTACCATTTTCAGCCCATTGGTTAAACCACCACACTTCATCAACTTGATATTAATACCATCATAGGCACCTACGAGACCAGGGATGTCCTGGGGGCGGACAGAATTCTCATCTGCCACCAGAGGCAGGGGTGAGAACTCTCTCAATTTAGCGATGTCATCCAGTTGATTCGAAGGCATGGGTTGTTCGAGAAACTCCACATTTTCCTCAGCCAGCCATTCAGCCCCCCGCTTGGCATCATCCAGGGTTTTCCAACCTTCATTAACATCCACTCTGAGGATCTTATCTGTTTGGGTTCGGATTGCTCGCATGATATCATGGTCATAATCTGTACCCAATTTTATCTTGAGAATCGGATAATCATTAGCCTCTGCAATTTTATCTGGGATAATGCTGAGATCTGATATACCAATGGTATAAGAAGACGTAACCAGCTCCGGTGTGGCACCAAAGATTTTCCAGAGAGGCTCTCCCTGGCGTTGCCCATATAAATCCCAAAAGGCTGTATCCAGAGCTGCCTGAAGAGAATAACTCTCAGGAAACATACGCTCCAATTGGTCCTGACGACTTTCGGCATCATCAATGGGTAGTTCTAGAATCTGATTGTTTTGGGCTGCCAGCATTTCCATTACTGCCCCAGAACCTTTTTCATATCGTTTGGAAGGGGCTGCTTCTCCAAAACCTGTGAACTCACCATCGCTCAATTCCAGGATGACAACATCATAGTAGCTTTCAGCACTCCTGGCGATTTTGAATTCAAATTTGGTTGTAATCCGTTGGATGGACCACGTAAGAGACAAGGTCATAGATTTCCTCACATTCCTAGAGATGCTTTTCGGGGAAAAGATCTCGAAGTACTTTTTCTGCAACGATTCGTTTGGGTGCTCTCACCATGTCCTCCACTGGCAAGCCAGTTTCTTCATAAATACGTTCACATGCTTTTTGGCTATCCTCACTGCTCAAGTCTTTGGAGTACAGGTTGATACCCAGCACTTTTGAAGGTTTAAAAGGACGCATCAATGTTTCATGGAGGTCTATCACATAGCCAATGTCTGGCAAGGGATGATCATAATCATCATGTAGACGACTGGGTTGGTGAGCAAGGACAAATGCATCGGGCATGGCACCGTGGATCAAGCCCATTGTGACACCGCTATAGCCCTGGTGGGTTACGGCTCCCTGCCCCTCAACAATAATAAGTGGTGCCTGGCCATCGACTTTATCAATCTCAGCTTCGATAGCACCATTCACGAAATCAGATATGACGGCATCCACAGCGATCCCGCGACCTGATATCATCATACCGGTTTGACCGGTACCTATGAATATGGAATTCAGACCAATTTTCTTTAATTGATTTTGAAGCGTCAGGGCCGTGGTCATTTTTCCCACATTGGAATCTGATCCAATGGTGAGGATTACTTTTGACTTCCTCTGGCGCCAATGCCCTTGGGCAACCTTTAAACCTGTTGGGGGTCTACGAACATCCCAAATGAGATGCTGGAAGTCTTTCAGTTCATCAATGTCAGCAAGAAATTGATGTAAACCAGCCCAAACCTTTAATCCTGCTTCCAGGGCAATCTTAATTTCAGGTATCCACTCAGGATTAACTGCTCCTCCAATGGGAGCGATACCAATTGCCATGGTATCCGGCTTATACGCCATGGCTTCAGAAATATGGGCCACAATTGGGATAGCACCACCATAGCCCAGCACATCCTGAGCTGTTAAACCTGCTTTGCTGGCATCAACAATTACCTGAATTTCGTCTTGACGAAAGAGGATCAATCCATTGGCCGTTTTGCTGCCAAGAGCGTGGAGACGATTCTGGGCATAAAGTACAAATCTTCGTTGTTTTTGATCCATCTGCAGTGACTTAGCGATTTTTAAATTTTGCAGGACGTCGCTCGAGAAAGGCAGTGGCACCTTCAATTCGATCTTCGGTTTTAAAGACATCTCGAAAAGCGGAGGCCTCTTCTTCCAGACCTGCATTCAAGGTAGTTTCAATTCCCTTATAGACGGCCCTGAGGGTCAGTGCCTGAGCTTGTGGTGATTGTGCCATGAGCAATTCGGCGTATTCTTCAACTTTTGATAATAATTCTGCCTGAGGGAAAACACCATTTACCAGACCCATTTGAAGGGCTTCCTCAGCTGTGACCATCCTACCCGAGAGGAGTAGGTCCAGAGCCTTGCCCCTGCCAATTAGACGCGGCAAGCGTTGGGTTCCACCATACCCTGCAATAACTCCCAGCTTTACTTCGGGTTGCCCAAACATGGCATTCTCTGCAGCAAATCTTAAATGACAGGCCAGGGCAAGCTCACAACCGCCTCCCAGGGCAAATCCATTGATTGCAGCAATGACCGGTTTGGAGCTTGATTCGATTAGCGAGAAAACAGCCTGTCCACGCTTTGCGAATGTATGAGCCGCTTCAGGGGACATGGAAGGGAATTGGCTGATATCTGCACCAGCGACAAAAGATTTTTCTCCTGCCCCCGTTATCACAATAACACGAGCTTCTTCTCGTTCTTTCAGATCGAGAAAGACTTGCTCCAGTTCATTGAGGACCATCTCGTTTAGGGCGTTTAATTTTGACTGACGATCTATGGTGACTCGGCCTATCCCACCCTTCATCTCAACCTTGACCACTTCCATCAGGACCTCCAAAAATGACGGTTAAACAAAACCACTACGGTTAATACTTCCAAACGTCCCAGCATCATCACAAAGGCCATGACCCATTTCTCTATATCGCTAAAAAAGGAGAAATTGTCTGTGGGTCCAACATTTCCCAGACCTGGTCCAATATTAGAAAGCATGGATATGGATGCAGTGGTGCTGGTGACCAAATCATGCCCAAAACCAGTGAGCATGAAAGCTAAGCCAACAAATATCACCATGAAGAACAGGAGAAAGGTCGTCGTGTTGCGTACGGCATCATCATCCACAAATTGATTGCTGAGTTTGATGGGTAAATAAGCCCTGGGGTGGATCATCCGACGAAGTTCAGTGATGGCCATTTTGGTAAAAAGCAGGATTCTGATAGCCTTGATACCCCCACCAGTGGAACCTGCCATACCGCCCACAAACATGAGACCAAACAGGATAAACTGGGCATAATAGGACCATTGTTCAAAGTCAGCGGTGACAAAGCCTGTTGTAGTAATAATAGATACAACCTGAAAGGTTGCTTGCCTGAGAGGCTCGGCCTTCAAGGCCAGGATGGCAGCACCCCCGCTGTCATAAAAGGAAGAAAAGTAAAAATCCATGAGCATAAGCCCCAGGGCCATCCCCAAAATGCTCATCCAGAATTGCCATTCACGACTTTTCAGATAGCGAATAACCTTGCCGTGCAGTCCAAAATAGTGAAGTGAAAAATTGGTTCCTGCCAGAATCATGAAAAAGATGATCACCCAATCCACATAAGCACTTTGAAAATGAGCGATAGAGGCATTTTTGGTCGAAAAACCTCCTGTTGCCATGGTACCAAAGGTGTGACAGGCAGAGTCAAACCAATCCATGGGTCCGATCCACAAGAGGATAAATTCTGCGAATGAGATCAACGCATAGACCATATACAGCAATTTGGCAGTATCAGAAATCCTGGGGGTGATTTTGTCGCTTACAGGACCCGGCGCCTCAGCAGCAAATAGCAAAGTTCCACTGCGGCCTGCAAGGGGCATGACGGTGACTGTAAATACAATAATACCCATACCACCTAACCAATGGGTAAAACTTCTCCAAAAAAGGATCCCGTGGGGCAGACTTTCAATATCTGTCAATATTGATGCACCTGTTGTGGTAAATCCTGACATGGCTTCGAAGAAGCAATCGGTGTAGGATATATCAGTTGCCAGGAACATAGGCAAAGCTCCAAATAGAGAAGCCGATATCCAACTGAGACTAACACTCAGAAAAACCTGTCGAGGTGCCATAACATGTGAATGGCGTGTAAAAATGAATCCCAGACCACCTATTGAAAGGGTAAGTATCATGGCTTCGAAAAGGGCTTTGCTATCCCCATCGCCATAGGCCAATGAAACTAACAGCGAAAGCCCCATAGATAGCCCAATGAAGAGAGTAAGCGCTGCCAACACATTGAGTGTTGGGCGCAGGCTAAACCGTTTAGTTGAAGAGTTCTTCGACATCTTTTACTCTAGAAGCTCTGGCAAAGACAATTGCCCGATCACCTTTTTCTATGATACTTTTGCCCATAGCAATTTCTTCCATTCCCCCTTTGATAATAGCACCAACAACAGCATCTGGTGGGAAGTCAAGCTCCTCCAGGGGGACTCCAATAATTTTGCTGTTTGGAGCAGGTGAAAGTTCAATGACTTCCGTATCAATACCCTCTAACATCATCACAGAGTGAACCTGTCCCCTCACTACATAGCGCATAAAAGCATCAACAGTAGAGAGATTTTTACTGACAACAGAATTGATTCCCAGTCCTTTTACCAGGGGCAAATAATCTGGTGAATTGATGTGTACAATAACCTTGTCTACCCCTTTTTTCTTAGCCATCAACCCTGCAAAAAGATTGGTGGTTTCGTCATCAGTCAGGGTGATTAAAGCATCAAAATCACTGATTCCTTCGCTTTCCAGAAAGTCTATATCCAGGGCATCTGCATGAAGAAGCAAAACATCTGGTAATTCTTTGGCGGCCTTTAGCAATTTCTCTTTACGATTGTCGACCAGCCTGACACTATACTGATCCTTAAGGTAGGCAGCAACCAGGCGACCTAATTTACCTGCCCCCATTATCAACACTGTTTTAATCGTTTTCTTCTGTTTGAAACCACACAGGCGGTACATCCCATCAAGCTCATCCTTTAGACAGACTACAAAGATTTTATCTCCTGGTAGAAATACATGGTCCCCTTGCGGAATGATGGTCTCACCATCACGATCGATAGCTACTGTTCGAAAGGGTAGTTGTGTATAAGTATTCCCCAACTCTCTTAAAGATTTATTCATCAATTCGCAGGTATCTGTAGGTGTGAGGGCTACCATGTAAACTCGTCCATGATTGTATGTCATAATCTCCTGGGCAGTGGCGTGTTGCACGAGGTGCTGAATTTCGCGAGCGGCGATCTGTTCAGGGTTAATCACCTTTTCAATCCCCAATTCTTCCAGGTTTAATAGGGCATCCTTCTTCTGATAATCACCGCTGCGAACCCGGGCCAATATCTTGGCATTGGGATTCATTTTTTTGGCCTTCATGGAGGCAACGATGTTGATTTCATCGATACGGGTTACAGCCAGAAACAAATCAGCTGATTCAACCTGGG
>JACKQG010005712.1_pt1 | contig 13537 bp, 12 predicted proteins | sample 8237621 | NCBI WGS metagenome assembly JACKQG01 (sample SAMN15677084, study PRJNA649215) | marine metagenome | biome: marine; feature: Black Sea; material: saline water; isolation source: suspended particulate matter (SPM) from the Black Sea western gyre | collected 2013-06-09/2013-06-10 | depth...
TAGTGACTTTCACAAATCACATCTTCTGATCAAGATTTTTATCTTTTTCCTGATGATCGAAATTAGGCAATATTTCCAAGAATAGCTCCAGCACCTCTTCTTTATTCCAGCTCTTCAATTGCTTCATCTCCTCAATTCGCCCGATGAAACCGCTCAATTTTTCATTATCAAATACAGCCTCATTTTTTATAACCCCTAAACTGATAAAGCGCTCCCAGTCAATGGTTTCCCTGTCTGTATAAAACTCCTCAAAATCCTTTTCCCCTGTTGTGTCGGAATCAAAAAAGCAGCAGGGCCATTTCCCCTTATTCTTTTCCCTGGCCTTCCTTCTGGCCTCATCTTCCGACTCGCACAGGTCCGGTTTCAGGCCCAGATTCTCCAGATACTGCACCGCAATTTCGGCAAAGGTAATAAGGTGCAGTTTATCGCTCAGCTTCGGAAAGAAAATATCCCTGTTCTCTCCCAGCAGACAGGAAAGCAGGCAGAGCTGCCCGGATTCCTTCGGGGTGATAAAATAACGTTTTATATCCCTGGGTGCAGAGATGGGCTGCTGCTTCATGATCCGCTGATTAAACCCATGCAGCAGGCTTCCATCAGAAAAGGCCACATTTGCAAAGCGTGCCGTTGATACAGGGATATTAAGACTGGCCCTCATCAAAAACATCTCCATAATACGCTTGGAAGCACCCATCATATTAACCGGATTTGCCGCCTTGTCCGTAGAGACACAGAAATACTTATCGCACTTATTCTGTACGGCATGGCTTAAAATACCTTCCGCATTCAGTATATTCACATCAATCATGCGCATCAGCGTAAAAGGGTCCTTTTCACTGCGAACATGCTTTAAGGCAGAAAGATTGAAGATATAATCAAAGGGTTTCTGAGAAAGAAGCATTGCCTCATACTCCACGGAACCGCAGTCCAGGGCATAAGTCTTGAAATCGCCCCTTATATAACCCAGCGAACTCCTGATATCCCTGACCAGCTCTACAAGATTATTTTCATTGATATCTACAACATATAATCTTTCGGGGCCTCGGCTGAAAATTTCCTTGACCACAGCCTGTCCAATTGATCCGGCTCCGCCTATTACAAGAAAAGATTTACTTTGCACAATGGAAACAAGCAGCTCGTCATGAGCCCTGACATCCTCATCAAAAAGTTCCTTATCCCTTCCTATTAATTGCAGTATATCATTCATGATTATCTCTCAGGTAAAGATTTGACGCCATATTATAAGCATTGTGAGCAGGTGAAGCAAATAGGTTGACATCCGTAATATGGATACTTTATTATCCTTTTCAGGGACAGGCTGAAGTAATCATCACTTTACTACTATTACATAATTGCAACCGGATATCTGTACAGAATACAGTCCATTAGCGCGTTGACAATCTGCTGCTAAGCACAAGACTGCCTTGAGTACAGTTTCTGTGCCTGCATGCATATTGCACCGACATTGAAATGCGCGATTCCTCAAAAACTACCATTAATTTACACATATCTTATAAACAGGTATTTGTGTAAATACACATTAAATGCTTCACAAGAAAAAAAGGGGACAAAGATGAAAACACTATTTATAGTGATAAGTACCGCTATTATTACATTATTTGCATCCATGCAAGCACACGCCGCACTGGAAAACCTTGGTGCCGACAGCCTTGGCAACAACTTAATATATGACAGTGACCTTGATATCACTTGGTATGACTTTTCGAACTCAGCTGATTTGTGGCAGGAACAGATGAATTGGGCTGATACTTTAGACGTTGATTTTGGTGGAGCCCATTTTACTGAATGGAGACTTCCCTCAACCGTTGACGGTTCATATTCTTTCAAAAGTGATGGAACCAGCAGTACGGGGTTTAACATAACTAACAGTGAAATGGGTCATTTATATTATACAGAGCTTGGCAACCTTGGAGGCGAGGATACATCAGGTAATGGTCAATCAGTATCCGGCCTGGTAAATACAGGGGATTTTCAAAATTTGCAGATTAGTGCTTACTGGGCTGGCACTAAATCTGCGATAAATACCAATAACTCCTGGTACTTTCACACAATTAACGGAAGTCAGGGACCCGGCAACATGCTTTTAGGGAATTACGCAGCCATCGCTGTCAGTGACGGGCGTATTTCTTTGGAAACTAGTGCCGCAGTGGCACCTGAACCGTTAAGCACTACACTATTTGCAATAGGTGCATTTGCTATGGGATTTAGAATGTATAGAAGGCAAAAACTGTAGGCAATTTCATCTTTAACATTTCATAAAAAACCGGCCGATATTTAATGGGCCGGTTTTTTTATTTTCATCCTTTTATATTCATAGCAGAGAGTGAGGTAAGCTGGAAATCGACAAGTACATTGAGATTTTCTATAATCGACAGAGAACACAGAAGAGGCTAGGATATTTATCGCCAGCTGTTTATGAAAAAAAGTTTTATGAAAAAAGATTGTCGGCATGACTGAATTGGTGTCCACTATTGACAGCGGACCTCAACGTGAACCGTTAAATCAAAACGGGACTTAAAAAAAAGGCTCCACCTGATGGAGCGATCCTTTGCAAGGGGTACGCGATATAGTTTTGATCAGGCGCGATGGCGAGGGCTCTGGCGAATGCAAATCCAGGAATATATGACTTGTGCAATACAGAACATACAGGTATTGATAAAGCACGTCATTAATCCCAGGAAAAGTATCGGAGTAATCGCCGTTGCAAGAATGAGCGGCTCTGGAAGGGTTATATCGCCAGCAATATGGCCATTAGTGCGGTATAAAACCTCCACTTCATATGTTGCAGCCATTGTATTGAAAACATTTAATGCTTATAGGATTAGCCTGAGAATTGTTTGAAAAATGTATTTGGGCAACAGCCCGTCAAGACCCGACCCCACATAGACGGGGCGAGAGCTTTTCTGCGGATTAACGGTCTCTCGTTGATAAAGGCCCAATTGACAATAGCTTATGTACTGAGATAAAATTGTCAACCACCAACAATCAATTCGGCTTGGAAGCTAATGGAGAATTAATGTCTGAAGAAGAAACAGAACAGATTGATGAAGAACAAGAAGATGAAGGGGTACATCTTCTTGATTATTTAATTGTACTGGCAAAACACAAAAAATTAATCCTCAAAATCACTCTTCCTGTAGCAATTATTACCTTTATTCTCACTCTCTTTAACAATTATTTTTACCAAGCACAAACATCAATATTCCCCTCTCAAAAACAGGAAACGAGTATAGCCAGCCAGTTAATGGGGCAATTTGGAATCATCCCCGGCCCAAGAGACGTTAATATTCATAACAATCAAAAGTTATTTGTGGAAATAATTAAAAGCAGAACATTTACCGACCGACTTATGGACCGGTTTAAGATCAAGAAGAGCGATAAAGCAAGGAAATTACTTCTGAAAAAAATATCTATCATACCGGATTTCACAGACAAGAAAGGCTTTAAATTAAATGAGTCACCTTTAATGAGAATTTCTGTAAAAAATCAAAATCCGCAAAGAGCTGCTGATATGGCAAATGCCATAGTAGAGGAATTGAATGTTTCAATCAACAATATTGCTATTTCCACCGTATCGCAGAGAAGGCTTTTCCTTGAAAATCAGTTAAAGCAATCAAGTGATGCACTCATTGAATCAGAAGAGGCTATAAAATCGTTTCAGGAACAGACCGGGATATTAGAGGTTGGAAAACAGACGTCAATGGTTATAGAAAAAATTGCTGAACTGCAAGCACAGATAACCGCAAAAGAAATCGAACTGCAAGTGATGAAATCTTATTCTACAGCCAGCAATCCTGACTTCCAACGAGTAGAAGAAACCATTAAAGCACTTAAAAAAGAGTTGGCAAACACTGATACAAATAAGGATGATAGCAAAAACTTACTGATTCCAACGAGCAGCATCCCAGCCCTAGGACTTCAGTATCAAAGAATATTCAGAGACTTCAAGTTCAATGAAACCCTGCATCAAATCATAGTCAAACAATATGAAGCAGCCAAATTGGACGAGGCAAAGGATGGCACTTTAATTCAGGTGATAGATAAAGCAGTGCCTCCAGAAAAGCAGGGCAAGGTAAGGATACTTGGTAGAGGAAAAGCATTAGCCATGACACTGCTTGCCTTCTTTTTTGCCTGCACTTTGGCTTTTGCCGTGGAATTTCATGGAAGGTCTTCTGCAAACAGCGATTATAGAGAGAAGCTTGCAGCTCTTAGAAAACATCTTTTCTTTAAAAAGAATAAATGACCTCAACAGGTAACGCGACTTGTCAGCGTCTGGGAAGAGCATGGCTTGTCGGTATCCTTTTTTTCCTGCCTTTTCAAATAACAGTCGCCGGGTACTTTGCCAATTGGAACCTTCAATTAGCAAATGTTATCTATTATTTAGATGAGATTACAGGAGTTACTTTTTCAATACTTGCATTTGTTAAATTTAACAAAAATAGGCTATGGTTTAATACAGCAGTTCTAAATATATTTTCCTCTCTGACAATATTCATTAGCATTGGAGTCATATCCACAATCATAAATTATAATCACCTTAACGTAAGTGTCCTGGGTATTTTCGATTATGCAAAAAACTTTCTGGCCATATTCATATATGCTGCCTTTTTCAGATCTATAGATGATTTCAAGTTTATCTTTCGCTATTTATTAATCATAGCAATTATATTTACAGGCATTGCATCAATGCAATTCATTTGGGCAATGGGTTCTGTATACATATTCGAAAAGGAGATTACCGACCAGAGCGTCTATCTGTTTTCCGACAGTCATTTAATAAATCCAATTACATTAAAAAATGTAGTCTGGCGCTATGGCTTATTTAGAGCAGATGCAATTGTTCTCGGAGCATATATCCTTGGTCTGTTCAACCTATTAATACTCACAATTTACTACTATACAGCCAGAAAAATTAAGCTGCTAATTATGATTCCACTCATAATAGGCATTATTTCCAGTGTTTCTAGGATGGCCTATGGAGGGTTATGTTTTCTACTCCTCATTCAATTAATTAAAAAAAGATCTCACTTCATCATTTTGCTTGTAACCGTCATTTTAGCTTCCAGTTTTATTATTACTAGTGGTAATTTAAATCTGGGAAAACTGATAGACTCCTATATTCCTGCGAAAGAGAACATCGACAAGACTAATATGCGAACGTCCTCACGCTATACAGCACTGGAAATTTGGAAAAAACATCCACTTTTTGGGGTAGGACCGGGGAGGTTTGGAGGAATAGTTGCATCAAAGTATCCTTCCCCTGTTTATAATGAATATGCCATAAATAAGCGCCCCATATATAAGCGCTACATACTAAAGGTCGGAGGTATCGAGCAATTTTGGTTCCAGATATTAGCTGAGTTGGGTTTAGTGGGGGTAGCCTGCTTCATTGCAATTTTCCTTGTTATTGGCTTAACACTGCGCCGCGTGAAAGAGCTGTCATCCAGTAGTGAATTATCCAATATTATGTCGGCTCTTATTGTCTTTATTGGATGCATTGCGATTTACTGCCTTGGCAGTGGTATTAATATAGCTTCAGTATTTTTCACTTATTGTGCATTTGTAGGAATTGGCTTGGGAATTGTTGATAATGAATATGTAAAGACACCACCTCAGAATCATTTATAAAAGGAGGCTTTCCATAATCGTTAACCAGTACTTTGTTTAAATTCTTCCATAAGACTTTCCAGCTTATCAAACAATTTATCCCGATCAAAATTACTCTTGCAATACAAAAGCCCGTTCACTCCTAACCTCTGCCGTTCTTCAGGTGACATTTTGTACATCTCCAAGACCAATTCAGAAAGCTCATCAGGACTTTCAGCTGGACAGGCAAGGCCGGCTTTTGCCTCCTTCACCAAGTGAGCACCTTCCCCATCAAGACCGGCAATGATCGGCTTGCCGGAAATTAAGTAAGTTTGCATTTTGCCAGGAACAGTTAAAGCAAAAATAGGCTCTCGCTTAAGAGTCATCAATAACGCGTCAGCAGACGCCATAAAACCAGGCATGGTTTCGGCAGGGAAGCGTCCCAGCAAATGAAATTGTTCAAGAAGACCGCGCTTCTGTACCTCTGCCTTAACCCAATCTGTCCTGCGACCATCACCAAGAATTACCCAATGAATATCAGGATAGGCAATGAGATTTTCAGCAGCGAGCAATATAGTCTCAAAATCCTGTGCTACGCCTATATTGCCCGCAAACATAACGATGAACCCCTCTGGCAGGACGTAAGTGCTAACGGCCTCATTTTGAATCAAATAATCGGGTTCCACCCAATTAGGAAAGTATCCTATTCCCCCTGAATAACCACCCACTGCCTCAATGCTCTGTACAAATCCTGGGGAAGAAACAAGGATCTTATCGCATTTGCTGTAAATGAACCTGACCAAACGTCGTATAAGACTTAGGGTTTTTACTGAACGAATAGCTCCTGTTGCCGAGAGGCTCTCAGGCCACAGATCTAAAACCCAGAAAATAATAGGAGTAGATTGAATCCATTTGACGACAATTGCAGGAAGACCAACAGTAACAGGGGAGGTTTCAAAGACGAAGATCACGTCGTATTTATCACGACAGTAAAAGGGGGCAAAAAGGCAAGACATAACAGCAAAGGATAAATAATTCAAAACAAGATTCCATGACTTCCCCTTGCCTCTAGGTATCATCGGAACACGCATCACTTTGATCCCCTTGTAATGCTCTACTCTCTTTTTAAATATCCCGTAACCTGCAAAGAACTTCCCTTCCGGATAATTGGGAACTCCCGTCAGGACTGAGATATCATGGCCCCTTTCCTTAAGGCCAAGAGCAAGATCATTAATGCGGAAATTCTCCGGGAAGAAATGGTTGGTGATTATCAGAATACGCAACAGACTGCTCCGATATATCTCTGCATCGATATACTTGCGATGCTAATATTCCTTCCAAACAGTACGTTTCACGTAGTCAGTATAACTCACAATAAGCCGTACTACCTTTTCAGACACGTTGGGCATACTGTAGTCAGCCACCTGCCGCAATGACCGATCGGTTCCTCGTGGCTGGTCTTTAAGGATTGCAATCCCCTGCTGAACACGATCAATTTCCAGGCCCGTCATTATAACTGCAGCCTCCTCCATACCTTCTGGACGCTCATGGGCCTCACGAAGGTTCAGCGCGGGAAAATTAAGAATTGAAGACTCTTCATTAATAGTACCGCTATCAGAAAGGACGGCATAGGCATTTTTCTGTAAATGTACATAATCACTAAAACCCAGCGGGTTTAGCAGTTCGACATTCTCATTAAAGGTTACTCCCAATGTTTCAACCCGTTTGCGGGTTCTCGGATGTGTTGAAACAATGACCCTTTTGCCATAAGTTTCACCAAGAAAGTTCAGAATCTTGACAAGCTTGCTGAAGTGCCTTTCAGACTCGATGTTTTCTTCCCTGTGGGCACTGACAACAAAGTAATTAAATCGTATCAGATCCAACCTCTTAAGAACATCTGAACCATCAATCTTATCCATATAATGATTGAGCACCTCAAACATGGGACTGCCAGTCTTAATCACCCTGTCCGGCGGAAGACCTTCGCGAAGTAAATATTCTCTGGCAATATCGCTATAGGTTAAGTTGATGTCACTTATATGGTCAACAATTTTACGGTTAATCTCTTCCGGCACACGCTGGTCAAAACAACGATTCCCTGCCTCCATGTGAAAGATCGGAATCTTGCGCCGCTTAGCAGGAATGGTCGCCAGGCAGCTATTAGTATCTCCCAGCACCAGCAGTGCTTCAGGCTGTTCCTTTTCCAGTACAGGATCCAGCTTAATGATTGTCTGCCCAATAGTCTCAGCGGCATTGGTGCCGGCAGCATCAAGGAAATAGTCGGGCTTACGAATTTCCAAATCCTGAAAGAAAACCTCGTTAAGCTCGAAATCGTAATTCTGGCCAGTATGCACCAAAATATGATCCGCATATCGATCCAATACAGCCAACACTCTTGATAATCGAATAATCTCAGGACGGGTACCAAGTACGGTCATGACCTTAATCTTCTTCACGGTTACACCTCACAATAATATGTATCTGGTTTCTCAGGATCAAAAACATGATTGGACCAAAATAAAACTATCATCTCGTCCAACCCGATATTCTTAATAGAATGGGCGTAACCGGGCGGTATGTCAACAACCTTGATCTCATCGCCATTAACAGGATACTCAAGTATCTTCCCGGAGGCAACATCTCGAAAGCGTATTACCCCGTTTCCATGTATGAGGCAAAACTTTTCAAGCTTTGTGTCGTGATAATGACAGCCACGAGTAATTCCAGGTTTTGTTTTAGAGACAAAGATCTGTCCAAGATTCTTGGATTTTATCATTTCAAAGAGCCAGCCCCGTTCATCAGTATAGAGTTTAACAGGATGGGCAAACCCATCTTCAGGCAAAAAAGAAAGGTAAGTGGCATAGAGACATTTCATCAACTCATCCGCCTGATCAGGTACCTCCAAAGTTTCACTGACAGCATGTAGCTGATGTATTCGGTCTGCCAGGTTTCCCAAAGTTATCTTAAATGACCTTGCAACAGTACAGTATTGCAGAGTCGGAGCAGGCTCACCGTCCAGATGGCTAATCAACGAATTAACCACATCGTCAATATAAACCAGTTCCATCTCCTTGTCTGCATCACTAATCGTGATATCAAGACCACGAGCAATATTATGACAAAAGGTCGCCACTACGGTGTTGTAGTCAGGACGTGACCACTTTCCAAAAACATTAGGGAACCGATAAATACTGACAGGGGCACCAGCGCTGAAGTTGAAATCAAGAAGCAATTTTTCAGCAGCTTTCTTGCTGCGACCATAAGGATTATCAAAGGCCTCCTGGATTGATGAAGAAAGAATGATCATTGGCTTTCTCCCTTTGCTCTCCAGATATTCAACAATTTTACTGGTAAGCCCCACGTTTCCGGTTTCAAATTCCTCTTCAGTCTCAGGCCGATTAACACCTGCAAGGTGGTAAACAACATCAGCCTTTTGTAATGCAGCCTCTAGTACAGAGCTGGAGTCAGCGCTATTAAATGTTCTAAGCTCAATATCGGTCCGTCTATCCAGAGCAGCAGTAAGATTTTTCCCGATAAATCCTGAAGAGCCAGTTACTAAAACAACTTTCATAAAATAGCCTCCCAATCGCTATTAGCCGCAAATAAAGACGTTACATTGAAATAATTAATTTTGAACATTTGTATGTTAGATCATTGCTGGATATGACCTAGCTTGCAGCAAGCGCTTCCTTAACGTAATGCAGTGTGAGCAATTTATCCTTAATCTGTTCCAGATTCAAACGATCAGTATTGTGCGAATTATAGTCTTCACTTTGCGATACTTTCTGCTCACCTTCAATGAAATACTTATTGTAGTTGAGGTCACGATTATCGGCTGATATACGGTAATATCCCCCCAAATCTTCAGCGTGAGCCATCTCTTCACGGGTCAGAAGAGTCTCATACAATTTTTCTCCATGCCGTGTGCCTATAACTTTTATCTCATTGTCTGCATTGAATAATTCTTTCAGGGCCAACGCCAGATCAGCAAGTGTCGAGGCAGGTGACTTCTGGACAAGAATATCCCCCTGCCGTGCATGAGTATAGGCAAAGAGAACAAGATCAACAGCATCATCAATAGACATTAAGAACCTGGTCATATTGGGGTCAGTAACAGTCAGAGGCTTACCTTCTTTGATCAGCTTAATAAAAAGAGGGATAACCGACCCTCGGGTAGCAGCGACATTCCCATATCTTGTGCAACAGAGAATCGTCTTTTCCTGATCAATAAGGCGTGATTTGGCAACAGCAAGCTTTTCCATCATCGCCTTTGATAACCCCATGGCATTTATCGGGTACACTGCCTTATCGGTGCTCAGGAGGATTACACGTTTGACATTATTGTCAATGGCCGCATTCAGGACATTTTCTGTCCCAAGAATGTTAGTGCGTACAGCCTCCATAGGATAAAATTCACAGGAAGGAACTTGCTTCAAAGCAGCTGCGTGAAATATGTAATCAACACCGCGCGACGCGTAGTCAAGGCTATCATGATTACGAACATCACCGATATAGAACTTAACCTTATCGTTCTTTAAATCTATACGCATGTCTTCCTGCTTCTTTTCATCGCGGCTGAAAACACGAATTTCTTTTATATCCGTGTTCAGAAATCGGCGAAGCACCGCATTGCCGAACGAACCCGTTCCACCAGTAATCATTAAAACTTTATCTGTTAACATATTAGCAACCCTCGAATAATCAAGAATAAAATTATAAAATATTACTCCTGTTAAGTAATATCAGTCAAGCTTAAATCTCCCAACATACCTGCCCCCAGCTCTGACTCAACTCATCATGTCAACGCCATTAGCAACGTCATTCTGCCAGCCATTTCTACAGAAGCATATCTTTCTTAAGCAGTAATGTTCAGTTCTTACCGGTCAAACTGTTATACACCTGCATAGTTTTAGCTGAAAACTCGCTTACCTGCCATCTACCTTCTGTCCTTGCCGAAGTTGTGTCCGAAGTTCCGAAACCAACCTGAAACTGCTCGATACAACTGATTAAGGCACCCACTGAGCCTGCAGGAAATACCCTGCTACGCGAATAATGTTCAATCATGGTACTTACATCACCAACATCGGCAGCAACACAATCACAATCCATGGCAATCGCCTCGAGTAATACAATTGGACAGGCCTCACTGCGTGAAGGCAGCACAAACAGATCACAACCTGCCAAAAGAATACGGACTTCTGTTTTCCCATGCCACCCAAGAAAGTCGATGACACAGTCCTTCTTTTTAGAAACGATCTCACCTGCGCGCCGGTAAAGCATTTCCGCATATTCCCTGTGTGTATCAAGCTTTGGCCCAACGATCTTCAAGTGCCACGGCCCGGCAACACTAGCCATGGCCTCCAACAGAATATCCATACCCTTAAGCGGGTTGATATTACCCACAGCAAGCACTCGAAATGGCCGCTCACCATCACAAGACCAGCAGGCATTGACCTCATCATTGTCAACCACGCTCCGTGACCAAAAGTCAGTATCCACGGCTCCGGGAATAAATTCAGCCTGCCCAAGTCCATAAACCTCTTTTGCCTTATTGGCCACAACTACAAAAGTGTGCGGATGCTGATTCATTAACCATTTACCCAAATTGACTAATTGGCGGAATCGCAAAACAGTCTCATGAATATGCCAGACAACAGGAATACCAACAATACGTGCTGCTGCAATAGGTGCGATATTGGCACTGCCATGAACATTAAATATGACATCCTTCCGACTGATACGTCCCGATAACACAGACCAGACCAGATACAGGGAGTTAGCAATCATTTCCAGTCCATAGAGTGGTGACCAAAAATGACGAAGATTGAGCAGTGCCATGTCCGTCATCGATCCACGACCCGTAGTAACGATGATCGACTCAACTTTGTCTCCCAGTGCTTTGCGCAGGGTATCAACATAAACATGAGGCCCCCCCACCCTGTGGTCGAGGAGAAAGTTATATACTCGAAGCATATAAAATTAAACTGCCATTCTTTAATGCAGTATGTACGCCTTTAAGTTCACGTCCCATATGATCCATGATATTTTTATTTCTTCAAAGCTTCAACAAACAGTGAATCATCCTCCCTATTGTCCAATTTTGTCAGATCCGGCGTAACGCCCTTCTGAAAGTCACATTGCCGCACATCCTCAAATCCTGCCCGCATCAGAGCCTCTTCAAGAAGTTCAAAATCATACATATATTTGTGAGCAGCAAAGTAGCTGGCCTTATCCTCAACAAAAAAATAGTTACTTAACATTTGCTTCTTGTCCGCCATGCCATTTCCATACAGTGAGATAGCATGAGCTAAATCCGGCACACATATCCTAATAATTCCTCCAGGTTTCAAGACTCTAAAAGATTCTCGCAACAGGTTTTCAGCATTTTCAAGGTGAAGATGTTCAAGGAAATGAGATGAATAGATAAAATCAACAGACTGATCTGTTAAGGGTATACCTCTTGCCAGATCGTGGTGAATAAACTGGTGATCACGTAGAAGGCTGCAATACTCACCGCAACTGTAATACCTGTTTGCACCGGACATTCGGTAAAACATCTGGTGCACCCAACGAGGCCAAGCAGCAATTAATGAATTCAAGCTGCCATCAATGTTTATCCAGTCAGGGGCAATAGCAAGCCCACAGCCTAGATTTACCTTAACCTCTTTGCCATCATCAGGAGGAACAATGCGGCGATTGCGTTTTATATAACATAGAAGCTGGGTTGATAGTTCGATTGTTTGTCGCAGTAATAACTTTATCACTTATTCCTCTATAACTGGATGTGATTTAAATAAAAGCGGAACTCCATTTTCAACATTATATTTTGCACTGCAATTGGTACAAGTTAATAGTTCCGGCTCCATATGCAGCTCATCTGAATTGCAGTTAGGGCAGACAATAAGATTCATTATATCAATTGATTTATTTCGTCTTTGCTGAGAAAGTGCTGAGCGTAAATATCTCAACAATATACCTTTAAGGCTAGTCCCCTTCTGAATCATCGATGTATATGCACTTGTACTTTCTACCGGTTCCCATGACGCATCGTCATTTTGATTGACTACTTCAAAATCGATCTGGTCTTTCCAGTAATATCTTACATGGAACGCAAAAGGACGCGAAGGGATCAACTCCTTTGTCATAATCGGTTTAACTTTGTGCTTATACAACTCGACTGTTTCTTTCTCTACTATCCAGTCGGTCTTCTTTTTAATTATAAGTTTCCCATCTCGTTCTGTAATTTCCAACCGATGATCCTTATAAGGATTTACACGTTCCATAAAAGCATCTGGCACCTCTATATACCCAGCTTTAGCTACTCGCTGCAATTCAGAAAGGAATTTTTCAGGACGGCTTGAATGTTCCAATACATGAGATGCAATTACAAAATCAAAACTCTTATCTTTAAACGGTAGCTGCTCAACAAATCCCAGTACCATAGGACGGTCTACAACTAACGGAACCCAGTGACGTTCACGGGTTGAGTCATATGCATCGAGAAGGACATTAGCCCGGGCATAAGGACTACCTCCAGAACCTACCTCTAATACCAATGCATCTTTATTTACTGGACAATGCAACCTTCGCATTGACCATGCAGCACCTTCCATACCAATCTTTCGCAAACTGGTCATCATTAATGATTCTGCTAATAAATTAGACTTTGCCGCCAATTGCATGCAACTCTTCCACCCAAGAAAGAACCTTTTTCATTCTCGATACAATATCATGACCGTCATTAACAACGCGATTATAGCCGGCGGCTGCCACTGTTCTACGCATCTCATTATTCTTTATATAGTGCGTCAATTTATCGGATAGTTCCTCTTTATTCCTAAAAAATTCAGCCTCTTTGCCCTCTGTAAAAAGTACAGCCAAATCATCTGAGTATTCAGACAACATCATCGTCCTGGTTGCTGGTATTTCAAAA
>JACKQG010005713.1_pt1 | contig 13536 bp, 13 predicted proteins | sample 8237621 | NCBI WGS metagenome assembly JACKQG01 (sample SAMN15677084, study PRJNA649215) | marine metagenome | biome: marine; feature: Black Sea; material: saline water; isolation source: suspended particulate matter (SPM) from the Black Sea western gyre | collected 2013-06-09/2013-06-10 | depth...
TGGTGCTGGGGTCTCTGCGGTGAACAAAGCCTTTCGCATATCCTTACTCCCAATCCCCGAACAGCACAAACGCGCTCCAGTAGTAAGGGTGTGACCACTTTTTGTTGTTCATCATAGACATCTGGGCTTTGCGGAGGGCTTCGGGTTTACTCATACCGCCAAGGTAGTTTTTGTAAAAGCTGACCATAAGGGTGCGAGTGGCCTCATCGTCTACGTCCCATAAAGAGCAGAGGATCGAGGGCGCTCCGGCAAACATAAACCCTCTTGTGAGCCCCACAAGGTCATCCCCAGCGCCGAGCTTGCCTTTTCCCGACGAGCAGGCCGACATGGTTACAAGCGATACCCCTCTCCAATCCAGATCAAAAAGCTCATGCATTTCGAGATTGCCATCGTTCTTCTGGTCTGGTGTCAAAGCCAAATGGGAAAGCTGAGGAGCCTTCTCGTTGAATATACCATGGCAGGCGAGGTGGATCACATCCGGTCGGCCAAGCTCCGGATAGTCTTTCTTTATGAGACCTTCGGTTGCCTTGCTTCTGGTGTAAATCGCTGACTTCCCAAACAGCAACGCGATCTCCCGCGCCTCTTTCTCAGCGCCCGGAAGGGGCGTCATGGCAGTCTTCGGGTTGCCGATAGCCAGTATATTTTTTCTTCCTGATGCCCGCTTTTTTACCAGATAGCGGTAAACACCCGCTGAAGGGGCCATTACAATATTCTTCTTTGCACCCAGAGGGTTCCCTCCTTTTGGCCTTAAAGCGGCAAACGGGATCTTGAACATGGGTCCCCAAGGAACAATGATCAGGGTATCGGCGTTTGTAAGCTGGGCGATGGGTTCGATGGGGTCTATCAGCCACTTATGCAGTTTGGCACCTGCAGACGCAACGGCTTCGGGCTCGGATGATCCGTCGGCCACGAGTTTGGCGTATTCCTCCAATGCCTTTTCAAGGGTAGATTTGGACACATCTACGGCCTTGAAATGGAGTCCGCCGGAGTGAAGAACAAAGATCCAAAGTTGGTCCTGGTCTTTGCCTGCAACAGTGTGTTTGCCGGGATGAAAATACTCTACCAAAGTCGTTCCGGGGGGAAGGAGTGCCTGGATCTCCTTCAGCTTGGGCGGATCAACAACGACTAAGGAACCGAGTTCGGGGTCGGATCTCCTCAACTGTTCAATTAGTTCGAGTCTCTTCTTGTCAAGCTCGGAGATTTCTTGATTCAAGGCGGTACGTACAGCCCTGGTTTTTGCGCCAACGGGTGTAGACCCAAGTTCTATGGATTTCTCTCGAAGCACTGCTAACTGCCCTTTTGTTTCGGCGAGCTGAACGGTCTTGTTATTGCTCCGCCGTGTCGCGGCTGCGCGGGTGCCCAAAAGGTCCATGAAGGATTTTGATCGGCCCCGCTCGATTGACTCGAACGCGCCCTCCAGCTTTCCCTGTGCGAGGCGCGCTGCTGCCAAGGTACCGTAGACATTTGGGAGTGTAGACTGAAAGCCGGTGCGCTCTTGGGCAGATTTGATCTTTCCTCGGATTGATTCCCAGAGCTCAACAGTTGATTTTAGGTGAGATTCTGCCTGAAAAGATTCCCCAGAAGCAAGCATAGCACAACCTATGTTGTCGAGGTTTGCTCCCTGACATCTCTCATCTCCGATCTTCATGTTTATAGCAGAGGCCATTTTATAGTTTTTAATAGCCTTCTCGTATTCACCAAAATGCCTGAATACTAAACCAATATTAGAGAGAGAATTTGCCTCGCCCCTGAGATCACCGATCTCCCTAGCAAACGCCAGTGCTTGCCGGAAATACCAAAGAGCTTTTTCATACTGGCCAAGCCTCGCATAAACCACTCCAATATTAAGAAGGTCTTCCCCTTCGCCTTTGAGATAACCAATCTTCCTCCTGTTAGCAAGTGCTCGTTTGAAATACCTGAGTGCCTTTTCGTATCGACCAAGAATTTGGTAAACCAATCCGATATTGGCGAGATCACGTCCCTTCCCTTTTAAGTTCTCTATTTTGGTATCAATTGCCAACGCGTGCAGACAATATTCAAGTGCCTTCTGGTAATGAGCAAAATCGATGTAGACCAAACCGATGTTAATAAGGCAACCCGCCTCTGCCCAGCAGTCCCCTATCTTTCTGGCTATTGCCAAGGCTTGGTGATGGTAATCAAGCGCCTTCTCGTAGTCAGAAAGATTACTGTAGACCAAGCCGATGTTCCCAAGCGAAGTCCCCTCGAGCTTGATATTTTCAATTCTCCTATAGATCGTTAGGGCATCCTCATAATAGTCAAGAGCCTTTTTATAGAGGCCAATGTTCGCGTAGACTGCGCCAATGTTCCCAAGGGTATTTGCTTCATTCACTGCATCTTCGGCTTCCTTGCTGATCGCCAATGCCTGCCGGAAATAGTTGAGAGCCCTTTCGTAAAGGCTCAGATTTCCATACATAATACCAATGTCAATGAGAACATTTCGCTTGCCATTCAAATCACCTATTCTATCATATATAGTCAGAGCTTGTTTATAATAACCGAGGCTCCTTTCGTACTGGTCGAGCTTATCGTAAACAGAACCGATGTTCACGAGAGTATTACCCACCCCTTCCATGTCTTTCGTTTTTTTGAACTTGACCAGTGCCTGCTTGTAGTATCTCAAAGCCTTTTTGTGTTGGTTAAGATCGCAGTAAGTTAGACCTATCATGATGAAGAAGTTACCTTCTAACTTCTCACGACCTTGTTCTTGTGCCAAATTAAGGGCCTTCTTCCAGATCTCGAGGGCATCATGGTATCGGGCGCCATTATTAGCACGCATCCCTTCCTTATAATAATCTATCAGGTCTTTCGCGCCTGCCGAACCTACTGCCCTACATAAAATCAGCAAAGAGAGCGCCAAACCCACAGCGATCATCCTTATCATTCGTTTCATCACCTTTGTCTTATATTTTAACATGAGATCTATGTTGACTGAAAGACTCACCAGCTTAACGTGCTGCGCAGGTCAGTGTCAGAAAGGAGCGCATACCCCTTTCAGGCAGTCTGTTAACTGTTTTTTTCTTTATATTCTTTCCCCTTACCCATAAACAAATCATGATAGGTTACTATACATTTCGCAAAATCTATGTTTTGTCCATCTTTCTCAACTTGGGCGAGGAGATATTCCCAAAAATTAGCAGCATTAAACAGGGTCTTCATTTTTTCGTTTTTTAGACAAAAAAGTTTGTTATGGAATGATGTGAATTTGTCAGGCTCATTGGTTGATGTATATGCCTTGGTGGTGGTGTAGCAATTTTCCGCTATTTTTATGCAGTCTTCAGCAGCTATGGGACGAACGATGTCACTTGGTAACGTAATTGAGTTGTCATCGTTAATGTCAACGTACATTGATTTTTCTCTACCTCTTTCCAGATGGCGGCCTATGTCGAGAAAACCTTTTATTGATTCTTTGGGATCACTTGACATTCGTACCCAGCAAAAAAAAGCTGATACTAATTTATGTGTGTGGTTCTCCAAACTTTTTTTTAGAATTTCATGTATCCCTTGGTTGTTTAAATTTCGACCTTGCGCAGAAAAGGATATGTACGCCTTTCCTGTTTCCTCAATAGCAGAACAAGCAAGAAAATATGCTCGCGAATAACGTTTCTTCTCCAGTAAATACTTTGCATCAATGAGAATATCGTGAGCATTTTGCAAGGCATACTTTTGGTACTCCTGCAAAATGTTCTCAGTAACATTGTAATTTCGTTTATGATGTCTGTTCTTTTGCAACATTGTAAAATAATTGGTTGCCCTTTATCACGGATATAGAGTGCCATTTTTTCTCAGAAGATTTTAAATTGTGATTGATAACGACAGCTTTCTTAAGTAAAGGAAGTGCCTCAGCAATATTGAGACCTGATACATGGCTATTGTCATAAATTAAGAGCTCATACCTGTTGGCAGACTTGAAGTTCGGTTGGTTTAGACTTTTTGTTTTCTTGTTAATCGCATCTAAAATGAGCTCACACCACTCTCTTTCCATTGAATCTCCTTCCCATCCATTTCCAATCAGCTTTTCTTCAGGTCTCCGTAAGGCCTTTTTGTAGTCACCTTTGGGCAATGGAGCTTTTTCAAGCTTGAATAAGTCAGTTTCCAATATTGTCCCTTGCGGGCACTTTTCTAATTTTGTCATTGCTCGCTGGTAATCCTCAGTCCCTGCTTCAGTTTCTTCCAACGATGTTGTTGTTCCATCAGAACATACAACAAAAAAATCTGGCGATTCTCTCTTTATAATCTTGAGAGGATATTTCAAGAGGTTTTTCTTAGAAAGCTCCTTCAGATAGATTAAGAGTGAGCTCCTCTCCCTATGAGCACTTGTTCGCCCTTGAGTTCTTGCGGGAACAGAACTATCAAGATTGGAGATTTTTCTATTAAGGTCAAACTCACCCTGAAATTCTATCTCATTCCCATACTCTTTAAAAAATGGCGAGGGCATTGTTTAATTATTCCCTCCTCTTTCCTAAAGTTCTACCCAGGTCTTGCAGGTACATAACCACTTCTTGTAACGGACTTTGCTGGAATTGGGGGTTAACATTAGCAATGTCTGCAAGAAAGGGGTTTCAATCTGCCCATCTGCCCTATTGTTCACAAGAGCTATGAAATCGAGGGCCTGCTTTTCACTAATTTCCGATTTTGATAAGGCATCTCGCGACTGCTTTTGCATCGTAGACTTGAACTCAGGCCAACTGTCGCCCAATAACTCTACCAGCGATTTTTCCAGGTTCTTGCCTGCGGAAGCGAATGTGATGTCAAATTTGGATTGAGCCCTTGCTGCTTGACCAGACAGAGCAGGAATTTCCCTTTGAATGCGCGTTAAGGTGAACTTTTGTCCCAACAAAAAGCCATATGTCTGAATGAGGTCCTTTAAAACTTTCGAGTCCACGGTGAAATCGAAAGGTCCTTTGGCCCAAACAGGATGTGGCGCCGCCAGGATTACCATAAACACCATCGAAGATACGTATTTCACCATCCTTCTCGTCAACATAATGAATTGTCCTCGCTTCATCCACATGGAAGTCGCTTTGCCTGCTATCGTAGGAACTCCACTATTCCGTAATCATTTGCAGAATGCCCTGAATAACCAGCTGGCAGTGGAGCGCAGCGGAATTTTCAGTCGGAATTCATTCGGTTCCGCTTATTACATCTGTTTCAGGCGATCAAAATTTCGGTTTACAGTCTCCGCACTTTTCTTTTGCAGTTGCTGCTGTTGTTTTACTAAATTTTGAATTGAGGCAAGATAGGCATTAAATCTCTTCAGGTCACTTTCGCTATGAAACAGGACTTGGCCATTCTTCACAACCCAAGCGCCATTTCTCTCCATAAGCAGATTAATAATATTTTCAACTTGTTTGACTATTGATCGCTCTAATGACCACATTGTATTTATTTCGTTTTTGGACTTCTCCATCCCACGGTCGAAACCTCTGAGTGCCTCACGTTTTAATGATGCGCTCATGTTGAGCGATTGCAGTTTATCCCTAAGGTCATGAAGAAGAACATTGGTTTTCTCTTGATATTTGGCAACAACCTCTTTGGCCTTTCGGATTGTCACCTTGCTTTCATCAAGCCCTCTATCAAGTTGAATTCTCTTGGGATCCAAAACGCTGTGCCACCCAATGGCCTCCAGTTCAAGTAAATAATCGTTTCGCTGAGAGGCCATCTGACCCATGAATTCCTTCATGCATCTTTCCATTTCGCCAAATTCACCCCGTGATTTGGGAGTGGTATCAATACGTTTTTTGATGCGCTGCGGCTGACCTTGGGAATCATTTATGGAGTCCATAAGTGTAGAATATTGATCTTGTATCTCTGTTAGTGCGTGCTTTGCCTGCTGTTTCTGTTGAGTAAACCCGATAAGGCTGCTCGCTATCAAAGAAATGAAAATGGCTAAAAATGAAAGGCCTGCAACCTTGACCCCGCTTTTTCTGGCAAAGATTACGTAATAAAAAACCCATAACAAAGCCGCAGTAGGAAGGTTATAACCAAACAGGTACGCAAAACTGGTCGTTGTATTTTTTGAATAGAAAAATCCGTAAGATAGTATGCCTATACAAACAACTGCGAGCACGATTTTCCAGATATTGTCATCTGGCCTTCCTGCGATTTCTTTTTCCGTTTGTTCCATTTTGCTCACCTCGCATCATAAGCCTAACAAGGATCTCAGAGGCTGTCGTTTGGGAGCAGCGTAAACGCCCCGGTTATGTAGAAGACTTATTCAATTTCGGATTATTAAGTGCAAAATTAATGAAGGTGACAGTATTCCTATATTTAGTTTTGTCCGATTCACGCAAATCATGATAAGGGCCGAATAACGGTTCAAAAGCTTCATAAAACGAATCGACGGTAACTGGCTTAAGAGTGAAGTTGTTTCTGAAAATCCATGGCCAGTTGAGTACGAATTCTTCCTTTATCCCATTGTCTTTTTCCGGAACATCCCACTCAATTATTTCCTGATCGATTTGGTAAAGCTTTGCCTTTTCGGCCACGAACTGATCGACAACTATACCTATCCATTGAGCGCATTCGCCGATTTTATATGCTCTAATAAGGGGTTTTCCCAGGAAAAGACTCTCTTTCAGATTAAAAAAGAATTCACCATGGGCTATGCCGCCACGTAACGGAACACATCTGTGCAGTGAATTGGAGAACAATTCTGATGATAAGATCAAGATGGCGTAAAGGTCTTCAGGTTCGTCGCTTTTTGTAAATATGATAACTGTGTCTGAAAAAAAGAAGGTTCGAACTCTGTCGGCAACAATTCGGCGCCTGTCCTTTATTTCAAAAGATATTTTGTAAATTCGTTTTCTGGCTTCATTAATATCGCTCAGTGCTCCCCATGCTTCCTCAACATTTCGCAAAACAGCTTGCTTCATTCCAAGCATATCAAAGTGCGCTACAAATCTGTTATGACTTTCTTTCATTTGACCTAATTCGTCTCTTTCTGTTGGCGGGCCTTATACGGATCATGCCGTCCCGAAAATTCCCTGTCACGGGCACGCTCCCGGTCCAGCACAAACTGGATTTCCCTGGTTGTACTGTCACCGGGCCGGAGCCCTTTGAGGAGATCGATCTCTGCCGCTGTGTACCGGTAAGGAACTCCTTTCAGCGTGATTTCACCACCCGCGTCTAAAATGTCATCGATCATCTTCATGACATTTGCCTGCAGCCGGAACGGCTCGGTATCTTCGATACGCACCCTCCAGATCACAAAGCAGGCCTGGGGATTGTCCGGGATAAGGCTTGAGCTGTACCTCTTGGCCTCTGTCACACCAGTGACGGTGTTGATCACCTTTCCGAATACCTCGGCGATTTCATATTCCGTGGCGCCGTCTAACCGGACATTTATCAGGTTCTCTAAGGGGTCGGCTCTTCGCTTCAAAACACCGCCCTCTGTCTGTGTGCCGCCAGGCTTCTGGCTAACGCCACTGCCGGAAGTCACAACCGAACCCTTGGCTCTGCTGCCTCGCCAGGCCGTCAACTTCCTTCCCACCACGTCCCCGACCTCTTTTTCTACTTCCGCGACGGCGTCATCGCAGTCGCGTCTGGTAACTTTGAACGTCTTAGAGACATTTGCCCCGAGGGACCTGCCGGCACTGTCATAACCCTGCCCATCCAACCGGGCCTTAGCCTTGCAGTAACCGTCCGATGTCCGTTTGACCCTTACACTCAGCCACACGATATAGGCCACATCAACGGCGTATTTTTTGCACATCTCTCTGGAGGCAAGTACAGAATCCTCTCGAGCCCGCTCCATTACCCGATTATATTCAGCCTCGCTGGCATCCTTGGCAAAGGGGTTGATCACCTCAAAACCGTGACGCACCAGCTGGTTTTCAATGAACCCCATGGCCCGGCGGTAATGCAGGGTAGATTTCCCGCCGTCTTTTGCTTCTCTACCTTCCTCTGTATAGAGTGGAATAACCACGATCCTCGTCTGGGCCATGGCGCTATTGGCAAACACCGAGCCCAAGAGCAGGGCCGCAATCAGAAATGAGATGTAAATTAGATACCCGTAACCAGACCCGTTTCTTTGGATGATGCTAAATCTGCCCATTTTAACCTCCTTGCCGTTCTCAGGTTTGTATAAACAATTGACTCGAGAAGCTTGTTAAGTAATATCGCATAAAAATCCGTCTTTTCAAGAACAAAATTCTTTTTGGTCCGTTGTCCACGATATCCCCTTTAAAGTCGGGGTCTTCAACCAGCATTCCCGCTTGAAAACGGGATCTTCGACCAGCATCGAGTATCAAGTATCCCCGCTGAAAGCGGGATTTCCGCTTCGCTACAACCAGTAACCAGTAACCAGTAACGAGTACCCAGTATCCATTACTTAAACCCACCATCAAAATAAACATTCAGCCGGTTATCCCCTTTTGGGGCCAGACGGAAGGCCAGCACCTTTGAGGTGCGCAGGTGCTGCTGCAGCCAGGTCGATATTTCCTCAAGAGATCCCTCGTACCACAGCTCGTAGCAGAGACATCCTGACGCGCTATCGCACAGCTCATCGGCCCGTCTGATTTCAGTGACACCGGGCGCATTGGTCAGCACCGGATAGATCCTTTTCTCAAAAACAGAGGTAAACTCGTAGAAGCAGAGATCCAGGTCCCCGACCGAAACCGACAGTGCCGCTTTGGGCACATCTTTTTCAGGGTAAGCAGGTTTCCCACCGGGTTTTTTCGCAGGTGTCGTCCTGGAATAACCCCTAACAGAACTACCCGAAAGATACGCCCTGGCCGTAAACCCTGAGAGATATGTGCCTGCCACATTGGTGGGGATGAGATTACCCGTGGCTGTTTCAAGGGGACCGGCTCGCCATAATGCCCTCAGGGCCACCCCCACGCTGTCTTCATGCCGTGATCTGAAGGTGTCTGCCATAAGAAGCACTGTACCGGTTGTAAAGAGGGATTCTTCCATCTCGAATACCGACCGGTTGCGTCTGTAAAAATCAATCTGGTTGAAGGCCGGGCCAAAATCCCTCTGGCTCACAACACAGGTGAAACCACGGTTGCTGACAATGGCCTGCTGCAGGGAGTTTTGAATCGCTTCCACAAGTCCCCTGCCAACCCTGCCTGACGGGTGCGTTGAGTAGAGGAGGACCCGGACCTCTTCATCGGCCGCGGTCTCTTTTCCTGCCGATATTCCATTGCGGTAGGCGTCAGCCAGTTCGGCGGCCAGGCTGAAGGTCAACCGGTCAAGGGATGTATAGGGCCGCTCCTCCAGACCTTCAGGAAACGGGCTGATGGCCGGCTGGGTATCATAAAGCCTGTGCGCCGGACTGTCCGGACCAGAATCGAATGTGGCCTCGGATACCACGCCGGGAAGCGCATGGCCGTCCGCATCTGTTCCCACGATATGCACCTTTATCTGCCCGAGGACCTTTTCCGGAGAGACCCCGACCTCGTAGACGATCAGGTTCCTCAGGAGACGCTGCTGGGCCGGTGGCTGGTCCATAAACGTAAGGGATCGCCCCTCCCTGAACTCGAACCAGTTCTGTCTCGACAGCTTGTGAAAATCATTTCGCTTGCGCAATGCCAAAGTCAACCGCTCCATCACCAATTCCTCCAGGCGGCTGAAACGCGTGCCCGACTTGAGCGAGCCGGGCATGACCGCTGCCGGGGCCATTTCTCCCGGCGTAAAGGTCTGGGCTGAGATCAGGCGGTTAATCAGACCGTTCAGTTTCTCCTCGAACGGGTCCCGGTCCATTCTATTAACAGGCGTTCCCGCGCACCCTGCCAGGATTGCCAGCAAAGGGACGATACACAAAACCGTTCTTAATAAATGTTTTCTCATCATCATTCTCCTGTAGGCCTGACGGTCGTTTCCCAGTGGCAATTTCTGTAACCCGGCTCAAAGACCTTATAAGGTGAATATTTCTATAATACTTGACCCTTTCATCTCTTACAAGTGTAATTACAATAGTTTAACAGCTTTTCTCTTTTTCGGGATTATTCAAAGCCTGCATCCGGCCAAGTGCGCCAACTCCTGCCCCCTTCATAGGGCCGTCCTTCGGCAAAGGGGGCCGGACGCCACGGCCGACCTGACACGAATTGGATTTCGCTGCTCGATGCGCGCCACGGCCTGATATCGTTAAAAGTCGCCAGATCCTCTGCAGTCGGATCGAATGTAAAGACTATCGTCTCATCCTCAGTTCCGTGGCTGGCAGCGTCGCGAAGCATTCTGAAGAGGCTGCTTTCCAATTGAAAGGCGTCTGTGTCCCCGATTTTCACCTGCCATTCCACGATACAGCTTGCCGGTCTTTGGGGGTTCAGGCGAAATCGATACCTTCTCGCTTCCACGACGCCAGGCGCGCTCACAAGAAGGTCGTTGAACATCTCTGTAACTTCATACTCCGTCACCCCTATGAGCTTCACGCTGATAAGGTCTTCTCGCTCCTTGATCTCCTGTTGAAGGATCCCACCATCTCCCCTTGTGGCAGCCGTTGCCGGAAGAATCATAATTAAGCTGAGGGCGACCGCAATGCACAGACGGCCTGTTAAATAACGTGAACGGCTTTCCCCTTTCCCTGCTCCTGATATTTTCATTATCTACACCTCCTGTTCGGCCGATTTCTGTATGGTTATTATTATTATCGAACGATCCTCCGATTTTTCAAATCTTATCTGATTACATTTCAGGTATATCCATCCTCGTTTCATCGGGTGCCGGGTTGAGGTTTGTCGATAATACGTATCCGGTTGCACCGGACATCAATAGAATGTTGCTCCATCCACTTTCATCCCCCTTTACACTCACTACAACTCCCCTGGCGAGATAGGCGACCACACGGGAGTCGGCGTCAGGGCTCTTATGGACAGTGATCATTTCCGCCGTCATATCCTTCAACGATTGCATGTTGCTGTTGGTTAGCAGATCGCTGATATGCCTGAAAAGCTCTTTTTCGGAGGAGATATCCCTCATTCCCTCCTTTGTGAAAACCTCTCCCCGTAATCTTGTCATACGTCGATCAATCCCCCTGAGCTGCAGCGTTGCTTCTGCATTCGGGCCTGCGGCCTGGATCAAACCCCCCATGTCCATAAACTCAATGCTGGTAATAGTAAAATTCAAGTCTTTCAGGCCCCTGCCTGAGATGAGCATGACCTGCCTCAGAGGAAAGGCAACGATCTCCTCCTGCCCGCTGATATAGGTCTTGATACGCTGCTGATAATTTGCGCAACCCCCAAACAGCAAGATAAGCACCAATAGCAGTCCTAATGGTTTCCACATTCCGGGATGTAAATAGGTCTGCCAGATATAACGGTACATTTTTTCCTTTTTCATTGTACCCTCCTTTGCTCTTGAAGACTGGCATCACCAGTCAAAAACTCTTAGAGAAACGGCTTTTATTAGCCGCCCGCTCACTTTGTTCGCTCGACACACACGGACGGGCACAGACCTTTTGCCTCCGCGACTTGCGGAGGCAAAAACATTCAATCGCTTCGCGATAATTATTAAGCTTATGCCTGAAAGGCATGTGAAGCTTTTACCTGGACAAGTCGCCCAGGCAAAAAATCTTTATTGTCTGCGCATGTCTGCGTGTGTCTGCGGCTAAAATATATATTTTCAACGGATACGTGCCTTCTATCCAGCTTTGCCCATGATTTCCGCCCATTGGAGAACCTTTCTGGAATAGGCAGGCTTGTCAATGACCATCCTTTTTCCTCCGGCATAAATTATCACCCGCTTCTTCTTTTTCCGACCATGTCCAGGTCCAGCGTAATAATACTCCACTGGATACCGCCACGAGGCGATATCCTGTCGGTTCAAGTCCGGCCGTTTCCTGTCCATGGCGGCCTGTCTGTACATCCGGTCTAAGTACCAGGCACCCGCTATGATAGAGGCCTGCGGATCGAATGGATCATCCTCAATAAGGATCCCTTGCGCCATCAGATCCTCACGGGCGTCCCGGAAGGTCCCGGCAATGGTCTGCATGAGTCCTTTTGCCGTGCTTGTAGATGCTTGAGCCCTTGAGTTGCCACCTGATTCTGCCATGATGACGGCCCCGATAATTTCAGAAGGAATCCGGAATCGCCGGGATGCGTTATAGATGATATGTGCATAGGGCCGAAGCGCTTTGTGTAGATGACCGGAAACCTTTCGGGCTGCCTTATGGTCAGTAAGGGCAGCTGTCTCTATCGCTTCCGAAAACGGAAGATATATGGCCCTGAGGCGGTCCCAGGGATCGTGCTCCGGTGTCTGTTTTTCTGCAGCCTTAGAGAGAGACTCCGGGGCGTAGCGGTTTTGTAATGCCTCCCATACACCCGCTCCTGCATGGATTTGGAGGAGAAAGACCAGCAGTGGCCCGAAAATAAGGCCACGCCCCAGAGCGCATTTAAAGAACACCCTCAAATTCATTTGACCCTCTCTGCAAAGGCCACGCCTATACCTTTGAGGCTCAGGTGCTGGAAGGCCTCGAGATATTCGGCCAAAAGCACCTTGTTGGTCTTGTCTTCTTCAAGATAGAGGACCCGCTTCTGCCGGCCGTCTTTATCAGATATAAGGGCAATGCGGTGGTCCTTCTCAAGCCTGTCCACATCCCGGTCCGGATGATAGAACTCGTTACCGAACTTCAGATAGAGATTGCCGCCTTTCCTGGCTAATTTCGCTATTTTCTCCAAGGGGATCGCTGCAAGGAGAGCGCGGCCGGTGGTGCTGTGCTGTTGAGGGGCTGTCTGACCCGGCATGGTGCTTTTCCTCTCTCCGGTTGTCATGAGAAGCATAAAAGAAAAGACCATGATCAGGAGGAAGAGATAGGCAAACAGGTCTTTCCCGGGATCCTGGGTTCTTTCAAGGGAGATTCCGATTTTCCGATGTCTGCGGGCCATGATTTTTCCTCCTCAATTATCTCGCTGATCCTCAACCCCACCATTGTTTCCAGTTGTTTTGCCCGTGTCATTAGAAACCGCGAGCATAAAAGGGTCAAAAGCGTTCCTCCGATGGCAGCGGCGCCCAAGGAGGTGTAAAGTGCGGTGGCAAGACCGTTGTTCCAGGATGTGACAAAAACCATGGCACTTGCCTCACCCTTGGCCAGCCCCCGGAACATTTCGTTGAACGCCCCGATGGAACCGAAGATGGTCCCGGCAAATCCTATGAGGATGAGGGTGTTGGCGTAACCGTTCAAGGCCGTGAAGTGTACGCCAATCCGACAGTCCACCTCGGACCAGATGGCGTCAATGACAGCGTCTGAACTTCCCGCGCCTTTGACAACGGCCTGTGAAAGCTTTTTGAAAAAGCCGTCTAAAAAACTGAGTGCCCTGCTCTGACCCACCTTCAGAGGTCTATCAGGATCTTCACACCGGGGCACCAGCCTGAGAAAGTCATAGAGCGCTGTCATACGTCTGACCATCATATAGATGTAAATCAGAAATATGGCCCCGAAAAAGAGACCGAAATTATTTAATATCCAGCGAATAAATTCCATAAGTTTGTCCTTTGTCAGTGGTCAGTGGTCAGTGATCAGTGGCCAGTGATCCGTAGTCTGTGGTTCCTGATTATTGATGTGCCAAGTTCCCATCCAAC
>JACKQG010005714.1_pt1 | contig 13532 bp, 8 predicted proteins | sample 8237621 | NCBI WGS metagenome assembly JACKQG01 (sample SAMN15677084, study PRJNA649215) | marine metagenome | biome: marine; feature: Black Sea; material: saline water; isolation source: suspended particulate matter (SPM) from the Black Sea western gyre | collected 2013-06-09/2013-06-10 | depth...
TAACCCAAGTTAAAACTTTTGGTGGAATTGGGGAAAACGACCTTATACGGATGGCGGCCAGTATAGAAAAACATTCTACCCACCCTCTGGGGGCTGCCATTGTCCAACTGGCAAATGAAAAACAAATCGGATTAGATGAAGTATGTGACGTGCAGGGAAGCGCAGGAAATGGAATGATAGGCAAATTTGGCAGCGCTGTCATCAAAGTGGGGAGTGCTAGTTTTGTCGGATTTAACGGTGAAATGAATGAAAAAGGATCTCATGTATTTATTGCTATGGATAATACGGTTTATGGCGTTTTTATATTGGTAGATGAAATAAAAGAAAATGCCGGCGAAACTATCCAAAGTTTGAAGTCAAAAAATATTAAGACAGTCATACTCACAGGAGATAAAAAAGAAGCGGCCCATTTATTGGCCGACCAAATTGGTATTGATAAAATATATGCAGAAATATTGCCAGAGGATAAAACCCATATTATCCAATCACTTCAAGATAAAGGAGAAATCGTCTGTATGGTAGGTGATGGTATCAACGATGCACCCGCCATTGCCCAGGCAGATGTTGGGGTGGCCATGGGAACAGGCACAGATATAGCCATGGATACAGGAGACATTATATTGGTGAATGGGGATTTGTTAAAGTTAAACCAAACATTTTCTTTAGCAAAAAAGACGTTTCAGAAAATCAGGCAAAATCTGTTTTGGGCCAGTATTTATAATATAATTGCCATACCATTGGCAATTTTCGGCGTTCTTCACCCTGTTTTAGCCGAGGCTGCCATGGCAATGTCTTCCATAAATGTGGTGGGGAATTCCAACCGTCTCCGTCGAGAAATGCTTTAAAATCCCCCTCAAAATAACCAGAATTATTTATATAAAAAAAAGTTTGCACATCCCTAAATATTGATTAGTTTCCCAGCAAGAGGTAAGAGGGGATTCGTGTGCTTTGGCTCACAAATCCTTAGATTTCTATAAATTTTTGATAACAAAACCCGAACATTAACGTGGAGATTAATATGAGAAAACTCGCAATTTTGTTCTTTGCCATGATATTTTCTGCCGGCCTGTACGCCCAGAGTTTGACTGGTAAATTGAGTGGTACTGTCTCATCTGATGGTCAGCCCCTGGTAGGTGCAAACGTCATCCTTGAAGGAACTTTAAGTGGTGCGGCGACAGATGCAAATGGTACATACTATATTTTTGACGTACAACCTGGTATCTATACATTACGGGTGAACTATATTGGGTATAAATCCCAAATTGTTTCGAATGTACGCGTAACAATCGGCTTAACAACCAATCAAGACTTTGAAATGGAAGTTGCTGCAGTTGAGGGTGAAACGGTTGAAGTAACCGCTGAGAAACCTTTGATTGAGGTCACAGCCACAAACGTCGCCAGAACCATCGACTCAGAAGCCATTGATAATTACGCTGTGCGTAGTGTAGAATCAATGGTTGCCAGTCAAGCAGGTGTGGTTAAAATGCACGACGGCCTTCACCTCCGCGGTAGTCGGTCAGAAGAAATTGGCTATACGCTGGAAGGCGCATCCATGACCGGTGCCGGCGCCAACAGGGTTGTGTCAAATGCAATTCCTGAAGCGTTGGAAGCTATCGCAGTTCAAACGGGTGGTTTTGATGCCAGCATTGGTAAAGCCAACGCTGGAATGGTTCAGCAATCCTTAAAAACAGGCGGCAGCAAGTATTCCGCATCAGTATTGATGGAGAATATGTCAGGTGGAGACCCATGGGCAGCCACCGGCGATCAAGACATAACCTTTACAGCCCAAGGTCCTATTGGTGATAAAATTCGCTTTTTTGGTGCACTGAGACAAACGAGTACGGATAATTATAAAAGCCAAAGCCGTTGGTTTACACCATTCACCATTGCGAATGGTGATCCAATTCCAGATAAAATTGGTGGATTAACCGCCTCAGGTGATTATGTAGTATTGAACGAAGGTAATTCATATACATTTACTGACGTTGACCATGATGGTGCTTATACATCTGAAGGTGACGGCAGACTTCGTGGAAGCAACAAATCGTATGCTTTTGACAATGTATCGAAAGACTTAAGCTTTAATGGAACACTGCAATTGGATTTTAATCCATTGGTTCTTCGTTTGGCAGGGACTTATAATACAGATACATATTCATCTGCAGGTCTTCCAATTCAGAGCATGTTTAATACACGCCGACATGAAACACAAACTAAAAATAGTTTACTCAACTTGAAGGCAACCTACTTTTTGAATTCCAATACTTATATTCGTACAAATGTGCGGACCATGGGTCGTTCTTATGAATCTTATGATAAAGCATTCAAGGATGCTGGTGTATTCAAAACAGGCGGCAGTGAATTGAAAGATTGGCTGAAGTGGGGCGATCGGGATGAAGTAGCTAAAGTTGACACAAACTGGTCAAACCATTTTGGAACTCCGGGAGAGGATTCCCAAGATCCTATATATAAATATGTAGAACCTTCAAACTATAATATTAATGGTTTCCGTTTTCAGCGGGACGGTATGCGTCGCGATGGATACAGCAAAGGTGAAGATGGTTATATTGGCTTCGATGCTGAGTTCGTAACCCAGATGGGTGAACACGAAATAAAAATTGGTGGAGACTATACCAAATACACATATAAACGATATAGCTACACTGGTATTAACTCTCTCAATTCTAAGATTGGTCAAGATTCTACCCTTTATGATGCAGTAGTGGCACAAAGCGCACGGGTTGAGACAGAAATTCTCAACGCACGTTTGGCTTCCTGGGTTGGATACGATATGCTGGGAAGAGATTGCGGAAGTGGTAATTGTGATGATTATGATCAACCCAGAAACCCTTGGAATATGTCATTTTATGTAAATGATAAATTCGAGGCAGGTGATTTGATCGTAAATGTTGGGCTGCGTTATGAAGCAATTAACCAGGCCAATGTAGATTTGATGGATTACAATAATCCGCCATTGGACAAAAACTATACGATTGTGGCTGCAGACCATGCAACCATGGGATTTAAAGATATGCCTACACAGACATATCTTTTACCCAGGATCGGGCTTGGTTTCCCAATTACAGATCGTTCTACCTTCCACTTGAATTATGGTAGGTACGTTCAAATGGCACCCATGAGTCGTCTCTATCGCAGTCGCGGTTCAGGTACGTCCTCCTGGGGTTTGAAACCTGTGAGAGAAACCAAATTCGAAATGGGTTATGGTACACTTATTGGTGACCTTGCTTCTGTTGATATTACGGTTTTTGCCCGGAACCCTCAGGACCAGATTAGTCGTGACATCTATGAACCGGACCCAACTCAAAACTTTTTTGGGTTAAGGGACCACACCAATTACGTGAACACAGACTTCTCGAATATTATTGGTGTTGAGTTTGACTTTAAAACATCTCGCGTAGGTAATATCCAGTTGTTTGCTAATTATGTTTTCCAGGATGTAAGGGGAACCAACTCCTATCCAAGCCTGGGGACTATTGGCTGGGGTAAAACCACTATGATTGCGGCTACGCGGTATGACCAGCGCCATCAAGCCAGTGCTGTCCTTGACTTTAGGACAGGCAGGACCGGCAATATGTTGACAGATAATCTGGGCGCAAACCTGATTGCCTCGCTCAACAGCGGGCATCCATATACACTTTCCGATGGTTCAATGGGTCAGCGTGACGCAGGTGAGGGTGCACTTCTTTCTGATAATGACCCCCGTAACCGGAGGCCGGTGGAAGCTATCAATTCATCTACGACACCATCATACTTTAACTTAGATATTGGCTTGGATAAAACGTTCAATATTGCAGGAACAAATGTTAAGGTTTACGCAACCATTGAAAACCTGCTGAACACCCAGCATATCATCAATGTGTATAACCGTACGGGTGATGCTTACGATGATGGATTTTTAAGCGATCCGGATTTAAGTTCTAAAATTATTGCAAACCGCGGACCGGAGTATGTAGAGATGTACCAGAAAATCAATCTCGCAAACAGAAACCATTGGTTGAATGACCATTCATTTGATTTGTTTGGTATTCCTCGCGAAATTAAAACAGGTATTCAAGTCTCCTTCTAAGGGGGATTGACAATACCATACAAAACAGTGGAGATTTTTATGAATTTCAAAAAATCAATCATTTGGGTAGTATCAAGCACCCTTCTCCTGGTTTCAGTCATTAGTGCTGAAGTGATTAGGGGAGACAGGGATGCAGGCAAAAATGTCCCCAGTCGTCTGGCCAGGTTTGCTGATAGTGGCCCATCCAGTACATTTTTTAATATTAACAGTTGGAAAATCCAGATGAGAAACGAGGGGTTTTTCGATTGGAATGGTACTTCCCACGGCTCTACGGGAAACTATCCCAAAGGGATGGGAAGCGTCATTTTTGCAGAAGGCATTATCTGGGGAGCCAAAGTAACGGATAAATACGGTGTCAAATCTGACGGAAGTATCTTAACAGATGGTTCCGGCGGTGGAACACCCCGTATTCGCGTGAATGGTTCAATGTATAATACAGGTCTAAAGGCCGGTAAAGTACTTCTGGATGCAAACGGAAAGATTAAAACATCCGGTTATTCAGAAAACCACCGGACACAACAAATCTGGCGTGTCCGCAGGAATTTTGTTACAGGAGATCTTCGGGGTGATGCTGCCATATTGAGAGATATTGCTGCAGAAGATGTAACCGATGCACAAATGGATGCAGACCGGGCACAATACCAGCACGACTGGGATGAATGGCCTGCAGATGAAGGTGCACCCTATGACGACGTGAATGGCGATGGGTCCTATACCCCCGCGACTTGGGATGAAGAAAATAAAGAATGGGGAAGTGGTGATATTCCCGGAATCAAAGGTGCGGACCAAACAGTCTGGACGGTAGCCAATGATTTACCGGATGAATTCACAGAAAATGGTATTCCATTCAGTATTTCCGAAGGCGCTTGGGGGTCTCCGCCAATCGGTTTCGAAATGCAATTAACATTATGGGGATATGATTTTCCCTTTTCAAACCCCTTATCAAGTATGATGTTCAAACGGGCCAGGATGATTTATGTCGGTCTGCCCGGTGGTCCAGATGACGCAAAACTTGATACGGTTTATTTTACGCAGTGGTCAGACCCTGATTTAGGTACATATACAGATGATTATGTGGGTTGTGATACCACACTTTCATTGGGATATGTATATAATGGTAATACATTTGATGACCAGTTTTTCAGTTCCTACGGCAGCGCAGTTCCTGCAGGTGGTTATGACTTCCTTGAAGGGCCAAAAGTTGACGCAGATGGTGATGGTGACCTGGATACATTGGGTATGACCAGCTATGTATATTTCGCAGCTGGATCCTCAGTAAGTGACCCAAATACAAAAGTATATATAGGATCACTCCAATGGTTTAACCTTATGGAAGGATTTCTGCCCCGGCCGGAATATCCAACTCAGCAGCCCTTTGTTGACCCCATTACCGGATTAGGTGAAATATTTGTCATGGCAGGTGATCCCGTTAAAGGAACCGGCTGGATTGATGGTATGATTCTGCCTCCTGGGGATCGTCGCCTTGTGATGAATACGGGACCATTTCAAATGGCGTTGGGTGATACGCAGGATGTTGTTGTCGGTTTAATTGGTGGCATGGGCGGTGATAACCTTTCCTCAATCACCGTACTTAAATACCATGATATTTTTGCACAGTTTGCCTATGATAACAATTTTTCACTACCATCCCCTCCACCCGCACCAGAAGTATCTGTGTTTGAAGGAGATGGATATATTACCCTGAACTGGGCCGAAACATCCGCTTATGGTAAAACGGAAAGTTCAAATAATAAAGGTTTCAAATTTGAAGGATATAAGATTTACCAATTACCCAACGCATTAGCTGCCGGTAGTGATGGGGTCCTTATCGATCAGTATGATGTTGCCAACAGTGTGTTGGTGATTACTGAAAAAGAAGTGGATCCTACCACAGGTTTAATCCTTGAAAAACCCGCCCACGTGGGTAGTGACAATGGAATTAGCCGTGTGTTAGTAATCAAAAATGATGCTTTGAGAAATCGTCCGATTACAAATGATAGACCCTATTACTTCGGTATTAGTGCTTATTCATATCTTGAAGATCATGAATTTTCACCATTTAAATCCCTGGAATCTCCCATGGCGGTGGTTTCAGTTATACCTAAGCTGGCAAATCCAGGTACAGCTTATACGGTAGATTCAGGTGATTATTTTGATATGGACCATAGTGCCGGTACCAGTGACGGTCAAGGCCGTGTAGAAGTTATTGACCCGGGTGTCGTAACGGGACAGAACTATAAAATTACTTTTGAGGAAGATACCGTATCGGGATCTCCAACAGAGGGTAGTTTACTATGGAATGTAACAAATTCGACAACAGGCAGTCAGTTACTTACTGGGTATAAACAGGGATCAACATATGGCGACCCCGGTTTTCCTGCCGTAGATGGGTTAACTTTTAAGGTTACTGGACCTCCCAATGCCTTTAAAAACTTCCTGGTAACGGCTAACGCAGATGGTAGTTGTACGGAAGAAGTGCCTTGTCAAGGATCTCAAGATTGGGGCGGTTTCCCCACCTCTTATACCGGACGTTCTAACCAGGCGAGTGGAGATGGTTGGTTCTTCCATGGCGGTGGATCCAGCAGTGGTGGTTATGATACCATGATCGGCAGAATTATTCGCGGCAGTGGTTGGAAATACCTCATCCCGAATGATTTTGAATATCGATTTACATACGAAGATGACAACTATTGTTATCTTGCATACACAAGTTGGTCTTTAATTCGGGTTCCATTCGAAATATGGAATATTACCGATGGATATCGCCTTTGTCCATGGTCTTATGATTATGATGGCAGCGAAAGTTGGGGACTTGTTCCTTATGATAGCCCAGGTTCCGGAGGATCTAATGATCCGTTTACCGATTGGATATATCCACGACTACCGGTAGATATGTCTGCGGGTGAAGCAGGTTACCAAGCTTGGTTAGCCGCTTCCATTGCTGCCGGTGTAGCCAGTGGCGGTCCTGCAACACCGAATGCAGATGGACACTATCTAACGGGTGCAACCGGAGCCGACTATTGGGAACCAGGATCTTATGGTCCGGAACTTATGGGTCGGAATGTGTGGTTTGTGTGGAATTTGGATGATGTAGCTGATGGATCCATTGACGTAGATGCAGCAAGATTGATGCCTGACAATGGATTCGTACTTAAAATAGTAACAAACAAAACCAACCAGCTTGCAGATGAATTCACGGTTACAGCACCCTCGGTTGCCTCAACAAATGTTGCGGACGATGTAAAGAAAATCAATGTCTTCCCGAATCCGTACATGGGTTACCATGACCTTGAAGGTACAGACTCTGTCATACCGCTTCCAAAATATGTAACATTCAATCATTTGCCCACAACAGGGAAAGTGATTTTTAGAGTGTTTAATATTGCGGGTACTCAGGTAGCCAGTTTCGAAAAGAACACAACGTCCCAATACCAGAAATGGAATATGAGGAATTCAAATGAATTCCCATTGGCAAGTGGTGTTTACATTGTTCATATTGACATGCCGGACATCGGTGCCACTAAGGTGCTTAAACTGGCCATTGTCACTGAAGAAGAATTCGCAAAAGCCTATTAAGGTCAGAAGGAGAAATAATTATGATTAATAAAAGAATAATTGCAATCACATCCATATTTGCACTCTTTGCGGGCTCCTTAATGGCGCAAGGGTCACTCAGATATGGTGGCGATAATGCTGGAGGTATGCGTAATGGTACCTCCGCTGCAAGTCAATTACTGATTCCTCAGGGTGCTTCATACCTAACCGGAGGTGGCGCAGTAGCCACAGCAACCGGTGTAGGCGCAACCTATTGGAATCCAGCAGGTGTTGCACGGGCAGCAAATAGCTTAGAAACCACGTTTTCGAACCGTTCATACATAGCGGATATGTCAGTATTATTTGCTGGCGCTGCCATGAAATTTGGCAGCAATGCAATTGGAGTTAATATTCGTTCTGTAGACGTCGGAGAGATTCCCGTCACAACGGTATTCTCACCAGATGGAACGGGCGAAAAATTCAGACCGAGTAATTTTACAGCTGGATTAACATACTCCCGTATGATGTCTTCAAAAACATCCATGGGAATTTCAGTTAATGCAACAAGCGAAGGCTTCAAACGGGTGAAAGGTCAAGCACTCACAATTGACGCTGGAGTACAATATACCGACTTTCTGGATGTGAGTGGATTGGATGTGGGTGTTGCTGTAAGAAACTTTGGAAGACCCATGCGTTATGATGGTTCAGGTCTATTGGTTAAAGGTGTAGCGATTGGCAGTGATCGATTAACTCAGTTCTACAAGGTTGAACCTGCAGAATTTGATGTACCTATGCTGTTTGAATTAGGCGCAAGCTATTCCATTGGCAGTATGCTCTCCGTTAGCGGGTCCTATGAAAGTAACAACTTTGAACAGGATAAACTGAAACTGATGGGTGCATATACATTGCCAGGGTTGGTTACAGTGAGAGCCGGATTTTTAGCAGATACTGAATCAGTTACTATTAATGATAATAAACAAACGACAACCGTTGATGAAAGCGATAGGAAGATTGTAGATATCTTTAGTGGCATATCATTTGGCGGTTCTGTTTATCTGCAAAAAGTGCTGGGTATAAATGCATCGATTGATTATGCATATATTCCTGCCCAATACTTTGATGGTAACACAGTGTTTACATTAAACGTTGGCTTCTAAGTAGTAGAGTTAAAAAAATAAAAAAGCCCCGTCCCGAGAAATCGAGATGGGGCTTTTTTTATCTATGACTGGATTTTGGCTATTTCATAATTTAGACAATATTTAATTAAAGAATATCAAAGTCTCCTTACTTTGATTTGGGGTCAGAAGACCCCAAAATATCCTTTAATTAAATAGTTTTGAATACTGTTTATTCCATCTTGTTGAACCCCGATGGGGTTCGCGTTTTTTTATATCATATTCTAAAAACATATAATCCCTACCCCGATACATTCGTAAACTCATTACAGGGCAGGCGGGTTTCATTATTTGTGCTGGACTCCGGAGGAGTCAAATGTTTATAGAAAAGATTAAAAAAAGGAAAACAACGCCGGAGGTGTTGAATATCTTGGTTGGTATTTTTCATAACTAATTCAGTAGGTTTATAGAACATTGCCATTAATTATTATTGTTATTAAACCGTTTTATCTATGTTTCCCAGTGGTCTCTTTTTGTGATTAATTTTCAAGTATGAATACCCGGCTGATTTCAATGATCACGATTTTGTTTATTGTGTTAGGGATAACAGGATGCTCAAAAAATAGACAAGAAAATAAGCTTTTTCAAATACCGCCGCCGATTGATCGACCCGCAAAATCTAATATAAAATATTCTGACTTTATTGGCTCGAAACAATGCGAAGAATGCCATAAGGACATTTATAACGAATGGAGAAACTCAACCCACGGTAACGCGGGTGGTTCCCCGGAAAATATTGTCGTTGTGGCTCCCTTTGACGGGAATCCAATTCTATTAGCGGACGTATCAGTTTTTCCAGAAGAAAAAAATGAAATATATCAATTTAGGATTATTGATAATGAAACACATCAGGAGACGGTTATAAAAGTCGAAGCGGTTGTTGGGGGCGGATTCATGTTTGGAGGTGGAACTCAAACCTTTTTTGGGAAATATGAAGATGGGTCATACAAATTTATACCCTTTGACTATAGTCAGGCTGAAAATACCTGGTTTATCCAAATAAAAGGCACAGAAGAATGGGTAAAAGCAACAAACCAAATATGGCTTGATCAATTATTTAATTGGCCGCCCCACCGCGTATTAGGAGAAATCGAAAATATATCGAATTGTCAAAACTGCCACGGTAGTCAAATTGTGGGTAAAAAGGTGGGAGAAAAATATCAAACGAAATTTACTTCTTTGACCATTAATTGTGAATCTTGCCATGAAGCAGGTAAAGCGCATTTTGATATCATGACAGATATTGAAAATGGGAAAATTAAAAATCCAACCACAATCGGAGTCAAAAGTCTCGCCGGACTATCAAAGGAAGAAAGTTTAAATGTTTGTTTTCAATGCCATGCAGTAAAAACACCACTGAAATATGGATTTTTACCCGGGGAGAACCTTCATGAATATTATTCACTTCGCCTGGCCCTCCTTGGGAATCAAAACCCTTATGGTGTTGATGGTCGCATTAAAACATTCGGGTATCAACAAAACCATCTTTATAGCGATTGTTTTATCAATGGATCTATGACATGCATAAGTTGTCATGAACCTCATACTCAAAATTATCAGGATATTAATCGACAAAAATTAATAGGTAGATTTGATGACCGCCAATGTACGTCCTGCCACACCTCTAAAATAGACAATGTACCCGCTCATACGTTTCATAAAGAGAATTCGGATGGGAGTAAATGTGTTACCTGCCACATGCCATTTCGCCAGCATGCAGGCATAGGTCAGGAAATAAAATTTACGCGCTCAGATCATACTATATCCAATCCGAGACCTATTTATGATCAATCCCAAGGATTCGAATCTGCCTGTTTTCAATGTCATAAAGATTTAGAGGAACCTGCGCTTCAATTAATGGAGGATTCTTTACAGATATATGCGAATCAATGGTGGGGCGAAGGGAAACCCATGAATCCAGTTATCACCAACAGGCTGTTGATTCGAAATGAAACAAGCATGAAACAAGCAGAAAAATTATTACTTCGACCCGAATTAACACATAGCATTGGACAATATGCAAATGTAGGTTATTTTATAAAACGTTATCTTTCACCCGGCATGGCTTTGTTGGACAGGAGCGTAATAGACAAATTGATTGACTACGCCGAACAGAATGAAGATATTGATTTAAAGGCATTGGCGATTGCCGGACTTCATTACAGCCAGTACCAAAATCCAGAAATTCAACTGTTTTTAACCGAACAATTAGAGACAATGGGTGCCAACGAAGAATCTATCCGTCGTCGATGGGGACTAATATTAGATTATTTCGGTACTGTTTTCTATTTAATTGGTGATCGTCCAAGCGCAATTGAATGCTACGAGTTGGCGAAGCAAGTTTTACCGAATGATAAACAAATCACAGAAAATTTGTTAAAAGCGAAAACCTAATTATTGAACAGAGATTTGAGAGAAGGGTAAAGCTTTTCATATGGCATATTCTGGCCAAAGTAATACTCTCCATTTGTGTCTTGTAAGATCAACTCCCAATGGAGGTGTGATTCTCCACGAGTGCCCATTGTACTGGGCAGGGTTCCTGTATTTCCCGATTGGGCGAATATATCCCCTGCCTTTATGTTGTATCCCGGTTTAATATTTGAATTTATATTGGACAAATGGGCGTAAATAGTGATGGAACGAAATCCTGGAAAAAGGTTAAACCCATGATCAATCACAACAGCTTTGCCAAGCAGCACAGCATTAAAAATGTCGGATGGCGTACGGTCCAATTTTGCAGCCCGTTTTAGGATTTCAACCCTGAAATCAGCAGGTACTTCTTCATAATTTAAATCTGAACGAATAATAATTCCATCAGCAACAGCCTTGACGGGTGTTCCCCAATTAGAGAAAAAATCAATTCCCCGATGAATTCCAGATCGATAGGCCCTGGGTGCGTTCGGCAATCGCGATGCTTTTCGAGGTACATTAAGATCTTCACCTGGAAGCAATAATTGGATACTAGGGGATAATAGGGAAAAATCAGGAATATGACCTCCTCTATCAAATAATGGCTCAATAGGTTGAGTAATTGAACCCATCTTAGATAAACCATTGCGAATATGTGGCATAACAGCACTTGTATCCACCGAATAGGTTATCACAACGTTATGGCTGTATTTTTCCAATCGTTCTAAAGAACGTCCTAATAAAAGATTAGTAAGGGTTGCAGCAAAAAAATCTACTGCCATGACCTTGGATGAATCGTGTAATTCCGGCTGAACTATATTGATAAGATCTTCCCATGAAATAGGCTGCTTGGCAATTGTGGACAGAGAATCGAATTCGGAGAGCAATGGATCGGTGGTGATAGTAGCGGTTAACCTATCCTCGGAGATTATAAGAGAAGGTGTAATAGATTTATCACTTGTGTCCCCCGGAGTTGGGGAATGTATGGATTTTGTGCAGGCCGCAAATGCGGCCAATAATAAAAATAAATATTGTTTCAAAGAATCAGGTGAGTGTTTTTAATATGTCAATTCCATCAATATATATTTGATCTGGTTGACCTATAATGGTCGAATTACACCCACTTGAAAAAATAGATTTCTTTTCATCTATATCATCAAACCCATTTATAAATAGTAATTGGATGGTGGGAATTTCAGCAATTTTCAATGCGTCTAAGATTGAATATTCGTACCGAGCCCATGACATTGGAGCGAAAAGAAACCCATCTGCCCAATTGCGATTCCGTTGAATGAAATTGATAGCTTGAAAAACTTTGTGGGTTTGATTGATTTTTAAATTAATTTCTGAATTCCTCACATAAAGTCGGAGAGCTGTATTAATTTTATCCAGCGTAATTTTCTGTTTTGTCTGGGCAGAAATAGACCCGAGTAAATTTAGATTCGGTCCATGTAACACAAGTATATTCATGATTATATCGCTATAAATTTAGCGTATCGGCACCAAATGGCCGATAATATAGCCGATAATTATTCCAGTCAATAAAGCAAGCGTCAGTACGCGGGATTTGGTGAATTCAGCGCGATACCCCTTTTTAATCGCCACGGCCCCTACAAAATATCCCAGAGCGTTCAAAATCCAGAAAAATGGAATGGCAAAAACTTTAACGATAAAAGGACCAATAAAGGGTACCATAGCAATCAATGCGGCCAACCCGGCAAATGCCTGGGTAAAAACACCAATAACGAGTGTACCAAAAAGGACAACCTTTTCATCAATCCCAAGTTTTAAAGCTGCAATAATTGCCAATATTATGATAGACCATATTAATATTTGTCTTCCATACATTTTGAAAAATGGTTTTTTATTCATCTGTGATTAACACCTCGAAAGGGAATCCGTACGCACGCATACTTACTTGGATTATACGACGATTTCCATTTCGTTCCACCCAGATTTGACGGATGGCATCGGGGTTGGAAGTATATTGCATAAAGCGGTCTGTTTGGGTTAAGAACCCGGGAGTTTGATCTACAGGTTTAAAATCAATTCGAAAATGATCGCATAATATATTTGTATGGCCAATGTTAATTGTTTTTGTTCCAGACCATAAAAATCGCCCGAGCATTGGTTTGCCTTCATGGTCCATTTCAAACCATTTTGTGTCCAGAATTTCATAGGTTCGGTGTGTTAAGAGGGCGAGCATGGTAAATATCGTTTTGGTTGAGTCCACTCGAACTTTCGATTCTTTTTTATATTTTAGAATATTATCATTTAATTTAATTAAAAATTTTTGATCAAAATTTCCTTGTTGAATTTTCTTTTGA
>JACKQG010005715.1_pt1 | contig 13531 bp, 12 predicted proteins | sample 8237621 | NCBI WGS metagenome assembly JACKQG01 (sample SAMN15677084, study PRJNA649215) | marine metagenome | biome: marine; feature: Black Sea; material: saline water; isolation source: suspended particulate matter (SPM) from the Black Sea western gyre | collected 2013-06-09/2013-06-10 | depth...
GAGGAGGCCGAACATCGCGGGGATGGCTGCTAGGAACACCTGAGCGGGGAGTATCCCCCTGAGCCCCTCGATGAGTTCCGTCATCGTGCCCGTCTCCTTGAGGCTGTACCCCAGCACCGAGATCAGCACCACGGCCACGGTGAGGTTGACGGTGTCAAAGTCGGTGAGAGTCTTCTGGCCCGCCTCGACGAGGACCCCGACGGGGTCAGAGGAGGTCAGGGCGATGATGAGGGCCCCCGTCAGTATGGAGAGGGAGAAATCTACGTTCCTGAGGCGGAGGGTGACGATCACCGCGAACGCGGCGAGGACGCCGAGGATAGCTAACATGCAGGGGCCCCGTGATTCTCTCCACTAGGAGACCTCGCTATAAATGTCTTTCAAGAAAGGGGGAAAAGATTTAATCCGGCGGCTGCGTCACTCCGTCTCCTGCGTTTTAAGAGAGTGCCCTATCATCAAGCCACCGTCGCTTTTGCTGTTACCATTCCCCTTGTCGCCCGAGCTATTGCTCGGTGGAGAGTCACCCCCTTGGCTGCTCCCAGCAGACCCCGGGGATTTCTTTCCGTTGTCGCCTTTGTTGGGTTTAGCGTTGGAGCCCCCGCCCTTCGTGTCCTCGCCGGTTTCCGGCTCTGGGTCGCTCGGGGTGGGATCGTAGCCCTCGGGGCCTCCCTTTTCCTCGTGGTGTGAATTTCTTGCCCAAACCTTGTAGGCTTTCTTCAGGTACTTGGCGTTATCCCTGTCGCCTTCTCCCAAGATATCGAAGATATCGTCGGAGCACTCCTGGAGACCTTCGAATCCGCTCAAGACGCCGCTCAGGTCGCCTCCTTCCAGCAGGTCTTTGAGTTCCCGGTTCTTCAGGCGGGCGTCCTCTAGCGCCTTCAGGAGGGCGTCAAAGTCCTCCGGCTCAAAGGAGAGGGGATCGATGAGGGAAAGGATCTCTTCCTCCAAGCGCTCTAGGCGCCACTCCGAGTTCGCGAGGAAACCAGCGGTCTTCTCGGAGGTCAAGTCCTCGTTCAGGGTCTGCATCAAGGTCATGGCGCCATCGAGGACCATGAACGCTGTCTCGAGCGCCTCCTCGGCTCCCTCGGCATCGCCCTGCGACAGGAGTTCCTCGGCTTGGACGAGGAGGTCTTCGGCCATGTTCAAGAGGTCATCAACTTGTGACACATAGACTCCGGCCTCGGCCAGATCCCGAGCCGTATCGTTAACGTCGTTGAGATAGGTGTACCCCCTATTCAGGGAGTCCCAGAGCTCCTGAGCATCCGAGGCATTTTCCTCCAGAATGCTCTCCAGGACCCCGTAGTGAGAGTCCAAGGCCATCTGGAGAGCCTCCCCGTAGAGTTGGAGAGCCTCGGTGGCCTTCTCAGAGACTTCCGGGTACATCCCACTTTCCATGAGGAGGAGGGCTTCCGCCGCTACTTCCTCGGCCAGGGAGAAGGTCACATAGACCGCGTCGGGTATCACTACGCCGTCGAGGGCGAGTTGTTCGAGGATCGCCTCGACTTGGGAGCGGCTCGCATCGAGGAGGGAGAGGAGCTCCTCCGCGAGCTCGCTTCCATTGCTACCAGCCCCGGGATCTACACGCTGCTCGATTCCAGGGTCATCCACTGTATCGGCAAAGGCCGCGGGGCTGAATGAAAACGAAACGAACAGAATCAAAACTAGGATTGAAACGGAAAATCTCGCATCGAGCCAGAGATTTTTCCTAATCGTCAGAGAACGCAGCTCCGAGCGCGCTGAATCTACCCATGAACTCACTGATGTCCGTCATCTTCCTGATGGCCGCGTCCTCGACATCCCGGGGACCTAGCAGGAAGGTCAGGAAGGCCTCCATAAAAGACTGTTCAAGGCCGGAGACTTCGTGCGTTCGGGGCACAGAGAGGGTCTTTATCGCCAAGTCACTCACCATCTAATGCTGACCCCTGGGTTAGATAATAAGAACCAGCCGGAACCATCTGGAACGATGGTCCCAGGAGCTCCGAGTCCAGGTCCAGGTATCTTGAGCTTATCTGGACGAAGGTCTCCCGCCCCACCTTCTTGGTCTCGAAAAGCTCCTCCTTCTCCAGGCGGCGGATCATCCTCCAGCAGCTCGACTTGGGGAGGCGGAGGCGGGACCTGAGCTCGGAGGCGAAGATGCCGCCCCCGTTCTCCGCGACCAGTGTGAGGGCCTCCTTGTCATCCATTCTCAGGTACGGGTAATCCTCGAGGATCAGGTCGAGATCGATGCTTGGAGCCGAGGGCTCGGGCTCCACCGGGACCGCAATGGGTACGTTCTTCCTCTTCCTCAGGAGATAGACGACGACCAGGGGGGCCGTCGCTATGGAACCCAGCAGGGGCACTATGGGGATGCCCGTGTACCAGGGGGAGGTCGTGGAGAGCTGGGCGATGATGGAAGCCTGCTCTGCAACCCTTCTCGCCTCGAGGTAGCCTCCCTCGTCGTAACTAGTATAGGCGGCCTGTAAGGTCTCTCTCGCCTGGTCCAGGGCCGAGGTTCTCCCGTCGTCCTCGGCGGCGGAGATGGAGGCAGCCGCGCCCTCCAAGGCTGCTGTGGCTTCCTGTGAGTCGATCCGGGTCTCCTCTATCCAGGCCTTGGCCTCCCGCGAGTACTCCTCGGCCTGGACGTAGCGCCCCTCCTCGATGGCCTCCTCCGCCTCCTGTAGGAGGGTGTCGGCTCCATCGACCTCGAAGCCCTCATCACGGAAATCCTCGACGGCGTCCTCCGCCTCTTTCTGGACCGCAAGGGCGTGATCCTTGGTCCCCACGACGCCCTGGAGATAGGAGATTGAGACCTCGCCCATGGGCATGGTGAGGCTCGTCCTGTCGTCGACGGTCCTGATACTCAGCGGTGTGGGGCCGAGGCTGATGACCGTGGCGTCCCGAGGAAGCTGGATGTTGACGCTCATCGGGGCCAGGATGCTGAGGCTCCAGAGGGAACCCTGCTTGTTCGTGAGATCCGACGTCGAGTAGTCGATCTCCACCATGTCGGATCCCAAGGTGTAGACGACCAGGTGGCCCGGATGGACGCTGTATTCGAGGAGAAGCCCCTCCCCGTCCCTCACGATGAGGCTGCCATATGTCCACCCGAAGAGTGAGACGTTAGCCAGGGGGAGTGAAGGGTCCACCGCGACGGTATAGTCCACGTCGACTACGCCATCGAAATATAATTTGAGGCTCAGAGCCTCGGGGGATGAGGGTTCCTCGGCGCCGACGGGGAGGGCACTGGCTAACATTACTATGATTAGCACTAGGCTGCAGTGAGGCCTCCCTAGCTGGATCTGGTTCACCCTCTCCCCGGGAGTTTTCAGGTTCGCTAAAGAAGATTATGAACAGACATTACTGCTCGGAGAAACCGTGCTCTCCTATGGAACAGAGGTAGGGTTTAGAGCCTTTAGCCTCTCGAGGGTCGCCGGAGAGGGCTAACTCAAAGTATTTCTAGAGGGTGAGAGGATAGGAGCCGTATCCGAGGTTTCACACGGGGCTGAGGGCGTGCCAGAACAGAGATCGAGATGGAGTTACAGCTACACGGTCCTCACCCTCTGCTGGTTCGGGTGGATAGCGATCTACCTCTGCCGCTCCGTCCTGGCCCCGATCCTCCCCGTGGTCTCGGGGGAGCTGGGGCTCTCCCACGCCCAGGCCGGGATGCTGGAGACCGCCTATCTCTTGGGCTACATAGTGATCAAGATGCCGGCGGGGGTCCTCGGGAACAGGATCGGCATCAAGAGGACCCTCATCCTGGGGATGGTGGGCTACGCCCTCGCGACGGCCCTCAACTTCCTAGCAACGGGTTTCCTCCACCTCTTCGTCCTACGGTTCCTGGTGGGCCTCTTCCAGGGGGTCCACCTGCCCCTGGCCAACACCCTCCTCTCGGAGAGGTTCGGGGACCGCCAAGGCCGGGCCATCGGTTTCCACGAGTCGGGTCCCAACGTGGGGAACTCCATCGCATACCCCCTCACCGTCGCGATCGCCTCCTCCTGGGGCTGGAGATACGCCTTCCTCCTCCTCTCCCTTCCCGCCTTCGTCCTCGCGGGGGTGGTGACACTGGTCCTCAAGGACGAGAGACAGGGCTCCACTGTCGTGAACGAGGAGCCCGCTGAGGGGAACCAGCGCCTCGGAATGTACTTCCGCCTCCTGGTCCCCCTCGCCCTAGCCCACGCAGTCTACAACCTCTGCCTCAGGACTCTCCTCACCTTCGCCCCCTCCTACCTCGTGGAGTACAGGGGGATGGGGCTCGCCGCGGCGGGGTTCGTCGCGATGCTGATGCCTGCGGCGGGGTTCTTCGCCAAGGTCTCCAGCGGCTTCATCGCGGAGCGGGTGGGCAGTAGGAACTCGATCAGCGCCGCTATCCTGCTGAGCGGTGTATTCATCTTCACACTCACGAGGGTCACCGGTCAGGGACCTACCTCGGTGACTTTCGTCGCCCTCGGGCTCGCCCTCTACTCGTTCTCCCCCACCATCTACGCCTCGGTCACATCGGGGCTGCCGACGCATCTGAAATCCATGGGCCTGGGAGCGGTGACCATGACGGGGAACATCTTCGGGGCCTTCTCGGCTTCGCTGATAGGGTACCTCATCGACACCCTGGGTTACCAGACGGCTCTGACCATGATCTCAGGGACGGTCATAGCTGCGACAGCATTGATCTATGCTGTGATGCGGGAGAGCTCAGGATAAAACTGAGAAAATAAGAGAAAGAAAAAGTTATACGCCGAGTCTCGGCGTCCCTAGGCCGTGAGCTTGTCGATGCGTTCCTCGAGGGCCGACTTGGGGTATGCGCCGATGGTCTTGTCCACGAGCTTCCCGTCCTTGAAGTAGAGGAGGGTGGGTATGCTCATTATGCCGTACTTCATGGGTGTGCTCCTGTTCTGGTCGACGTCGAGCTTCCCGAAGGCAATCTCCCCCCTTTCCTGGGAGAGCTCCTCGATGACGGGGCTCAGCATCCTGCAGGGCCCGCACCAGGCCGCCCAGCAGTCTATGACTGCGTGCTTGTTGTCGGCAACGAATCTTTCGAAGGTTTCGTCGGTGACTTCCGTAACCATATAGATCGAGGAGGTGGTTCGTTCAGGCGAAATATAAAGGTACTTAAAGATGTTCAACACCATTGAACATGGAATGTCGTTGAAAGACCTCCAGTCCCTCATCACCACCCCCGACATGAGCGCCGACGAGATCATGAGATGCGCCCTCGGAGTCAGGGCCACCGAGATCGAGGCCTACTGCGCCGTCGTCGCCGGAGGCGCCTCCACGGTCCAGGAGGTCGCGGACAGGCTCAGGAAGAGCAGATCCACGGCCCAGCGGATCCTCCAGAACCTTGTGGACAAAGGGCTCGCCAGCAGGGAGGAGAAGCTCATCGGCCTCGGGGGATACCAATACGTCTACCGCCCCGTCTCCCCTGAGACCATGAAGAAGGCCGTCAGGGGGTCACTGGACAGATGGTACGAGAGGATGATCGGCGAACTGGATGCGCTCCCCGAGAAGATAGAGGAGATGGGGAGGAGCTGCATGGACCGTTACGATCAGCAGCGAACCAGATAGCGCTCCAGCTCCCACTGGGTGATCTCGGGTCTGCTCTCCGCCCAAGTTTTCCCCGTGTGCTCCCCGTACTCCTCGAACTCCTTCAACTTGATCTGGACCAGGTTCTTGGTGAGATAGCTCCCCAGGGCTTCGGTGATCACCGGGTCCTTCACGAAGAAGTCGATGGCCTCCCCCAGGTGTTCCGGGAGCATATCGATGTTCAGCCTGTCGAGGTCGGCCTCGGAGTATTCATACATGTTATCGGAGTGGGGCTCGGGAGGGTCGATCTTGTTCTTGACGCCGTCCATCCCCGCCTTGATCATCGACACCGCTGCGAGGTAGGGGTTGCAGGAGGGGTCGGGGTGGCGGTACTCGATCCGGGCCGTCTTGTCCATCCCCTCCGGGTACCGGGGCACCCTGACGAGGGCCGACCGGTTCTGGAACCCCCAGGCGATGTAGACGGGGGCCTCGTAGTGGGGCACCAGACGTTTGTAGGAGTTGACCACGGGGGCCACCACGAGGGACATGCCCCGGGCGTGGCTCAGGATGCCGCCGATGTATCTGACGGCCATATCGGAGATGCCCTCGTAGTCGCCAGACCCATTGAAGGCGTTTTCTCCGGTCTCCAGGTCCAGGAGGCTCTGGTGGACGTGGCAGCCGCTCCCGTTCACCCCCCAGAAGGGCTTGGGCATGAAGGTCGCGAGCTTGCCGTGCTTCTGGGCGATGGTCTTCACGCACAGCTTGTAGAGGAGGACGTTGTCCGCGGTCTTGAGCGCGTCGGAGTAGCGGAAGTTGATCTCCTGCTGGCCCTGGGCAGCCTCGTGGTGGACCTTGTCCAGCTGGAACCCTGCGGCCTCAAGGCACATCATGGTCTCCATCTTGATGTCCTCGGTGGGGTCCAACGGGGGGAGGTCGAAGTAGGCTCCTGAACCGAAGGGGGCGTATCCCCCATTCTCCTCGGAGATGTAAAAGTACTCCAGCTCGGGGCCGGTGTTGTATCCATAGCCGTTGTCCTCGAGCTCCAGGACAGTCTTCTTGAGGAGCCCCCGGGGGTCCCCCTCGAAGAGCTCCCCGTCAGGCTTGCCGATGTAGCAGAACATGGTGGCTATGCCCGGGGTCTCCCACATGGGGACTAGGAAGGTGGAAGGATCGGGGTGGGCCACGAGGTCGCTCTCGTTCACATCCCTGAAACCGGCGATGCTGGAGCCGTCGAAGCCTATTCCCAGGGTGAGGGCGAACTTCATCTCGTACTCGGGGATGAGCTGAGCCCGCGGGTTGCCGTCGAGGTCAACCACGATGAGCCTGATGTACTTGATGTCCCATTTCTTGAGCAGGCTGTCGATGGGCTCAACGGCCTCTTCGTGGGTCAACTTGAAATCAGCCATAATAACCGTGACCAAAACACTTCTCATATATTAACTTATTGGAGTAAAAACGAGATACATGGCTACTTTCCAAGTTAAATACTATACATTTGTTTAATTTCAGGGGGAATGGGGACGCTCATCTAAACAAAATCGTATTCGAGCCCCAGCCATCTTGAGACGTCAGGGGGGGCGCCTCGCATACGGAAGTGAGAAGTGGAGAGATCGCTCGATGTCTCCGAGAAGGCAAGGAGGAGATTTTCCTCGCGAATGTATATAATATCTTATCTGGACTCAATATACATTCAAAAAATAGGTAAAATTCATATACAACTGTTCAATATATTGAGGATATCCAGCACACACGTATTGAAGGTGGAAACATGTTCGCATTGGACGAAATCGACAGGAAACTCCTCAAGGAGCTGCTCATAAACTCGAAGAGGTCCTACAGAGAGCTCGCCAAGTCCATCGGGGTCTCGGCTGCGACGGTGATCAACCACGTCCAGAGACTCGAATCGGGGGGCGTCATCCAGAACTACTCGGTCCGACTCGACCATGAGAGGCTGGGCTACGATCTCACCGTGGTGACGGAGATCATCGTCTCCAAGGGGAAGCTCCTGGAGACCGACGCCGAGATCGCGAAGATCCCCAACGTCTGCGCGGTCTACGACATCACCGGGGAGACGGACGCGATGGTGGTCGCGAAGTTCAAGAGCCGGAGCGACCTCAGCGACTTCACCAAGAAGCTCCTCTCGATGCCCTTCGTGGAGAGGACCAACACCCACGTGGTTCTAACAACGGTGAAAGAGGACTTCCGGATGCGGGACGACATGTCCTGATCCCCATTTTTTCTGAAAAGAAATATTTTGAACGCTCAGCGGCCTTTCCTCAGGGCCCTCCCTGGGAGAGCCCCGGTGTGTTCTCCCCCGTCCACCACGAGCTCCCCGTTCACCATCACGTACGGGATGCCCGAGGCGAAACGGTGAGGGTCAACGAACGTGGCTTCGTCCTTCACCTTCTCCGGGTCGAAGACCGTGAGATCAGCCTTGAAACCCTCCCTGAGGAGACCCCGGTCCCCGAGGCCGAGGCGCTGGGCCGGGGCCGATGTCATCTTCCGGACCGCCTCCTGGAGGCTCAGGACCCCCTCCCTCACGTAGTGGCCTATGACCCTGGGGAAGGTGCCGTAGAACCGGGGATGGGGCTTCCCCTTCCCCAGGATTCCCCACGGGGCGGCGGCGCTCCCGTCTGAGCCCACCATGCCGTGGGGGCTCCTCATGACGCGGCGGACGTCCTCCTCGGACATCCCGAAGCTCACCACTGAGACTTGGGCGTCCTCGGAGAGGAGGAGGTCGAAGACCGCATCGTACTCGTCCTTCCCCTCGAGCTCGGCGATCTCGCTTATCCGTCTCCCCTCGTACTCGGGGTGGTTCTCCGCCGAGGCCACCATGATGGTATCCCAGGTCCTGTAGATGCCGCCCTGGTCCTCCCTGATCCTCTCCCTGATCTCGGGGTCCCTGAGACGTTCGAGGAGCCTGTCGGCTCCCCCCTCCTGGGCCCAGTGGGGCATGTAGGCGGCGAGGCCCGTGCTCGAGGCGACGTAGGGGTACTGGTCGAAGGTGACGTCTACTCCTTGCTCCCGGCCCTCGTCCACGAGCCTCAGGGAGTCCACGGTTTTCCCCCAGTGGGGCTTCCCGGAGGCCTTGAAGTGGGCGATCTGGACGGGGACGCACGCCTCTTTACCGATCTGGACCGCCTCGTTGACCGCCTCGAGGAGAGTCTCTCCCTCACCCCGGATGTGGCTGAAATAGACGCCGCCGTATCCCCTGAGGACCCTCGCGAGCTCGACGATCTCCGGAGTCCCCGCGTATGTGCTGGGGGTGTAGATGAGGCCCGTGGACATCCCCCAGGCCCCGTCCTCCATGGCCCCGGCGACGAGCGCCTTCATCTCCTCGAGCTCCGACTTTGTGGGCTCCCTGTCCTCGTAGCCCATCACGTTCTGGCGGACGGTGCCCTGGCCCACGAGGGGGACGACGTTGAAGGAGGCCCCCGAGGCGTCGATGATGTCGATGTAGTCCCCCATGGACTCCCAGCTGAACTGGAAGTCGTCGCCGAGGCGGGCCCTCATGTACCTCTCCCGGTAGGCCCTGACGTCGGCGTTCATGGGGGCGGCGGAGCTCCCGCAGTTCCCCACCACCTCGGTGGTGACCCCCTGGCGGACCTTGCTCTCCACCCTCGGGTCGATGATGACGTTATAGTCCGAGTGGCTGTGGATGTCGATGAACCCCGGCGCCACCACGAGCCCGCTCGCATCGATGATCCTTTCGGAGTCCGATCCCGATAGGGGCCCCACCGCCTCGATTCTATCCCCCTTCACGCCCACGTCGGCCTTGAACCAGGGGTTCCCAGCCCCATCTATCACCTTAGCATTCACGAAGAGAAAGTCAAGATCCATCAGGATTCCTCGTATCAGACTCTTGGACTGGTCTTAAAGCGTTTTTCAGGGCTCCGAGGTCCAAAGGGTGAAGTAAGAATTGAATCGGTGGTCCAGACCCCTCGCTGGCGACCCTCCGATGCGCTCCGGGTTCTCCTACTCCCGCTTCTTGGCCTTGAGGAAAGTCTGCTTCTTCCTGCTATCCGGGGTCGCAGGCCTCCTATAGGCCTCGACCAGCCCCTTCTTCACGAGGCGGGGGATGACCCCCGCCATCTTAGAGGGGACATCCTTGGCCATCAGGTCCCCCGCGCGAATGATGAGTTCGTAGACCGCCCTCTCGACCTGGGACAGGCTCTCAAGCACAGGCTCGGCCCCCTGGGCCCCCTGATCTGTCATCCATCAATCAACGTTAAAAATATAGCTCAGTGGCTCAGCCGCCCACGATGACCGGGAAGACGACAACCCGGTCCCCGGGTCTAAGCCTCGAGGAGGCCAGAGACGGCGATCGTTCACGAGGAGCTGGACCACTTTCCTGTCGAAGGCGTACAGAACGTCCTAACCGAGGGATGAGATGAACTCCCTGAGGGTGGAGGGCTTCACTACAATTGGGACGGTGAGGCTCGGGTACATCCATCATCCAGTCGGGGACGGCGGAGGATATTGTTTTCGCGAGAGTATGAGGCTCATAGCTTCTTGGGGGTGAAGCCGTTGAGCCCCAGAATGTTCCCCCGGAATATGGCGTAGATGTCCTCCACGCTCACGATGGCGTCGGGTCCCTCGCTCAGCGACCTCACGGCCTCGTACTGCTGCTCCAGTATGTTGACCCTAAATCCCCGGGGAAAGAACGTTGAGTCGGTCCCGAAGATCACCTTCTCCGCGCCCCCCGCGGTGATGGCTCTCTCGAAGATCTTCCTGAGGTCGAGGTCGTAGGGGAGGTATCTCATCCAGGAGTTGGAGCCGCTGGAGTCCATGTAGACGTTGTCCGCCTGATACTGGAGCAGCAGGAGCTCCCTGAAGAGCCCGGCCCCGAAGTGGGCGATGACGAAGTTTAGGTCGGGGAAGTCCCGGGACGGGACCTGAATGTCTAGAGGATTCCCGTGGCGGAGGTCTGCCTGGCCCCCGATGGTGATGCCGAAATGTAGGAAGACGGGGAACCGATGCTTCAGGGCCGCCTCGTAGACGGGGTAGCAGGCTGCGTCGTAGGTGTGGAGATCGGGCCATGAGGAGGGGTAGAGCTTTATCCCCTGGAGGCCGTCCTTGGCCGCCTTGTCGACCTTCTCCGCCGCCTCTGGGTCGCCGGGGTTGATGTTGGCGTATCCCATGAATCGCTCGGGGAATCTCGTCTTCGCTTCGAGGAAGTCGTCGTAGGCTTCGGCGCCCACCATGAAGCCCATCGCGGTGATCCCGTATCGGTCCATCTCGTCCACCCACTGCTGGGCGACGTCCGTGGACTCGTCGGGGAGCTCGATGGAGGTCATGTCAGTCCTCGAGCGGGTCCTCTGCTCGAAGCCCTCCCGGGTCCTCCCCCTCAGGCTCCAAGCCTTCAGCGTGCTCGCGGTGAAGAAGTGGGCGTGGGCGTCCACCACCTCGATCCCGACCTTCGACAACATCTCAGATATCCATCCTACGATTACCCTTGAAATAGCAGAGGCCTGATTGATATCTTTACTGCTCCCCAGCCTCAGGAAAAGTCCACTATCTCAAATTTGTTAAATAGGAGGTTTGTTTCGGCTCGCTTTCCCTGAATCAGTTTAATTTTAGTCAGTTTTAAAAACTTTCCCGCTGATTCAGGGTTCTAGTCACGATCATTATATATACAAACCCCTCGAGCTTCGATTCAGAGATAATTGAATGTTAATCAAAGAAACGGGGGTATGGCATGATACGAGTTCTCCACGTCCACGACGACCCCGAGCAGCTGAGATACATGAAGCTTCTCCTAGAGGCTAGGGAGTGGGACATCAAGGTCGAGTCCGTCAATTCTCCAGCGGAGGTTCCCATCAGGCTCCTGAGCGGAACATTCGATGCGGTGCTATCGGGCTACTGGATTCCGGAGATAAACGAAATCGAACTCGGGGTGGCCATGAGGTGGGTCAAGGACATCCCGTTCATCTTGTACAGGGGAAGAGGGGAGGTCGCGAAAGGAACCCTCCGCAGAGGCGCGGACGACATCGTCAGCAAAGAGGTGGACCCGGGACACGAAGCCCTCGCCGACAAGCTCGTCGAGGCCGTGAACAGGAACAGGGAGAACAGACGAAGGGAGGTTTCGCTTAATGTCTTCCGAGCCCTTAACCTTGGCTCGGACCTCCAGTCCTCCCTCGGAGATACCCTGAGGATCGTCCAGGAGGACATGGGAATCAACGCCGGGGGCATACGCCTCCAGGAGGGGGAGGACTACCCCTACTTTGTATTCGACGGTTTCCACGACGAGCACATCCTCCTGGAGAACGAGCTCTGCGTCACCGACGTCGAGGGGCATTTGATGCGGGACGACGGGGGGAACCCCGTCCTCGACTGCATGTGTGGCAACATCCTCAGGGGGCGCTTCGACCCTTACAAGCCCTTCTTCACCGAGGGAGGGAGCTTCTGGACCAACTCCGCCGCCGAGCTCCTCGCCTCCACCACCGTCGAGGACAAGCTCGTCAGGACCAGGAACACCTGCCAGGGCGAGGGCTACGAGTCGGCGGCCCTCATCCCCATCAGGGACGAAGGGGAGACGATCGGGCTCCTCCAGATGAACGACCGCCGCCCCGGATGCTTCGACGAGGAGACGATCCGATTCCTCGAGGGGCTGGGGAAGATCATCGGGGACAGCCTGGGGAGGGTCAACAGGGGGCGGGAGGCCTTGGAGGAGCTGGAGCTCATCAGGGAGACCCTCAGGAGCGCCCCCATACCGTCTCTCATAATCGATCCCGACGACATGTTGATTCTCGGCGCGTCCTACTCCGCGGCCCAGATGACGGGCATCCCGCTAGAGGAGCTGCGGGGGACCCCCTGCTACGAGGCCCTAAAGGGCTACGAGTCCGTGTGCGAAGACTACGGCGAAGAGTGCCCCCTGATGCAGATGCTGGAGAGGCGGGGGCGGACCTCCACGACGGTGGCCCCCCGCGCCGGAGGGGAGAGATTCATCGAGGCATCGGCGAGCCCCATCAGGGGCCCCGACGGAGCCATAGAGCTCGTCTATCTCATGATCCGGGAGGATTCGGGGCCCTCCGGGGCGCTATGAGGGATGGCTTCACCGGTTATTCCCCTTCACCGCCATCGGGTCATGGGTCAGCCGCTTGACCCCTGGGAGCCCCAAAATAATTATACGCCTTTCCGAGATTACAGCTAGTATCTGAGATGGTTGATGCCGAAAAGTTCTACTCGGAGCTGGGGAAAACGTTTGAGCCTGGGATAATTACTCAGGTGGTCCTCGCCGCGATGGATCTGGCGAAGGAGGGTAAGAAGATCATCGGGTTGACGGGGGGCATGTATGATCCCCCGTCGCTGCCGGGGAAGGAGGTCAGCGGCATCCTCGCCGAGGCATCCGAGGAGGACTGGAGGGAGATGCTTCAGTACGGGGGCACCCTGGGCTCCCCGGAGCTGAGGGAGGAGCTGTCCAAGTTCATGGCCGGCCACGGGATCGAGGCGGACCCCGACGGGGAGATCATCGTCACCACGGGGTCCCAGCAGGCGCTGGATCTTGTGGCGAGGGTCTTCCTGGACCCGGGGGATGTCATCGTCGTGGGTTCCCCCACGTATCTATCGGCGTTGGGGGCGTTCAGGCAGTTCAACCCGGAGATCAGGTCGGTGGAGATCGACGATGGGGGGATGAACGTGGAGGCCCTGGAGGCGGAGCTGGAGAAGATCGAGGGGGAGGGGAAGTGGGCTAAGCTCCTGTACCTTGTGCCGTCGTTCCAGAATCCGACGAGCACGATGCTCACCGTGGAGAGGAGGAAGAGGATCGTGGAGCTGGCCGAGGAGCATGACTTCATCATCCTGGAGGACAACCCCTACGGCTACATCAGCTTCGGGGGGGAGATGCCCACCCCGGTGATGGGGCTGGACGAGGGGGGGAGGACGATGTATACGAGCACCTTCAGCAAGATCGTGTCCCCGGGGATGAGGATCGGCTGGCTGGTGGCGCCCAGGGAGTTCGTCTCCAAGTTTGCGGAGGCGAAGAGCAACGTGAGCATCTGCAACGACGGTATCACCCAGTACGTTGCGGCTCGGCTGTTCAGGA
>JACKQG010005716.1_pt1 | contig 13530 bp, 12 predicted proteins | sample 8237621 | NCBI WGS metagenome assembly JACKQG01 (sample SAMN15677084, study PRJNA649215) | marine metagenome | biome: marine; feature: Black Sea; material: saline water; isolation source: suspended particulate matter (SPM) from the Black Sea western gyre | collected 2013-06-09/2013-06-10 | depth...
CGGGGCGGGCATGTAAGCCTTCGGGATGATTGATGGTAAGTTTGGTCTCTAACATGTTTTTTCCTGATTATTGAAGGTGTGATTTGAGTAATTCGATTTCCTGTTCGGTCAGAAAAGGGCTGACAGAAATAACAGGGAGTTCTTTGTCTACAACGTGATGAGCAGTCGTGATGATAAGGTCAGCTTGCGATTTGTCCTGCTGGGGCAAATCACGCAGGGAGATTGCCGCAACGATCTCCACATCTGGGAATTCTGCCTGGAAGCGGGAAACCAGCATCCAGATAGATACCCCTCCCGATGGGCAAGCGATGATCACTTTGGATATTTTCTTTGGTGCTGCTTTTTTGTTAAGTTCCTTCCCCAAAATAAAGTACATAGTAATGAAGGCAACTTCTTCTTCGCTAAGTTTTTTTGAAATATCCCCCTTATTCTCTATTGCTGTAGAAACCGCCTGCCACATTTCAGGATGATTTTCGATCACTTCTTTCGTGAAGGGGTTGGCTATTGGCAGGCTATATTCAAGGCGGGTGAAAGTACGCCCCAAATGTTTACAAAGTCTGCCAAAAATAACAGAGTCTGCCATCCTGAAACCAGTTTGGGCTATAACACTTTCCACAAGATATTGGGATAATTCGATGGCTCTTTGATCTTGTGCTTCATCCGAGATTTCTTGCAGTTGCTTATAAGGTCCACGTGGTGATGTTTGTATTTCGGCTGAGAAATGCGCCAGTTCAGAGGGCGGAATGTGTAATCCCCGTGTATGTACGAGTTCGCCTGCACCTGAAAGAACGGCTTTGTACTCGTCGCTTTCCTGCATGGCAGCGAGAATTGTGTCGGGCAAATTGAGCACAAATCCACGTCCGTAACGCTGTAACATGACCGCCCAATAGACAACGAGAAATAAGAAGCGCTTGTCACTGGGGCGATAAGCCAGTCGCTCCAAAACACGATTGACCAACCACCAGGCATCGGGCAATTGCCAGGAAGCGATCTCGGCAACGATCTTCTTCTGCACCTGTTTATCAATGGACTGTGTCGTATATTTGTGGATCATTCCCCAACGGCAAATATCCAGAAGCTCATTTTCTGAGAACACTTCCAAAAGCAAAAAGACCAGCGCTCGGCGTAGGTTGATCTCTTCTCCAAATATCTGTGTGCCCGTGCGTGTCTGGCGGTTTAGGCTGACACGATATCCCTGAAGCCATTTTTCAGCTTCGTCCAGATCTTGCATAAGCGTTGCTTTGGACACCCCCATTTCTGATGCGAACAGAGAAAGTGTCAACGGAGAACCTGAAACCAGCAACAAAAAGAGAATAAGCTCCTGACGTTCTTTGTCGCTGTATTGAAACTGAAACTCAGTTGAGTGTAGTTTTTCATGCAGACGTTGTGCGTTTTCCGCAGAGATCACCAGGGTGTAGCCAAGCCGTGGGCGAGCGGAAAGTATCCCCCCAAATTTTTCAACCAGCTTTTTGATATGCGAAAGATTATATCGAACTGTGCTGGCTTTACTTCCTACAATTTCCGCAAGCGCATTTGCAGAGATCGCTTTTTCTTGTTCGAGCAATTTCAGCAAAATTTTCGCTTGCAAGGATGATAAATGTTCATTCATTATATTGATCCATAGGAACTAATTTGTATTATAGAAACAATTTTTGAAAAATTACCTATTGATTATGCCAATACTCCTACATTCAATAAGCAAGATATGGACTAAATATCATACATTATTTCAATAAAACTAAATATGATATAGGGAAGAACACAAAGGATAAGCTTATGAAGCGTGCAGAAACACTCCAATATATTTGTAAGAATCCCGAAGTGAGCGTGCTGATACTTGGAGGTGGGGTAAACGGCATTGGCGTCTTTCGAGATTTAGCCTTGCAAGGGGTGGATGTGTACTTGGCAGAACGTAATGATTTCAGTTCAGGAACAAGTGCAGCTTCATCACGTATGGTACATGGCGGATTACGCTATCTGGAAGTTGGGGATTTTAAATTAGTGCGAGAATCCGTACAAGAGAGAAACTGGCTGCTGGAGAATGCTCCCCATGCTGTACGCCCACAACCTTCTGCCATCCCGATCTATAGCCGCTTTTCCGGCTTACTCAATGCCCCGCTTAAATTCCTAAATCTACTCAATAAACCATCCGAACGTGGTGCGGTCATCGCAAAGCTCGGCTTGGCGCTTTATGATCTCTATACAGGCAAAGAGAGAACTGTACCCGCCCATAAAATTTTGAACCGTTCCGAATCTCTAAAACTTTTTCCAGACATCAACCCTGATATTATCAATGTCGCCACCTACTACGATGCACAAATGGCTCTCGCAGAGCGGATATGCGTGGAGATGGTCATAGATGGAGAAGAGGCCAACCCCAATGCCCACGCACTCAACTATTTGCCCGTTATCAGTCATAAAGGCAACGGCGTTATCCTGCAAGACAAAATAACTAAAGAAGAGCTTCTCATCTATCCTAAAGTCGTGGTCAACGCAGCCGGTCCCTGGATAGATCATGTTACTGCCACACTGGGGGAGAGAACAAACTATATCAAAGGCACAAAAGGCTCTCATATCGTTATCAACAATCCAGAGCTGTATAAAGCCGTGGGCAAGTACTTGATATTTTTCGAAAACAAAGACGGGCGTTTCGTGATGATATGTCGCTTGGGGAAGCGTGTTTTGGTTGGGTCTACAGATACCTACTCAGCCGATCCAGATCAAGTCATCTGCACCCCCAAAGAGGAAGGCTATTTTCTGGAAATGGTCAATTTGGTATTTCCTCAAATAGAAATTGCGTCAGAAGAAATCGTTTTTCGCTTTTCGGGTGTGCGCCCGCTGCCCAATGTCCAAGTCAGACAAACGGGACAGATCACACGCAATCATCGTATTGAGAGAATTAACGCATCTCCCGCAAAACCTTATCCTATTTTGAGCCTTGTGGGCGGAAAGTGGACAACATTCCGAGCTTTTGCCGAAGAAGCTACCAACGAAATCCTTGCGTTCTTAGAAATGCCACGCAAAACTGATAGCCGCCCATATCCCATAGGTGGAAGTAAAAACTACCCTGAAAAAACGGAACTCTGGCTTGAGAAACTTTACCGAAAGACAAATATCGAAAAGGAAGTTTTGAACAGGTGGTTTGAACGTTATGGAGCTAGAGCAGCAGCTCTTGCCAGCTTCACATCAGAGAATGGGAGCGAACAGCCGCTACACGCTTTATCCAACTACACGGTTTCAGAAATTCTTTTCATCATCCAAAACGAAAAAGTCCTTCATCTGGATGACTTCCTGCTTAGACGTTCATTAATCGCAATGGAAGGCAATATCACATATCCCCTTATTCAGAACTTAAGCTACATTTTTGAAAAAGAGCTTAACTGGGATGAAGAACAGCGCATAGTAGAAATAGGTAGGCTTACCAACATCTTAAAAACTAAGCATCAAGTGTGCTCGTGAGAGGCCTTCTCCTACACCATCATCCCCTTTGGTCTATACTGCAACGCCTCCGCCAGATGAGATGACTGAATACTCTCCTCCCCAGCCAAATCAGCAATCGTGCGCGCCAATTTCAGGATGCGATGATAGGCACGCGCGGACAACTGGAGCTGGGTCATTGCAGCCTTGACGAGTTGCTGCCCCGCATCATCTAACTCACAAAATTGGCGTACTTCTGCGACGCGCATATCAGCATTGGTCATTACCCCGTTTTTAAGACCACTAAATCTTTCTCTTTGTTGCTGACGAGCTTTTTCTACTCTCGCACGAATATCTTCTGAACTTTCGCCCCTTCTATTATCAGATAACTTCTCAAAATCCACGCGCGGCACTTCGATGTGGATGTCAATACGGTCAAGCATGGGACCAGAGATACGTTTTTGATAGCGAGTCACAGTTTGGTGCGAGCAAGTGCAGGCGCGTTCGCTGTCTGAAAAATAACCGCATGGGCAGGGATACACACAACTGGCATGTTTTTTGATGGTTATTGGACCGACCATCATCATGGTTGGTCCAATAACCGGTATACTTTTCCATCAATTAAGAACATGAGGTTATTGTACCTGTTATCTCCATACCGTGGCCAACAACCTCGTGTTTTTCATTCCAAGTTTGGGCGTGATTAGAAATGTACATTATTTTCAGGATTGCCATTCCCAATCTTCAGGGTTCCAAACTCCATTATCCAGTTCTTGTAAAACAGGGCTTAGAAATTCCTGAGCTGCCCGAATAGCCTCTTAAAAATCGGTGAAGGGAAGTTCAAGGTTCTTCGCAAATCGACTATGTTTGGACTCCCAACTTAAATGAATTTGACCAAACTGGATGGGTAAGGCATCCCCTCGTGTTGCAAAGACAGCCTGAATAGTAGCAGACAAGTGATCAGCCTGTAAATTTGTATCCATGCTGGCAAATAGAAGTATGTCGACAAAATCTTTGACGCGGCTGTTTTCTGTAGAACGCAGGCGAACCAGTGCATGCAACTTTTCAACAATATGCTGCGAAACAGGATAGCAAGGAATTGCAGGAGAGTCTACTTCTGCAAAAGCCAGATAATTTGGGGGTGTTAGATAGTCAACAGCTTCGACGATCGGGTCTCCATATCCGACATCAATATGGAAGCGTTTAAAAACCCGTCCTGCTACTCTGCTTATCATCCGAAAGCGTATTGCAGAACCTGCATCAAGATTTAGGTTTGAACGTTCGATAAAAAACTTAAAATAATCCCCAGCATCTTGGTGGAGTGCATCCAGTAACGTTTCTGAAATTTGATCTTCTGCGATTTCTTGTGCCAACAAATCTACATCCTGAGTTGTTCGGGCTTTCTCCGTTCGCAATTGCAGGGCATAGCCTCCCTTTAGAATCCAGCGATCATCCAATCGCGCCATGAACCTTTCAAAGGCAATCATTTTTCGCAAGCGAGGAAGTTTCTGAGGTGAGTTCTCAGAATGCAGACGATCTTCAAGCGCCTGACGGAAGGCTGGTGCAGGGAAAAATAGCCCGCCTGATCTTCAGCTATTTGATAGAGTTCCAGTTCTTTTTCAAGTTTCATGTCATGTATGCGTAAAAAGGATACGAAATCGTACTCTTTATACACAGAGTGATAACATACATCCATGCCTGTATGTGGATAATAAATTAAAAAGAGCGTGCAAGCAGATAGCTTGCACGCTCTTCGCGTTTATATCAAAGGGCAAATGGGAACAGCTAGATGTTTACATTTGGATCAGGCTTGAACAGGTCATCAAAGCACCCGAGAAATATATTCTGTAAATATCAGGCAACTATTCATTATACATCTAACATCCCAACCAACTCAGCGAAATTCTCTATAATCGCATCAGCTCCCCAAAATACATCGCGTTGATGCGTTGTAGTAATCGCAAGGGAATACATCCCCGCAGCGTTAGCCCCCTCTATGCCGTGCGGAGAGTCTTCAATCACCAAGCAACTCTTCGCTGGGGTTTCGAGCAAATCTGCCGCTTGAAGAAAAATCTCAGGGCTGGGCTTGGGTGGCAATTGTGAGCCAGAGACAATCGCATCAAAATATTCCCTGATGCCAATTTCATCAAGAATAGCTTGAATAACGAAATCAGCGGAGGAAGACGCAATTGCCTGTGGAATGTCTTGCGCTTGAAAATAAGCCAATATCTCAACAACACCAGAAAACGGAGATAACTGTCCTTGGATGAGTTCACAAAACGCTTTTCCCTGTTCTTCTACGATTGTTTGGACAAAGACACCTGTAGGCGGCTCCCCAAGCGTAACAGTGAGAATATTACGAATGTTCGTGCCGATTATCTGCAAGTAAACTTCTCTGGGAAAATCTACCCCATGAACAGCAAGGGCGGATACCATTGCCTGATTATGCAGTTCATTGGTATCCGCCAATACCCCATCCATATCCCAAAGCACCCCTTTTATTTCTTTAAACAGGATCACAAGCTCTCCACCAATTCCTGGAAGGATGCAGCGTTTGCTGTCAGGTCAGACGATTGTCTGTGCAAATTGCCGCTGATCAAGTAGGCTACATCTTTACCGAATACAGTCAGCATATCAGCAAAAGATTCCGGACTGATCCCGCCGCCGGGACCGGGGAAAATGGCTTTCATCTCTCCCATTGGCGTAGCACAACCCTGAGTAATTCTCTCGCAATCATCCTGGCTGTAGGAGAAACGCCCGATATAATTTGGCATCACGCTAATATCAGCGCCAGCCAAGCGCATCAGCTGCCCATGCAGCACAAAATGATCCACACCAAAATCGGGGTTGAGAACATAGCTTCCCATAAAGGCTGGATGAACGACTATTGGCAAATTGACGGAATCATCATCCGCAACACGCCGCATGAAATCCAAACCGCAATAACCGGGCAGCAGCATCAAGGCATCTGCGCCAGCTTCTTTGGCAAAGTGAACACGCTCCATAATCGTTTCAGAAGGTCCCGTCACATTAGGGGCATAAAGAGTATTAAAACCCGTCTCAGCATTGGCTTTTGCAACCGCATCCACGCAACGCTTTACGCGCTCTTCAAAGGGGGCAAAGGACTGATTGGCAATGCCGTGATCGTCTTTGATGATATCCAACCCGCCCAGCGCCAGCTTATACGCCATATCCGCTAACTCTTCGGCAGAAAGCCCAATTGGTTTGGTCGCTGTAAAAAGCAAGGGGCGTTCAGGGATGCCCAGCAAGTCCCGCAACCCGGAAACGCCAAAGCGTGGACCTTTGAAATGCGCAAGCAAATCATCCGATAGCTCGATCTCCATCACACGGATGCCCGGCTTCATGCTGATATTGCCAAAAATGATATTAACCAGTTGAGGGAATTCATAGCCGCTGATCTCATCCGCATAGGAGATCACAGCCTCGTAACGATCAACGCCTATTACTTCAAAACTTTCGATACGACCGAAAACATGCTCCCGAATACCACCTTCCGGCACTAAATCTGCCGGATATTCGATAGTCTGCTCTATGCAAATATCCTCTGCTCGAGCACGGGCTGTGGCTTCATCGCCAATAACTTGATAATGCACCCGAAAACGTGATCCGGATACGGACAAGGTGAAAGATGGGACAATACTCATTTTATAAAGCCTCCGCTTTTGCTTCGCTGTGGACTTCATCGAGTCGCACTTCTTTTAGGTTTGATTCCGTTATATTAAGATTTTCTCCGACCATTTCTTCTACCCATTTAACCAGTGCCAGAGCATCTAGCCCGTGAGTGCGCATCAGGTAGGGACGGCTCGCACCATGAGCGTAGGTATCCTGTAAACCGATGCGGGCGAGCTTTTTGCCGACACCATTTTCTGCCATTACCTCGGCAACTTCGCTGCCCAACCCGCCGATGATGGTGTGATTTTCCATCGTGATGACGCCATATTTCGGCTTCGCGGCGGCTGCCAGAATGGCCGGATCGGTGAAAGGCTTATGCGTGGAAATGTGCATGTGCTGGAGCGAGATGCCGCGCTCGGACAGGACTTTGCTGGCGCGCATGGCTTCTTCGGTGCAGATGCCGCTGGAGAAGAGGGTGATGTCGCTGCCTTCGCTGAGTTGGCGGGCACGGTTGAATTGCATGGGTTCGTTTTCGTCAAAAAGGACTGGGACTGCGCCGCGCTGCTGGCGGATATAAACGGGACCATCTATATCTTCGATCATTTCGAGCACCTGAGCGACTTCGTTGGCATCGCCCGGTTCAACAATGGTCATGTTGGGGAGGGTACGCAGGATGCCGACATCGTCTGTAGCCTGATGCGTTGCGCCGCCGGGGGTAGTAATCCCTGGGAGAAAGCCGACTAAGCGCACTTTCAAATTCGGATAGGCGACCGACATGGAGATTTGGTCAAGCGCACGTCTATAGATGAAGATGGCAAAGGTGTGGAAGAAAGGCACAAATCCTTCACGAGCCAGACCGCCCGCGAAACTGACGATATTCTGCTCGGTCATTCCCATCGAAAGGAAGCGGTCGGGATAAGATTCACGGAACATGCGAACTTCGGTATTAGCGGTCAGGTCTGCCGAAAGAACGAGAACTTCTGGCTTGTCTTTTGCCCATTCGACCATATTTTTAGCGTGGACACGGGATTTCATCTTCATGCTGCTATTCCTTGCACTTTATTCATTTCTTCCAATAAGGCTGCATACTGCTCGCGTTCTTCTTCACTCGTAAAGCGCACGTAGTGCAAAGTGGGGAAGCGGGGTTTGAGCAGGTCAATGCCGCAATAGGGGCTGGTGTATGCCAAAATAATGAGGGGCTTGCCTTCGGGTTTTATTTCAGCTGCGTCAACAAGAGCTTCGATGTCGTTGCCATCCACTTTGACGACGTGTGCGCCAAAGGCTTCGACACGGGAGGTGATCGGTTCAATATCCAACACGTCTTTCATTGCACCGTCGGCTTGCTGACCGTTTACATCTACAAGAACGGCAACATTATCAAGTTTGTGGTGCGTCATGATTTCGAGTGCTTCCCACGTCTGCCCGATTTGGAATTCACCATCGGACATGAAGAGCCAGTTGCGTCCCGTATCGCCTTTTTTCTTGCGGGCGTAGGCGATGCCTGCCACCTGGCTGAGGGCTTGTCCCAGCGAGCCAGCCGTGATTTCATGCCCAGGGGAGTGCTCTGCGCCAATCATCTCGACGGTGCTGCCGTCTGTGTTGAATTGCTCCAAACCTTTCTGTGACATGCGCCCGACTTCAACCAGCGTGGCATAAAGTACCAAGGCATATTGCACGGGAGAAAGGAAGAAACGATCCAAATCGGGAGCTTTACGCCCGTTATAAGCATAACCAGTAAAGTAATCTTTATTCTCTGCACTCGGCACACCAGGGAAGGGAGCCGGGACCATCGGGGCTTCGCTCTCGCCGATATTCATGATCTTTGTGTATAAAGTTGCCCAAATCTCAGCGGAAGAACAGGCTTGGCTGAGATAGCCGCCATTGTTCCGAACCGTATGATCAAGAACACGGCGACGGATGCCCGCTGCTACGCTTTTGGCTTTTTCTTGCCAATTTTTACTACTCATTGATTTTCCTCTTTATCGCTTTTCAATAAAGAAAGCCCAGAAAAAAGGTGAAGAGATGCTTCCCTTATCTCTGAGCTTTCTCAAACAAATACTTCTTTGATTATGCTTCTACGGAAGCCTCGCCATCGGCGGTGCGCTCGAGATAGTCATGTACAGCTTCTTTATTCTTGCGGAGCCAAGCCCACGCAACAAAGTAAATGACCAGCAAGACGATGATCCACAGCCAGCTTCCGTTCAGGAAGGCGGGGAAAATCAAACCACCAAAAATCGGTTTGGTCAGGATGCCAAAGCTGGTGACCAAAGCATCAGCGCTGGGCAATTCAACGCCAAACTGGGAAGCGACTTGTGTGAAGAGACCAGAGAACTTGGTAGCAACGACCAAGCCCATGCTGAACCAAACGGTACCGGAAACAACAACTTTGAAGATATTGCCATTCATGATGGCTACCAAAGCGGTTACCATGAAAGGCAGGGCAATCAGGTCAACCAAGGGAAGCACTTTGTTGCCGGGGATAAAAGCTGCAACGAGTACCATGATCGGGATCAAGATGATGCCTGAGATCAGCGTGGCAGGCTCACCGTAAGCGGTTGCATCGTTCACACCGATGTAGATCTCACGACCACCGGTCTTGACAGAGCGTTCACGAGCAGCTTGGGTAATCGCCGTGAAAGCCTGTGCAAAGAGACCGGCAATACGAGGGAAGACCGCCATAACGGCAGCGGTGGAGATACCAATGCTCATGATATTACCCCAGGCAGCCATCGTGCCCAAAGAAGTCAGATTACCCAGGATACCGATCAGCAAACCCAGGATCAAACCAAGCGTAACAGGTTCGCCAATGAATCCCAGACGCTCTTTAATGCTATCCGGAGACCAGTGGATCTTTGACAGCCCAAGTTTATTGAAAACCCAGTTTGCGCCAACGGCAAAAGGAACTGCGCCAACATGGTGTAGTTGGATAACTGTGCAGTTGTCGTAACCATAGTATTTCGACCAGCGTTTCTGAAGAATTTCAGAGAAGAGCAAGCTGTAAAGGTTCAAAACCAACATACAAGCTAGTGCAAGCCACATATTACCGGTAGCAACGAAAACCAAGGAACCCCAAACCATATAGGAGTAGTTATTCCAGAGATCGCCGGGCTGGAAAATATTGGTCCAGCCTATGAGGAAGAGTACGATCTGGAAAAGCAAGCCGACGCCAAGGAAGAGCATCCCGGCCTCGGTAGCGTAAGCGACCACGGCTGTCGCCTGCCATCCGATATCCACGATCTCAAGCTCGATGCCTGTCACTTCGACCATGCTCTGCACAGCCGGAATAATGAGCGGGATATAGGCATTGATCACGAAACCAAAGCCAACCAAACCGACACCAGCATAGACAGCTGAGAAGAAGGCTTTTTTCGTTCCTGTGCCCAGCGCCACAGCGATGAAAAAGAGCATCACTGGCACAAACACAGATGAACCAAAGGTATTAAATACCGTGTTCAGACTTTCAAGAATTCCATTCATTTCTATTCTCCTTTTGCTTGCATAATTTGACTGGCTGTAGCAACCAGTTCTTCAATAAATTTATCCTCACCAATCCCGGAAAAAAGAGCAACGCCGTTGATCACGGGGATCTCCAGCTTGTCATAGATTCGGGTTGTCGAAACAACAAGATCAGCTGGCTCACGCTCCAAATGCGATTTGATCATCGCAGGTGTTAGTTCAAAGATTTTCACATTTTTCATACCGTGTTCAGCGAGAATTTCTTTGATCCGCACTTGAAGCATGGATGAACTGACAACGCCAGAGCCGCAGACGGTGAGAACTTTCAAAACATTATTAGTATCATTCGGCATAAGCAATTTCCTTTTTCTAGTTTTCAGAACAACAAAACGGTGAAGTTATTTCTAGCAATAAATTAATAAGAAGCCACCTCCTTTACGCAATTACTGACCGCAGTCATCAATCTTCGACCAATACTTCGCCACGTTTGACTGCCTCGATCAGAGATGCGTAATCATTTGCTGCTAAGGCTTCGTCCCGGAAACTTTGTTGCATAAGCAAACGTGCCAGACGCTTGAGAACATTGATATAAGCATCTGCCTTCATTTCTTCCGGTATTGCGATTAAGAAAATCAAATTTGCAACCCCGCCGCCAAAATCGCTGTCATATTGGATGCCGCTTTCTGAACGCCCAAAGGCAACAGCAGCCTTTAATACACTTGCGCTCCTCGCATGAGGAAAGGCAACCTGGAAATTCATATAAGTAGGACCTTGTTTCTCACGCTCATACACCGCAGGGATAAATTCTTCTGCCGAGCTTAGTGCCCCCGCCTCTTCCAAACGTTTCGCCAAATGTGTGATTACTTCTTCTTTCTTGCTTAAGCCGTTCAGGTTGAAATCAACGGCTTCGGGCAAAATAACCTGTGATAGTAGCAAATCTATATTTTCTTCTTCCATACCTTCTCCTTGAATAAAAGCTTGAGATAAAGCGTTCACCTTCTCTGCGCTTTCTTGCGCTAACGCTCTTTCTGCAATTTCCTGGCAATCGTGCAGAGAAAGCTGACGTATAAGGGCTTTTGCGGCTGGTATCTGCCGAGAGTTCATGCTGAATTCATCCAAGCCCATGCCAAGCAAAATGGGAATAGCCAAAAGATCGCCAGCCAATTCGCCGCACATTCCCACCCATTTTCCGTGTTCATGTGCGCCTTCGATCGTGTATTTGATGAGGCGCAATAAAGCCGGGTCGAGTGGGTTGGCAATCTCGGCAACCTCAGGGTTCATGCGGTCTGCCGCAAAGGTATATTGGGCAAGGTCATTTGTGCCTATAGAGAAGAAATCGACTTCAGGAGCAAGAACGCTGGCATTCAACGCCGCTGAGGGAATCTCCACCATGATGCCGATTTCAATATCTTCTGCAAAAGATTGTTTCTCTTTTCGCAAATCTTCTTTGCAGGCTTCAAGAATACTTTTAGCACGGCGCAATTCAGCCAAGTTGGCGATCATCGGGAACATCAGCCGCAGCTTATGTCCGTATCCGGCACGAAGGGCAGCTCGCAGTTGGGGAATCCAAAGCTCGGGGCGCTCGAAACATAAACGGGCAGCACGCAAGCCGAGGAAGGGGTTCGTCTCGTCTGGAAGCGAAAAATAAGGTAGATGTTTATCGCCACCAATGTCCAATGTCCGCAAAATGACAGGGTGCGGAGCGAGCGCTTCCAGAATATCCCGATAAGTTTTAAATTGTTCTTCTTCGCTCGGCATCTCAAGGCGTTCTAAAAAGAGAAATTCTGTGCGCAGGAGACCGACGCCCTCGGCGCCAAAGGATTGCGCTGATTGGGCATCTGCCAGCCCCCCGATATTTGCGGCGACTTCAACACGAACACCGTCCGTGGTTTGGGCTGGGTCGGCTGCCCCGAGCAGATTCTTGTCTTCTTCTTTTATCGCTTCGAGGCGTTTCTCATCATATTCCTGAAGTTCTTTTTCACTCGGCTCAATTTGCACAAGCCCTTTTTCACCATCAAGAATAATGGGCAGACCATTCGTGAGCTTTTCAAGATCAAGCTCCCCCCCCATCACAGCGGGTATGCCCAAACTGCGTGCCAAAATAGCGGCGTGAGAAGTGCGGCTGCCCTGCTTTGTGTAGATGCCCAGCGTGAATTCTTTATCAAGCTGAATGGTGTCAGATGGTGTCAGATCATCAGCAAATATCACAGATGGCTTGACGAGATTGCTAAAGCCTGAATTCTGTTTGCCCGTTAGAATGCGCAAAACACGCTGAACAACATCTCGAATATCAATGGCTCGCTGCTGGATAAGTTCATCGGGCACTTGCTCCAGCTTTTTAGCGAAACCCTCCCCTGCCTGATAGATGGCTGCTTCGGCTGCCTGCGCTTCGTTTTTTATCAGCGCCTGGCTGGAGCGTTGCAAACTTGGATCGGCGAGCATGAGAGCATGGGCTTCAAATATCCTGGCTTCTTCTTCCCCTGCACGTTCTTGGGCTGTCTCCTGCAAAGTTGCCAGCTCGGTTTCCGCCTGAATCATGGCGTTTTTCAAACGCTCTAATTCTAGATCGGCGTTTTCGGCTTTCTTTACCAGAATTTCAATTTTTTCCTGCTTATAGATATAAGCAGGACCAATAGCAATACCTGTTGAAGCTGGAATACCCTGAATAGTTAACATTTATGTCACCCTAGCATCCTTATTGATCACCAAAGTTATTTTCGATAAGCTTGGTGACTGCTACTATTGCTTCTTTTTCATCGTCACCTTCTGCAACGATATGTACTTCAGTGCCCTGATTGGCACCCAGTGTCAGAATTTCGAGAATGCTTTTTGCATCGGCTTTCCACTTTCCAACTGTAACCGTGATGGCAGATTGAAATTGCTGGGCTGTTTTTACGAATTCTGCAGCGGGGCTAGCATGCAAGCCTTCGGGATGAATGATTGTAAGTTTGGACTCTAACATGTTTTTTCCTGAGTTGTGAGAGTTGGCGTTGAGTAATTCGATGCACTGTTCGGTCTCACAAC
>JACKQG010002935.1_pt2 | contig 13526 bp, 12 predicted proteins | sample 8237621 | NCBI WGS metagenome assembly JACKQG01 (sample SAMN15677084, study PRJNA649215) | marine metagenome | biome: marine; feature: Black Sea; material: saline water; isolation source: suspended particulate matter (SPM) from the Black Sea western gyre | collected 2013-06-09/2013-06-10 | depth...
GGTTGCGAATTTGTGAATTGCGGTTTTAGCGTCAAGGATTTAGCCGCTAAAAGGCACAAAATTAAATTGAAGTAGAGTTGGTTTGCATCAACCCTATGACTTACAGCAGTATTTATATCTTATAAAAATTTCGTTTTTTTATCTTAGGCCATAAGTGTTCACGAAATTTATTTCTACACAGTACAAATTTAATTACCACTATTATTATAAATAAAGTTCCTGGAAATGGATATGTTATTAACCACAAATAAAATGGTGATCTAATTACTACATTTTGTCCATCATCTCGATTATAGTATATATAAGTACCAAAAAAGGTGTGTATAACCTTGACTCTTTTATCACTTTCATAAGGATATAAAATCATTAATTCTCTAAAGTAAAACCTATCCATAGGTATGGATTCAATTAATTCACCGGTTAATGAATATTTTTCATATATTTGAGAACGACTTCTAAATGCATGAATAATTTTATTTGTAAATCTAATTGTAGCACCACCTCCAAGATTCCAACCCCTAATATATTTACCATCTGAATTATAAACATGAATTCTGCTATATGTACTATTATAGATATATAAATTGTTATTTTTGTCTACAAAGTTTTCGTGAATTAAACCAAATGGAAACTTAGCTTTTAAAAGATGTTTATTTGCTTTATACAAATATTCTCCTGAAATATGTATAAAAATCAACCCCAGTATAGCAGCTATAGCTATTGTTCTATAAATTAATTTTAAAGCGAAACGTATCTGTTTCTTCATTTTATCATTCTATGGATATACTGTACCCAAATGATAATACCATGAAAGCCCTGGTCCAGTATTATAGAATCCTAATGAATTTGTATAAATTCCAGTTGGTTGAAAAAATCCTGTAATATCAATTGAGAGAGATATCCCAATTATATCACCCAATGAAAAACTTGCAAATAAAAGAATTATGTATATCCTTTTCATCATATAGACCTCTTTAAGTTTTCTTCCTCGCTGCATAGCTCCTGCTTTGCAGCGTTTTTCTTTTCAACTCAAGCTGATTGCGTTTCTTTTTAAAGGTTACCAAGCAGGGGCTTGGTAACCAGAGTGAGATGAAAGAAACCTTGAAAAGGTCTCTCTCAAGAGTTCGTGTATTGTTGACCCTTTCAAGGTTAATGCATGAGATAACCCTTTTTTATTGACACCAGTATTCCGCAAGAAACATTGAACTACATGATGGAATTTGCAAAAAAGGATTTCAAAGAACTGAATATTCCTGAGCAATCAGGAATTTTCACTTTTTCCGATGCAGAAAAAAAACTGTATATCGGTAAAACATCCAACCTCAAAAGGACACTTAGCAATATTTTATCTTTGAACCCGGATAATGAAATACTGTTTAAACTGGTATCTCTCACCGAAAAAGTAAGTTTTACTGAATATCCTTCACTCTTCCTGACTCTGGTAGAAGAAAAGAAACTGCTCGATAAATTTCAGCCTGAACATAACGTGCTATTAAAACCGCATTTGGATTATGTTTACCTGGGGATAGATTTTATCGGAGTTCCCTACTTCAAAGTTGTGGAAAATACGCAGGAAAATCTGTATTATCTTGGTCCTTTCAGAGATCGCTTTTTTGTGTATGACCTGCTGGATACGATGGGAGAGCTTTTCCAATTCCCTGTTTGTGAAGATGAAAAATATCCCTGTCAAAGACTGAAAGATAAGAAATGCTACGGCTGGTGTGTGAAAGAGAATACTGAAATCGGGAAGGTAATAGTTGATTCTTATCTGCAGGTGAATAAAAAACTTACAATAGAATTGAAAGCAAAAAAGGAAGAACTTTCCGATGACCTGCAATTTGTAAGAGTAGAGCAATTGAAAAAACGGGTTACGATAATAAAAAAATTTTATGATCAAATCAAATTTCTTCACACCACCAAAAATCTGGATCTGGAATTGAATATTGAAGAAACTACGATCACAATTAATAAAGGTATGATCTCTGAAATAAAAGACGGTTTAACTTTCTTTCATTTTCCCGAAATTTCACCCCAATACCGCGATAAAGAACTGCTGGCATTTGATAAAGAACAGCTCTCTGAAAGATGGATAATTTACAGTCATCTGCAAAAAAACAGAAAAAAATATCTTGATAAAATATATAAAAACTCAGTTTCGGAAATGATAAAGAAACTGCAATAAATGCAGCGGAGTAAAATAGATGAAGAAAGTTGTTCTGGTTGTAGATGATGAAGCAAGTGTAACAGAATATCTCAAATTGGATCTGGAAGAGCATAACCCGAACATCAAGGTTATATGCCAGAACACAGGCTATGAAGCTTTGAAAGAAATAATGGAAGGTTCTGTTGACCTGTTACTTACCGATATTGCCATGCCCGATATGGACGGTTATGAGCTTTATTCCCGTGCCAAAGATTATGATAAAAACCTGACTATTATTATGATGACAGGTTTTGGTTACGATCCCGGTCATGCTGTTGTCAAATCTCGCGGAGATGGCTTGCGGGATGTAGTTTTCAAACCGTTCGATATTCAGAAACTCAGCGATTTAATTCAGAAAAGAATTAGAGGAGAATGATACGAAAACCCGGAAAATCCTGATACTTCTAATATTCTGCTGCCAGATTAACCCTCTTTTTTCTAATGTTAAACATAACCGCATCACATACGAGAATCTAATTCTTTTTGTTCATGAACAAGATGTAAGATCGGTATCGATTTTAGTTTCCCAATTCGATAAAGATATCAGGAATTTACAGAAAACGGTCGGTTCCTACCTGGATGAACCTGTTAATGTAATGGTAGCTGCCGATGAAAAGGAATATCAAAGCTGGACAGCAAAGAGTTCGGCTATTATGGAATTCAGCCTGGCTTTTTACAATAGCAATAATAACACAATCTACACCAGGAATCCTGCCAGGTTAAAAAGCATTAAAGCTATTCGGCGTATTTTGCTTCACGAATATATTCATCATTTTGTACATCATTTCTGGAAGAATCCGCCGCTCTGGTTCAACGAAGGAATGGCGGTTTATTTTTCCGGTGATATGGGATTTGACCGCGAATTGAATTTCGCCCGAAACTACATTCTGGGAAATTCACGTACATTAGAGCAGATGAAATATTCCTATCCCAAAAACAGGATAGAATGGGAATCTTTCTATGCTAAATCCGGGCTTGCAGTAAAGTACCTTTATACAAAACGCCGGCACGAATTTTACCGATTGTGGGATTATTCCAAACCTAACAGGAATTTCAATTCTGCCTTCCTGAAAAGTTTTTTCTTTACGCCAAAAGATTTCTCCGCTTTTTTTGAAGAGTATGCCAAAAGTCATTTTCGGGCAGAGATACTTCTGGCATCCACCGGTATCATCTGGGGTGTTTTGCCATTGTTGCTTATTGCCGGAGTAATACGGAAAAAGATCAAAACCCGGAAAGTTGAAAAAGAGTGGGTTCAAGAAACAGAAGAAGAGGATGATTTTGATGAGTAACAACATGTGATATTTACACTGATATATGAGGGAAAATGAAAGATTTTGATATGCTGTTAGAGATCATAGAGAAACTACGGAAACCGAAAAAAGGCTGTCCCTGGGACATCAAGCAAACTCACGAATCGCTTATTCCCAATTTTATAGAAGAGCTTTATGAATCCATCGAAGCTATTGAAAAGGAAGATTTCGAACATCTTTCGGAAGAACTTGGCGACCTGATGCTGCACATCGTGATGCAAACGCAGATAGCAAAAGAGAAAGGTGAATTCAATATGGAAAAGGTTCTGCAGAAGATCAATAATAAACTCATCAGAAGACATCCGCATGTATTTGGTGATGGTGAAGCTACCGATGCTAATGACGTGAAAATGAACTGGGAACGGATAAAATTCGAAGAAAAAAAGAGATCACGGACATCTGCTATCGACGGAATTCCCAGAACAATGCCGGCTCTCATAATAGCGCAAAGGATGCAGGAAAAAGCTGCTTCTGTGGGTTTCGACTGGCCGGATGTAGAACCTGCTATCGGGAAGCTGGAAGAAGAAGCCGTGGAATTTCGTGAAGCTTTTCGAAACAAAGATATGGAAGAGATGCAAAATGAACTGGGTGATATGCTTTTCTCTATCGTTAATATTTCCCGTAAATTAGGTTTCGATACTGAAACCGCTCTTAAAAAAACGATCAGGAAATTCGAAACAAGGTTTAAAAAAGTGGAAGAATATTATCAAAAACAAAATAAAAACATGCTGAACGCCAGCCTGGAGCAATTAGATGAGATCTGGGAAATTGCCAAAAAAAGCGAGTAAAAGACATCGAATAATAACCGCCTATTTTATCATAGGCAGTGTTATCCTGATATTTGCGTTTATCTGGTACACAAATCTTCTGTTACAAGATATAAGAAAAGATATACAGATCGTACCCGACCTGTATTCAAAGTTCCTGGGATTACCCGCAGATGTGAATATGGAATACTTCCTGTTCCAATATTTCATGGATGAGATCATCCCGCGTATAGAGTATCCCATCATTCTTACGGATAGCTTGAAAATCCCTTTCAGTTGGGAAAACATCGATATCGAAAAAATAAAATTTTCACAACTTCCTATACGTAACCAGCAAAAACTTCTTTCTATGGTCAAAAAAATGGAAAGCCATCAATCTGTTATACCTCTGAAATTTAATAAGGAAGATGAAAAGGTTTTCAGTTATGTTTTCTATGGCGATTCCAAAACTATGACCAGATTGAAAATGATGCCATATATTGAAATGGTCGTTATTGTTATTTTCGTTCTGCTGGGGGTGTACGGAATTTTTGCTATTAAAAGAAATGAGCGTGATCTTCTCTGGGTGGGATTAGCCAAAGAAACGGCTCATCAGTTCGGCACTCCGCTTTCTTCCCTGGGCGGCTGGCTTAATATTTTGTCCATGAAGCTGGAAGAAAATGGAAATAATCCCGAAATGCTGATGATGCTGGAATACATGAATGCAGATGTAGACCGTTTGAGTAAGATCGCAGGCCGTTTTGGGAAAGTTGGTTCCGTAATAAAACGGCAATCTTCCAACCTGCATAATATCATTCTGGATACTATCGGTCATTTTCAACACAGGCTGCCCACAATTTCACAAAAGATAGATATAAAATTTGAAAGTAAGATCGAAAATAAAGATATCCTCGTCGATCCCGACTTGATTAAATGGAGCCTGGAAAACATGATCAAAAATGCTATCGATGCCATGCAGAGCAAAGATGGCACAATACACATTAAAGCTTTTTCTCAGGGCAAAGAAACTTATATTCGCATCAAAGACGAAGGTGTAGGTTTACCAAAATCGATGCATAAACGCATATTTTATCCGGGAATTACCAGCAAAGAGCGCGGCTGGGGACTGGGATTAAGCCTGGCAAAAAGAATCATTGAAGAATTTCATAACGGAAAGATCAGGGTATTGGAAAGCGATATCGATAAAGGAACAACGTTCGAGATCGTACTTCCGGAGGTGTGAAATGTATATTCTATCACGAGAAGAAATGTATTATCTTGATAAATACACAATAGAAAAAATTGGAATTCCCGGTAAAGAACTGATGGAAAGTGCCGGTAAGGGCTGCAGTGAATTTATTCATCAGAAGCTTCTGAAACCTCATAGCAAAGTAGCAATTTTCTGCGGAAGCGGTAATAATGGAGGAGACGGTTTTGTTATAGCACGTTATTTGAAAAACTGGGGTTACAAAATAAGCATTTTCCTTTTGGGAAATCCCGATAAAATGAGCCCGGAAACTCTTGAAAATTACGAATCCTGCCGGGATTTGAAGATAGATATCACTCAAATTAATAATGCTGAAATTGAATTGTCTGAATTTGACCTGATCGTAGATGCTATTTTTGGTGTTGGTCTACAAGGAACTATCAAAGGCTGGAGTGCTGATCTGATCGAAAAAATTAATACTTCAGGGAAAACTGTAGTTGCTATCGATATTGCCAGCGGAGTGGATACTAACACAGGACAAGCAGAAGTTGCCATAAATGCAGATCATACTTTGACGATGGCAAATTTCAAATATGGACATTTCCTGGAAAAAGGTAGGGAAAGAAGCGGAAAGGTTAAAGTTATTGATATCGGTGTACCGGGTGAACTCTACGAAAAATTTCCTCCCAAAGCAAAATTGATCACGGATGAAAATGTAAAATATCCGGAGCGTTCTCCACTCAGCCATAAAGGAGATTACGGAAAGGTGGGAATAATTGCCGGGTCTCCCGGTTTTTCCGGTGCAGCGATAATGGCTTCCAGGGCTGCATTACGTTCCGGTGCAGGATTGATAACTCTGTTTCACCCGGCAGGCATGGAACTGATATTTGAAACACAATTACTGGAAGTTATGACATACACAATCCCCAAACTCCCCTTCAGCTTGTCACGGCGAAGTGAAACGAAGACGGAAAGGGGAGACAAAGAGGGGTTTTTCAAAAAACTCAACTCAATGGATGTCCTTCTCGTCGGACCCGGTATTGGTACTTCCAACGAAACAGTGAAACTTGTAAAAACAATTCTACAAAAATGGAATAAACCACTGGTAATCGATGCTGACGGTCTGAATATCTTATCGGAAAACGAGGACATCCTGAAAATGATCTCAGGTAAACCTGTTATCCTCACACCCCATATCGGAGAGTTTGCGCGGTTAACTAAGAAAGAAATCTCTGAAATTTTAACTGATCCTCTTGAAGAATTAAATAACTTTATTAAGAAATATAAATGTAACATTCTTCTTAAAAGTGCTACTACTGTTTTTGCTGATGGGGAAAACTTTATTTTTGATATTTCAGGGAATGATGGACTTGCCACTGGTGGCAGTGGAGATGTGCTGGCTGGAATAATTGTATCTTTCTTGGGACAGAAGCTTCCGCTTGAAGATGCAGCTATCTCGGCTTCCTACCTGATGGGAAAAACTGCTGAGAAACTAGCAGAAACCCGCAAACCTGCTTCCATCATTCCTTCTGATATTATTGAAGAGATTTTTAAATATTGACATTTTCCCGAACTTAGTTACTTTAAATTTATAAATGTTAGAGGTATTTATGAATAATAAAAGACAACAAATTGATAGAATTATTTCTTTGGCCAAGCAATATAATGTTACACGATTATTATTATTTGGAAGTTTTTTAGAAAATGATAGCAAAGCAAATGATATAGACTTGGCTTGTGATGGTGTTGTTGGCTGGAAGTTATATGAACTTGCTTCTAAAATTGAGAATGAATTAAATATTTCGATTGATCTTGTTCCATTAACACCATCCAATAGTTTTACAAATTATATTGCTAAAAAAGGAAAAGCATTAATATGAAATTAGAAGATTTAAAACAAGAAATTGAAATAGAATTAGATTTTATCGAATCAATAATTTCTGAGTTATTATCAATATTGGAAGATATTGATAAAGAAGAACCTTCTATCAGAGAAATAACTGCTGCCGGTGCTTTTCTCTCTCAATTTTATAATGGAATTGAAAATATATTAAAACGAATTAGCAAGTATTATAAAATCATATTACCAGAAGGCGAAACCTGGCATATTGAATTATTTCAAAGATTTAATAAACCGTCATTTAAAAAATTACCTGAACTATTTGATGAGCAATTATCAATATCTCTGGCTGCGTATCGTAAGTTCAGACATGTTTTCTTTCATGGTTATGGATTCCAATTAGATTGGATTCGTATGCAAGAGGGAATAGAAAATATTGAAAATGTTTATAGACAGTTTAAAAAAAATATTTATACTTTTCTAAGTCGAGAAATACAGAGAGATAGAAAATAAACAATCCAGGAAATAATATGCTTAGAAACAAGTATGTGTTAACTGGCGGCAGCGGAGATGTTCTGGCCGGGATCATCGTTTCGTTCTTAGGTCAGAAACTTTCACTCAAAGATGCTGCCATCTCGGCTTCCTTTCTGATGGGAAAAACAGCTGAGAAAATAGCAGAAACCCGCAAACCAGCTTCCATCATTCCTTCAGATATTTTTGAAAATATATTTAAATATTGACAGAGTAAGCAATTTCTCGTTTTTTATTTTTTGTAATTTTAATCACAAAGGATAAGCATGTTAGAGAATAGCGGGATTTTAAATAATTACTCACTTTCAGACAAAGAACTGTCTACTGTTGATAAATACCGTAAGCTCCGTGAAACTTCCGTACTCACCATCATGTTCACCGATATAAAAGGATTCACCCGTTTATCAGAGGAAAAGGGTGAATCTTTCTCGATCAATATCCGCCAGACCCATGACGATATACTGGTTCCCATAATTGAAAAGAACAACGAAGGATTGATAGTCAAACACATCGGGGATTCGATCATGGCAGTTTTCTCGGAACCTTCTACTGCTGTTGCCCGGGCCATAAAGATCCAGCAGGAATTAAATCGTTTCAACCGGGGAAATCCCGATAAAATTAACATTGATATCCGCATTGGTCTGCATATGGGACAGGTAACAGTGGAGAACAATATCAACCTGGATCTGTTCGGCAGACATGTAAACCGTGCATCTCGCGTGGAAGGATTGGCAGACGGTGGTCAGATTTATATGACCTATCCCGTTTTTGACAGTGCAAAAGGCTGGCTGAGTCAGCATCTGGTTGATTCGATTATCTGGAAAAAACATGGCAGCTACTTCCTGAAAGGGATCAAAGACCCGATCGATATCTATGAAGTTACCGACAGCAAAATAACTCAACCCAAACCACCTGTTTCCGGCAAGAAGAAAAGAGTAATTCCGCCTTTTGGAATCGCTTTGCTGCTTTTATTGATCGGGGCTGCAATCACAATTGGCGTAATGCAGTTCCAAAAAACATCCGTCTGGCTGGTGGATTTCTGGCCTACGGAAGTATATTTTAATAAAAGTGGCGAAAGACTTAACCTGGATAATAACCCACCCGGCAAAACCAGAAAAATCCTGAATCAGGTAAAACCGGGAGATTATATTTTGTATTATGATGTTAGTCGCATGGTTCGTTATTATGCTTCGGTAAGCATCAAGAGAGGAAAAAATCACATCAAACCGGATTTCAAAGAACACCGCCTTCCCGGATCATATAGAACATTATCTCTGAACGAAAAAAATGACTACGAGGATATAACTCTTGTTTCTCAGATCAAAGATTATTCAATCTTTAATGATAAGAATAATGAGGTTTTTTATACAACAGAAATTAATTATTCATTAAAGGGAAAAAGAACTTCTACAGATCCTGATGAATTTACTTTTACGGTTAAATGGACACTTAATGTAAATGGCAAGATAATAAGTACGGATACAAGAACATCAACATCAACCGAGAAAGAGAGTTTTGTGATCTATGAAGATGAACTTCATTATTATGAAGTTATTTATAATTTGGGAGTTGGTACAAACAGAAACAACGCCAACTTTGAAATAAGACCGGGATTTTTTAAAATTTCACGAGAAGATTAGATAAGTTTTATTATAGATTAAATATAAGTAAAAAAAGCTCTACGCGTTGTAGAAGAAGATATAATTGTAAGCAGAATTATTAGGCTTGAGGGGGCTCTATGAAAATAAGTAATCTTATAGTATTTTTCTTTATTTCCACAATTATTACAGCCCAGAATGTTGTTATCAATGAAGTCCTTTATGATCCTGAGGGAGCTGATACCGGTTACGAGTGGATCGAACTTTTCAATGCAGGAAATCAGGCAGTTGATCTGGAAAATTGGAAACTGCAGAAAGGCGGAAGCGAATTTGTAGATCAGTTTACTTTTCCATCGATAATAATTGAACCTGATAGTTTTCTTTTGATCGGAGAAGAGTTTGTTCCTGATACAGATATTACCACATCTCTTGCCTTTCAAAATGGTGGTTCCGAAACAGATGGTATTCGAATCGTTTCTGCAGATTTATTGTATACCGATACTGTTCTGTATGATTCTCCCAACACAAATAATCTTCCAGACGATACAGGTTCTCCCGGCATTTATTTTGCTCCAGATGTTTCAGAGGGAAATACCCTGGCGCGTAAACATGATGGGGAAGATACCAGTAATTGCGAACTGGATTTTTTCGAATGCGAAGACCCTACTCCGGGAGCAGCCAATTTTTATCCGGTAGATTTGGAAATATTGATTGTGCAAATAACTGAAATAGAGGGTAGTTACTGGCTTGAAATACAGGTTTTTAATTTATCCACAGAGATTGTGGATAACTTAGCTGCAACGCTGGAAATATCGCTAAATGATAGCCTTTTTGGGACTTATAGCCTGCCAGAAATCCCACCGGAAAGTTTCATCAATTTTAGCAGTGAGTTAGGAAATCTAGATGACGGTTACCAAATCATTGAAGCAGAAGTTATCTACTATTATGATAACAACTTAGAAAATAATTTGTCCACGACTTCGATTATAATTGGGAACTCACCGCTGGTTTTAAATGAGATAATGTTCCGGCCTGCAACCACGAATCAGGAGTGGATCGAGATATTTAACCGAAGCGCTTGTGGATATGTTGTGGATAACTGGGCAATAATTGATGCTGGCGGTGGTCAAATCCGCTTCTCATGTACAATTACGGCAAATGACTTTTTTGTAGTATGCGCAAACACAGATTTGATGTTACAGGTTTATCCCGATATCGATATAGCTAAAGTTGTGGAAGCTTCTCAATGGACAACCCTAAATAACACGGAAGAAAGCCTGAATCTTGTAGATGAATATTACACCAGTTTTGATTCTACGTTTTATGAAGGAGACAATTGCCCTTCTGATTTTTCGATAGAAAGAGTCAATCCATTCCATGATGAGAATATTACCTGGCTGGTTTCACTGGATAGTCTGGGAACACCGGCATTACATAACAGCGTTCTTCCGATTGAAAAAGACTTGGAACTTACATTAATTAATTCTGGTTTGCAGGGAGATCAAATTGAACATTCTGTTCTAATTAAAAATATAGGATTGGAAATAATACCATCAGTAATTTTTTCATGTTCTACAACTTTAGACGGAGAAGAGACAGAAATTGAAATTTTCCAGGATGAAGTTACACTGGATGATAGTTTATTATACGAATTCTTTACGGAAATACCAACAGCGGGTTACACAACTTTTATATATGAAATTTATTCTTCAGAGGATTTGAATTCTGAAAATGATAGGGATTATAATTTTTATAACAACAATGCTCTTCCTTTTGTAATTAACGAAATAATGTACGATCCGGATGGTGAAGAACCGGAATGGCTGGAGATAAAGATTAATAATTTTATTCCACATCTTGAAGAAATTTCCATAGTTGTTGATGAAGATACACTACTTCTTCCTTTTTCGGAAAGCGACTATTTCCTTATTACAAGTTCGGAAGAAGATGCTCAATTCCTGCAGACAAATTACGGCTTAGAGGAAAATGTTATTTTTACAGGATTGGGTTCGCTTTCCAACGAAGGAGAACAATTAACACTGCTGGATAAAAATGAAAACCTGATTGAGAGTTTCTTTTTCCTGCCGGAGTGGAACGATGAATTAGACGGAATTTCCATAGAGAGAGTAAATCCATATTTACCTGCCACTGAAGAGAATTGGGGACCTTCAGTTGCAGGCTGCACTCCCGGAGACATAAACAGCATTTATGTGGAATTGCTGCCCACTGCGGCAAGACTTTCTGTGAACCCCAATCCATTTTCTCCCTACAGAGACGAAAGAACAATTATAAGTTTTAAATTACCGGAAACAATTAGCACAGTCACCATCAGGATATTTGATTTGAAAGGAAGATTGGTGAAAAAGCTTGTTGATCAAACGCTGCAAGCATCTGAAGGTGAGATCATCTGGGATGGTCGGGATGCAAACAGTAAAAATCTTCCTGTGGGAGTTTATATCCTGCTTTTGGAAGCAACTTCCCGGGAATCGGAAAAAACATACAGGAAAACCACAACAGCGGTAATTGGAAAATAAGATTAAATTGAGGAGTGTTTATGTACGGAAGAACAATTTCGTATGCTATTCAGGGGATCGATGCCCAGCAAATAACAGTAGAAGCAGATGTTAAAGGTGGATTATATAAATTCAACATTGTAGGATTGCCATCTAATTCTGTGAAGGAAAGCCGGGATAGAGTATCGGCGGCGATAAAGAATTCCGGTTTTCGTTTTCCCACTCATCGTTATACAGTAAACCTGGCTCCGGCAGACATTAAGAAGGATGGAGTTGCACTCGATCTGCCCACGTCTCTGGCTTTGATCCAGGCTTTACATCAGATAAAAACAACAAAGATGGAAAAATACGCGCTTATTGGCGAAATGTCTCTGGATGGTGCTTTGCGTCCTGTTCGTGGAGTACTTCCCATTGCCGTTGCCTGCTGGAAAGATGGCATGGACGGTCTTATATTACCTTATGAAAATGCACGGGAAGCTGCAGTTATAGAAGAACTTAATGTTTACCCGGCTACATCTCTAAATGAGGTTGTAAACTTTCTGGAAGATAAGATCGAGATCGAACCGTTCAAAGTTAATATAGAAGAAATCTTTAAAATATTAAATGAGAGTCCGGTGGATATGTACGATGTGAAAGGACAATTCCATGTGAAAAGAGCTTTGGAGGTTGCTGCTGCCGGTGGGCATAATGTTCTCATGATCGGTCCTCCCGGTTCCGGGAAAACCATGTTAGCACGCAGGATTCCAACGATATTACCCGAATTAACCCTGGAAGAATCTTTGGAAACTACAAAAATTCATTCGGTTGCCGGTTTCATTAACAGCAGGCAGGGAATAGTTGCAGAACGGCCTTTCCGCTCTCCGCATCATACTATCAGTGATGTAGCTCTCATTGGTGGTGGAAGTTATCCAAAGCCTGGCGAAGTTTCTCTTTCTCACAACGGAGTTCTTTTCCTGGATGAATTACCAGAATTTAAAAAATCTGTTCTGGAAGTTCTACGCCAACCCCTGGAAGATGAAGTTGTAACAATCTCACGAGCAACCCAAAGCCTGGAATTCCCTGCCAAATTTATGATGGTTGCTTCCATGAATCCCTGCCCATGCGGTTATTTTGGCAGTAATGTGGAAAGCCATACCTGCTCCTGTCCCATTGCCAATATTCAGCGTTACCGTTCCCGGATATCCGGTCCGCTGCTGGATAGAATAGATATTCATGTGGAAGTGCCTGCTGTAAAATATGAGGAACTCAGCGGACTTCCCACCGGGGAAAAATCAATCGATATCCGTAAGCGGGTTAATAAATCCAGGGATATACAACTGGAACGTTTTAAGAAAGAAAAGATCTACAGTAATTCTCAGATGAATCCCAAACAGATACGCAAACATTGCCAATTGGATGAGGATAGTAAGAACATTCTGAAAATGGCAATGGATAAAATGGGACTTTCCGCCCGAGCTTACGACCGCATCCTGAAAGTGTCACGCACAATTGCCGATCTGGAAGGTAACGAAAAAATTACGGTAGCTCACATCAGTGAAGCAGTACAATACAGAAGTCTGGACAGGAAGTTCTGGGAGT
>JACKQG010005718.1_pt1 | contig 13526 bp, 11 predicted proteins | sample 8237621 | NCBI WGS metagenome assembly JACKQG01 (sample SAMN15677084, study PRJNA649215) | marine metagenome | biome: marine; feature: Black Sea; material: saline water; isolation source: suspended particulate matter (SPM) from the Black Sea western gyre | collected 2013-06-09/2013-06-10 | depth...
AACTTTTCCAGATAAGGCATGAGCTTATCATCCACAAAGTCGACGAGGTCCGGGCCGGTGAGGGCTTTGTTGTGGTCGAAGTTGCCCTCGGCATCCTTGGGCGCGGCCCATTTGGACCAGCGGAACTCCTCGGCAATGATGGGCTCGTAGGTCTTGCCGCGCAGCTCAGCTTCCATGGCCTTGGCCACCTCAAGGTCATCAAGGTATTTGAGGAAGAGTAACCAGGAGGTTTGCTCGGTGTAATCGAGCTCAGAAGAGCAGCCGGCTTCTTTGCGCAGGACGTCATCAATATTCTTGAAGGCTTGTTCAAACATGGGCGTGGGGAGACGGCCTAGCGGCGGTATTGCTCGGCGGCAATTTCGCGGAGCTTGGTCTTGAGGATTTTACCGGTGGCGTTGCGGGGGAGGGCCTCCATCTGCATCACTTTGCGCGGCATCTTGTAGGCGGCCAGCTTGTCCTTCAGGAAGCCCAGCAGTGCGGCGTCCTCGAGGGTGGCTCCTTCGCTCGGGGCCACGCAGGCGACAACCATGTCGCCCTTTCGGGGGTCGTTGACGCCGATCACGGCGGCCTCTTTTACACCGTCAAATTGGTAGATCACCTCCTCCAGTTCGCGCGGGTAAACGTTGATGCCGTTGACGAGCAGCATGTCCTTTTTGCGGTCGGTGATGTAGAGATAGCCGTCGTCGTCGAGGTAGCCGATGTCGCCGGATAGAAACCAGTCGCCCTTGATCGCCGCCGCCGTGGCCTCTTCATTGTTCCAGTAGCCCATCATGACGTTGTGGCCCTTGATGCAGATTTCCCCCTGTTCGCCGGCCGGCAGCACCTCGCCGGCGTCGTTCCAGATCTGGAACTCAACTCCCTTAAGCGGCAGGCCGACCGAGCCGGGCTTTCTCTCGCCGTGCAGCGGGTTGAAGCAGGCGACCGGGCTGGTCTCACTGAGGCCGTACCCCTCAAGCAGCGGGATGCCGACGTTTTCGTTGAACGCCTTAAGCACCTCCAGCGGCAGCGGCGCGGCACCGCTGCAGCACACCCGCAACGGCAGGTTCGGCGGCAGTTGAGAGTTTGCCAGCGCCCGGTACAGCTGCGGGATTGCCGGCAGGACGGTCGCCTGGTGCTGCATAATCTCAGCGATAATGTTCTTGGGCGGATGCAGCGAGCGGATTGCGACGATCGACAGGCCTTGCGTCATCGGCAACAGGACGCAGACCGTCATGCTGAAGCTGTGAAACATCGGCAGTAGACAGGCCATGCGGTCCTCCGGCGCCAGTTCCAACTCGGCCATCACGGCCTCGACGTTGCGCAGCAGGTTGTTGTTGCTGAGCATCGCGCCCTTCGGCTTGCCGGTGGTGCCGGAGGTGTAAATGATCAGCGCCAGTTCCTCCCCCGCTTGGCTGGCCGGCGGCAGCTCAGGCACCGAGCCGGCGTCCGCTTGGCCAAGCTCTTCAACATTGATCACGGCCAGGCCATCGAGCTGGGCCTTGAGCGCCGCGGTGCCATCGGCCATCGAGGCCTCGCTGATCAGCACCTTGGCCTGCGAGTCGCCGAGGATGTAGCCGACCTCGTCCGGCGTGAGGAAGTTATTGATCGACACCACCACCCCCTCGGCCAGCAGGATGCCGAACAGGGAAAAGACGAACTCCGGGCAATTCTTGAGCCACAACCCAACCCGGTCGCCCGGTTGCAGGCCAAATTCCTCCCTCAGCCGCTTGGCCAAGCCGGCGGCCACGGCGTGTGCCTGGCCAAACGTGTATTGCTCCTCACCCCAGAAAATCGCCGTTTTTTCGCCGTAATCCGTGGCGGTTGCGCTGAATTGGTTTGCCAGATTTTTCATGATTGGTTCCCCGTGGGAAGCAGAGAAAAAACGGTTCCCGCCGATTCGTCAAGCCGTCGCGCCGCGCTTTTGCCTTGGCAAGCTCGGACGCGCTGACACAATCGCGCCGCTTGATTGATACTCAAGTCCAGTTAAAGGAGTTTCTCCCCGCGTTACGAAAATCCAGTTGGGTCTCGCTCGACACCGAGGCCGACAGCCTGCACTCGTACCCGGAGAAACTGTGCCTGCTGCAGATCAGCCTGCCCGGCACGGACGTGCTGATTGACCCTCTCGCCCAGCTGGACGTCTCTCCATTATTCAAGGCTTTGGCGGACAAGGAACTGCTCATCCACGGCTGCGACAACGACCTGCGGTTGATGTATGCCGCGAAACGGTTCGTTCCGTCGCGGGTGTTCGACACCATGTGGGCGGCGCGGCTGCTCGGCTTCGCGGCCTTCGGGCTGAACGATCTGCTGTCCAAACTGCTCGGCATCACACTCGACAAGGGCTCACAAAAGGCCAACTGGACCCGCCGGCCCCTGACCGACAAGATGGCCAACTACGCGCTCAACGACAGCCGGCATCTCCGTTCGCTGGCGGACAAACTGCGCGACGATCTAAAGGCCCAGGGACGCATCGCCTGGCATGAAGAGATCTGTGCCCGGCTCATCCGCGAACATGCCGCCCCCAAGGAGACCGACCCAAACCAAGCGTGGCGGCTCAAGGGCTCGAGCGGGCTCAACCGGCGCGAACAGGCGATCCTGCGAGCCACGTGGCAATGGCGGGAGCGCGAGGCCGTCGACGCCAACAAGCCGCCGTACTTCATCGTCCGCCACGAGGATCTCGTCCAGCTCGCCGAGACCGTGGGCGACAAAAAACGCAAAACCGCCTGGCCGGCCAAGCTGTCGAACCGCCGGTTCAAGTCGTTGCGCGACGCGGTTGGCCAAGCGCTGGATTTGCCGCCTTCGGAGTATCCCGAGACGCCCCGGACGGTGCGCCGCCGCATCACGCAGAGCGAAAAACTGTTTTACGAGTCGCTCAAAGTCCTGCGCGACAAGCAGGCCAAGGCGCTCAACATCGATCCCACGCTCATTGCCAGCCGCTCCACGCTCGTGAAACTCTCACTCGAGGACGGCGACGAGCGCAAACAGATCCTGCCGTGGCAGCGGGAACTGCTCAACTTGTGACCCCCCCAAATAAACTTTGAAAACCGGGCCTTTTCCCGGCAACATCCACCGCCCATTTTTCGGGGACAGGGCATTTTAAATAATGAAGCGCACGCATCACTGCAACGAAATCCGTGAGGAACAGGTTGGCCAAGCCGTCACGCTCAACGGCTGGGTTCACTCCAACCGGGACTTGGGCGGGGTTCTATTCATCGACATCCGGGATCGCGAAGGCCGCACCCAAGCGGTGTTCGACCCGAGCGATCTGCCGGCCGAACTGTTCGAAACCGCCTCGCGGCTCCACAGCGAGAGCGTCATCAGCGTCACCGGCAAGGTTCGCCTCCGCCCCGACGGCACAAAGAACGAAAAGATCGACACCGGCCTCGTCGAGGTCGTGGCCGAACAACTTGAGGTGCTCAACCACGCCGACGTGCTGCCGTTCAGCATCGACGACCCGGAGGTCGCCGCCAAGGTCAACGAGGAACTGCGCCTCAAGCATCGTTACCTCGACCTGCGCCGGCCGGAGATGATCCACAATATGCGCCTTCGCAGCCGGGTGGCCACCGCGACACGGGTGTTCATGGAGGAAGAAGGCTTCCTCGAGATCGAGACTCCGACGCTCTTCAAGAGCACGCCGGAGGGCGCGCGCGAATTCCTCGTGCCGAGCCGGCTGCATCCCGGCCAGTTTTACGCCTTGCCCCAGTCGCCGCAGCAGTACAAGCAAATCCTCATGGTGGCCGGTGTGGAGAAATATTTTCAGCTCGCCCGCTGCTACCGCGACGAGGATCTGCGCGCCGACCGCCAACCGGAGTTTACGCAGATCGACATCGAGATGTCGTTCATCGAGCGCGACGACATTTACTCGCTCATCGAGGGCCTGCTGGCGCGAGTCTGGAAAACCGCGCTTGGCATCGACATTCCCACCCCGTTCCCGCGTGTCTCGTTCGAGGAGGTGATGAACCGCTGGGGCATCGACAAGCCGGACACCCGTTTCGACATGGAACTGGTCGATATGACCGACGACTTCGCCTCGAGCGAATTCAAGGTCTTCAGCGGCACGGTGGCGAAGGGCGGTGTGGTCAAGGCGCTAAACGCCAAGGGATTCGCCTGTGTCACCCAAGGGCAAATGGAGACGATGACCGACTACGCCAAGAGTTTCGGCGCAAAAGGCCTCGCTTTCATCAAGGTCGAGAACGGCGAGTGGAAGTCGCCAATCGTCAAGTTTTTCAGCGATGCCGAGAAGGCAGCACTGCAGGAGAAACTCGCCATCGAGGAGGGCGACCTCATTCTGTTCGCCGCCGACGAGTGGCTCAACGCGTGCGAGATTCTCGGAAAAATCCGCCTTTATTGCGCCGAGAAACTGACCGAGATGGGCAAGATGAGCCTCCCGGCCGACCAGTTTAATTTCCTATGGGTCATCGAGTTCCCGCTGCTGATGTTCGACAAGGAAATGAATCGCTGGTACTCCAGCCATCACCCGTTCACCTCGCCGGTGCCCGAGGACATTCCCAAGCTAAAAAGCGATCCCAAGTCGGTTCGCGGACAGCATTACGACATCGTCGTCAACGGCGTCGAGTTGGGCGGCGGCTCCATTCGTATTCACCAGCGTGAGTTGCAAAAAACCATCTTCGAGGAGTTGCTCCAGATCCCGCCCGAGGTGGCACAGGAACGATTCGGTTACATGCTGGAGGCGTTCCGGTTCGGCGCCCCGCCGCACGGCGGCATCGCGCTTGGCTTCGACCGGCTCATCGCGATGCTGTGCGATGCGGACAGCATCCGCGAAGTGATCGCCTTCCCGAAAACCGCCAAGGGCGCCGACCTGATGAGCGACGCCCCCGGCACCGCCGAGCCGAAGCAACTGCGCGACCTGCACATCAACCTCCGCGTCCCGCAGCAGGAAAAACCGAAGGCGGAGTGACGACTCGTCACTCGTTCACGAAGTAGCTCAGGTTCTCGAGTTCCATGGCGAGGTTGACGTTATTGACGGTCACCTCGTCCGGCAGGGACAGCACGATCGGGGCGAAGTTGAGGATCGCCACCACGCCGTTCTCGATCAACTGGTTCGCCACCTCCTGCGCGGCGGACGGCGGGACGCAGAGCACCGCCATCTTCACCCCGTGCCCGTTGATCACCGCCGGGAGCGCCTCCATCGGCTGCACCGGCAACGACAGGCCGCCGGCCGGGCAGAGGTCGGGCCGGGCATCGAACGCCCCGACGATCCCGAACCCCTCCCGTTCGAAGCCGCGATAGCTCAACAGGGCGCGCCCCAGGTTGCCGATGCCGACGATCACCACCGGCTGCAAGCTGTTGGTGCCGAGCCGCTCGGAGATCATCCCGATGAGCTGCTTCACGTCGTAGCCCAGCCCCCGCGTGCCGAACTGCCCGAAGTAGGTCAGATCCTTTCTCAATTGGGTGGACTTGAGACCGGCCGCCCGCGCCAGCACCTCGCTCGAGACAGTGCGGATGCCGTTGTTCTCCAGCCGATGCAGGCATCGCAGGTAAACCGACAGTCGATAAACTGCCTTGCGGGGGATCTCGGTTCGCGCCTCCTTCTTCACCGCTAATCGACGAACATCATCTCGTTGGAGACCAGCAGCGCCTGGCCAAGCCGCTCCCAGGCGACGGCGCTGGGCACGAACTCGTCGACAAAGCGCTTGGCCAAGCTGAGCTCCTGTGGCGACGGTTCCCGCTGGTAGGCCAGGCGGTACATCACGCGGATGCGGCTCTCGTCCGCGACCGCCCGCACCTCCTCCCGCTTGGCCAAGCGCTTGGCCTGTGCCTCGATGAACGGGCTGTTCAACAGGAACAGTGCCTGCTGCGGCACGGTGGTCGTGAACCGCTGCGGACAGGTCGTGTCCGGCCCGGCGAAGTCAAACGTCCGGAACAGGTTCGGCAGGTTTTGACGGTTCACGAAGGCGTACACCGCCCGGCGGTTGGCTTCCGGGTCGTCGTCGATGCGAACCGAGCGCCCGCCCTGCCGGAGGCTGAGCGCGCCGGACACGCGCAGCACCGAGTCGCGCATCCCCTCGAAGTCGAGCCGCTTGCGGTTCATCTGCCAAAGCAGCCGGTTGTCGGGATCGCGCCCGGCGTATTCCGGGTGCGACGTCTCGCCCTGGCAATAGGTGCCGGAGGTGACGATGCGGCGAATCAGCGCCTTGACCGACCAGCCGCTGTCCACGAACTCCGCCGCCAGCCAGTCGAGCAGTCCCGGGTGCGACGGCGCCCCGGCCCGCACGCCGAAGTCGCTCGGCGTGGTGACCAGCCCGCTGCCAAACAACCGCTGCCAGACGCGGTTGACCTTCACCCGCGCTGTGAGGGGGTTTTTCGGATTGGCAATCGCGCGGGCCATCTCGAGCCGGCCACTCCCCCCGCCGAACGGCTCCCGCTCCCCCGCCGACAATACGGCAATGAACTGCCTCGGCACCGACTCGCCCTTCGCGCCCGGGTTGCCCCGGAGGAAGATTCGCGGATTGTGCGGCGAGGCGTTGTCAAGCAGCACCATCGCCCGGTTGGGCGCGCCGGGATGTTCGCCCTCCAGTTCGTCGAACCGGCGTTTGCGGGAACGGATGCCCTCCCGGCCCTTTACGTCCATAATGCGCAACACGTCGCCGTCGGAGAGCTTGGCCGGGGAGGCGTCGGAGTGAACGACGGCGTGCAGCTTGGGCTGATCAGCCTTGGCCTCGTACAGCAGTTGGCCAAGCGACTTGGCCGCTGCCTCGAGCGACCCGGCCCCGTCAAGCGCCGCCCGCACCGCCGGGTGCGCCTTGGCCAACGGCTCGCCGCCCGGCTCGGCTAGGGCGAACCAAGCGGCAAACACTGGGTCGCCGCTCTCCAGCCGCTTGGCCAGGTGGCGCATCCAGCGGCGCGTTACCTCCGGGTCGAGCTTGGCCTTGCGGGCCAGCTCGTCGACCTTGCCGGCCTCGACCTTGGCCGCCCGGTGCGCGGCCCAGATGTAGTCGCCGGTCTGTTGCCTGACCTGTTCGCGAACGCGGACGTACTGCTTGCGCTTGAAGTTCTCCAGCTTGTCCCGGCGCTGGCGGCGTTCCTCCTCAAACGCGGCCCGCTGCGCCGGGTCGGTCGCGTCGCTGATGAACGGCTTGTCGCCCGGCTCGTGGCTGCTCGCGAAGACGCCGTACAGCGAGTAGTAGTCGGCTATCGGGATGGGGTCGTATTTGTGGTCGTGGCAGCGAGCGCAACTGACGGTCAGCCCCATCATGCCGCGGGTGACGACGTCGATGCGGTCGTCGATGATGTCGTGCGGGTTGTTCAAAAAACGCCGGCCCAGCGTGAGGTATCCCATCGCGGCGAGCGGCCGCTTGTCGTTGCCCAACTCGAGTTTGTCAGCGGCGAGCTGCTCAAGGATGAACCGGTCGTACGGCAGGTCGGCGTTGAAGGCGTCGATCACATAGTCACGGTACGTGTAGGAGTGGGTGAACAGCCGCGCCTGATTCCCGGCGAGGTAGCCCTTGGTGTCGGCATACCGCGCCACGTCGAGCCAATGACGCCCCCAGCGCTCGCCGAATCGCGGCGATGCCAGCAGCCGCTCGACGAGCCGCCGGTATGCCCCCGGCGAGTCGTCCGCCGCGAACGCCACGACCTCACCCGGCGACGGCGGCAGGCCGGTCAAGTCGTGGGTCACCCGGCGGATCAACGTCCGCCGGTCGGCGCGCCGGGCCGGGCGCATCCCGTTTTCGCGGAGCTTGGCGAAGACAAAACGATCGATCGCACCGCTTGGCCAAGTGGCATTTTCCACCTGCGGCACGCTTGGGCGAACCACCGGCTGGTATGCCCAGTGGTCGGCGGCCAGCACGCGTGGCGTGGCAATCGCCACGCAGGCGGCGGCGAACAGGAGTCTGACGCGTTGCCGGTTCATCCGTCAGGCCGCCTCGGCCAGTTTGCGTTTGCGGCGGCGCCACCAAATCCACAGTCCGCTCCCAAGCAGCAGGACAAACAGAGCGACGGCAAACGGCGCGGCAAGAATGCCGAGCGCCGAGCCGAGGAACGCGCCGGTCGTCTCGACAGTGGCCACGATCGGGTTGCCCAAGCCGCCGGTGGTGACGGTCGACGAGGCCCGCGTCACCACCGTCGTCGCCTGCACCGCGCCGGCCGCGCCCCCGCCGGCAATCAGGCCAAGCACCCATTGCAGCCACGGCTCCATGCCGGTGATGAAGGAGGCGGTGATGACAGTTCCGGCCGCGATCGCCGCAGGACTGGCGATGCTGTCGAGCAGGTTGTCGATCCACGGAATGTAGTAGCCGCCGATCTCAACAATCGCCGCCACGAGAAAAATCAACAGGGCGACGTCACTGCCCATCCAGGCAAACCCGTCCGCCAACTCGAGCCGCGGTGCCCCGTCGGAGTTCAGCGCGCGCGCGCCGATGTTCACCGCGAGCAGCGGCACAAAGACGCGAAACCCGCACGTGGCGCTCAAGGCGATGCCGATCAAGAGTGGCAGCATGACCGCTTCCATGCCGAAAATCTAACAGTCACGGGGGGGACGAACAACCCATCAGTCCCCAACGAGGCGGCCCCGATCGAGCCGCAGCATTCTCCCGGCGTATTCGTCCGCCGCCGAGCCGTGAGTGACCAGCACCACCGTGCCGCCGTTTTGGTGAAACTCCGCCAGGTGCCGAATCACCTCGGCGGCGTTCTCCGGGTCGAGGTTGCCGGTCGGCTCGTCGGCCAGGATCAATCTTGGCCGGTTCAGCAGCGCACGGGCCACGGCCAGACGCTGGCGTTCCCCGGCGCTGAGTTCTGCGGGGCGATGCGTGGCCCGCTTGGCCAAGCCGAGGTCATCCAGCAACCCGGCGGCTCGTTCGCGCTCGGCATCGCTTGGCCTGCCCGGGGCGGCCAACAGCACGTTGCCGAGCAGATCGAGGTACGGCACGAGGTGGAACATCTGGAACACGAACCCGATCTCGCCCGATCGCAGCCGCGCCCGTTCCGCCGGCGGCAGGGCGTACAGGTCGCGCCCGCCGAACTGCACCGCACCGGCGCTTGGCCGCTGCATGCCGCCGAGCGTGAGCAACAGCGTGGTCTTGCCGGAACCGCTTGGCCCGCGCACGGCGACAAATTCCCCCTCGTCGATCTCCGCCGTGAACCGGTCGAGGCTCACGACCTCGGCACCGTTTTTGCGGAATGTCTTCGTGACCTCGTCGCAGCGTATCATCCTCAATCCTCCCGCAAGGTTTCCGCCGGGTCGTGCGATACCGCCAACATCGCCGGGATGAAACTGGCCAGCGCCGCGAACACCGGCGTCGCCACGATCAACTGCGCGGCCAGCGCCCAATTCGCGTGGATCGCTTTCTTCGTGACCGGAAACAGCGACGGCCCAAACTCCAGCACCACCCAAGTTCCGAGCGCCACGCCGAGCGCCGCGGCCACAAACCCAAGCAGCACCGCCTTGCCGAGAAACAGCCCGGCGATGCGCCCGCCCCCCTTGCCAAGCGCGCGCAGGATGCCGATCTCCTGCCGCCGGTCGCGCACGTTGAGCACCGCCAGCAGCGCCACCCAAACCGCGCCGGCCACCAGCACCGACGGCAGCACCACAGCGTTGACCTTCTCGCGCGTCTGCCTCTGCTTGGCCCTAGCATCGGCGAGTATCCGCTGATGCACCACCTGCACCTCCGGCAAGATGCCGCCGATCTCCCGGCGCAGAATCGCCAGTGGATCCTCGTCGGCCGTCAGGCAGAGGCAGTCGATCGCCTCGATCTCGTTGATCTTGCCGGTCAACCCGAGGATCGACTGGGCATCCTCGAGCCGCGCAAAAATCGTGATGTCGTCCGGCGTGCCGGTCTCGATCGGATCGTTTGCCACGGTGAAGCGCCGCACGCCAACGTGCATTGCATCCCCTTTTTTCAATTCCTGCCAGCGGGCAATCTCGGAGCCGATGTGGATCGTGCCCTCCTTGATTTCGAAGCCCATCGGCTTTTTACCCTGCCCCGGGGCGACGTAGGTTTCCGACAGGCCAACCAGCAGGATGTCCTGCCCGTTGATGGTGTAGTCGCGCCGCAGCGAGCCGACGAGGTGGTTAAACGAGACATTGTTTGTCAATTGCGTCGCCAGTCGGTCAAGCGTCGCGGCTTCCATCGCGTGCCGCGAAAAGCCGTCGCGGTAAAACTGCCCTAGGTCGGTCTTGGCCGGGATCAGCCGCAGGTTGAACCCCATGTCGCGGGTCACCCGGCGCGTCTCGCGCTCGTCCGCCTCGGCCAGCAGTTGCGACGCCGCCACGATGGTCACCGCCAGCGTCAAGCCAAGCAGCGAAAACAGGGCGTTGAGTTTCCGAAACCCAACCTCCCGCAGAATGTGCGCCCAGACCGTCATCAGTTCCCCGCCCTCCGCAGCAGGATCAATCCGCCGCCGACCAACGCGGCCACGGCGATGAGGGCCATCGTCCGCCATATGGTTTGTGCCAAGGCTTGCGGCGTTGGCGGCTCCTCTTCAGCCTCCGGCTCGGCAAGCGGTTTCGATTCGGCGTCCGGTTCCCGCACCGGTGACGGGTCGGTCGGAGACGGTTGCGGCTCCGGTTCAAACTCGATCAGTTCCTCGCTGTACCCCAGCGCCAACTGGTCGAAGTTGCTCGAGGTGGTTTGCGTCAACCCGCTTGGCCGCGAGTTCGGGCCGCGCGCGATGATGCGGCTCATCTCGGCCTTCACCTGCGGGTTGTCCGGGTCGAAGCCCAGCGCGGCGTAGGCGGCCGTCCGCTCCTCCCGGCCCCACGCCAGCGGAAAGCGTTCGCCCTGCATCCAGACGCGGTCGAGTCCGCACTCACAATCCTGCCCCACCACGGCCAACGCCTCCTGCAGCGCCGTGCGCGTGATCAGGCCGCCCCGCATCGGCTGGCCCACCCGGCGGCCGCGCCCCATCAACACCACGGCCTGCGGCTCCGGCACCGGCTCGGCATCGAGGCCAAGGCTCCACAACAGCACCGATTCCCCGGCCACGCGCTTGGCCGGCACGACGACGACCTCCGGCGGGTGATCCACCGGCTTGGGCATCTGCGGCAGCAGCGGCGTGATCGCCTCGATCGCGCCGTCCACCGCGTCGCGGGCGCGCTGGGTTTGCCCCGCGTCGGTGCCCTCGACAAACAGAATCACGGCGTAAGCGGGAATCAGTTTCTTGACGAGTGCCTCCCGGGCCGGCGACGAGACGACCGACGACAGGAACGCCCATTCCGGGTTGTCCGGCGTGGCGGCGGGGAACGGTATCGTCCGGGCCAACTCGCCATCGGGCGACCGCAGCAGGCCGGCGGGCACGCCCGGCGTCCGCTTGGCCAAGCGCTTGGCCTGCGGATGGCCGCCCTTGGCCAAGTCGACCAACTCGTACCGAACGTTGCCATCGCCGAGCAGCACCGACGCCGCTTGGCCAAGCCGGTCCGCCTGTCCGCCCGGCACTTGCTCGTCGATAAAACAGAAAAACGTGTACCGCTCGCTGCCCAGGTCCGCGAAGCCGACGTCGCGCACCGTGTAGCGGCACGCCTGCGCCGCCGAGGCTGCTGTCAACGTGGCTACCAACAGGCTGGAGAAGGCGTACTTCAAGACGGCCCGAACGATACGGCCAAGCCCGTTGACCGCAAGGCCAAATCGCCCGTAGCATCGGTGCCGGGAGATGCAGGCATTGATCGAGGAGTTCGGCCAATACCTCCGCCACGAGCGGGGACAGTCCGAGCACACCCAGAAAGCCTACAGCGCCATCCTCAATCGATTCGCCGACTGGGCCGACGGGCAGCAACTCACCCGCTGGAACGACGTCGAATTAACACACCTGCTCGGCTACCTCAGCCATCGGCGCGACAGCCCGATGCCGGCCGACAACGACGCGCCAAAAAAACGCGGCCGCCCCCGCAGCGAACCGGCCAAGCTCAGCACCGAGAGCCTCTACCTCGAGATCGCCGCGCTCAAGGCGTTCTACCGGTTCTGCGTACAGGAACAGTTTTTGCCGACAAACATCGCCGAGACCCTCACCCTGCCCCGCCGCTGGAAACGCCTGCCCAAGGCATTGACCGACGCGGAGATCGAGCGACTGCTGCGGCCGATCGAGCCGGTAACCCCGTCGACCCTCTGCGACCACGCGATGCTCGAACTGTGCTACGCCTCCGGCCTGCGCTTGGCCGAGTTGCGCGGACTGCGGCTCGAGCAACTGCGGCTCGATGCCGGGTTCATCCAAGTCATCGGCAAAGGCAACAAGGAGCGCATCGTGCCGGTCGGCCGCCGCGCCGTCGAGGCCATCGAGCGTTATGAGCGATCCGGACGCAACAAACTGGCCAAGCCGGGCAAAAGCCCGAGCAACCTGTTTCTCACGAGTCGCGGTACTGCCTTCGCGGCGGGAACCATGTGGGGGCGCATCAAGAAACGTTGCGCCTTGGCCGGCATCGAGCGGAACATCACGCCGCACATGCTGCGGCACAGCTTCGCCACGCACCTGCTCGAACATGGCGCCGACCTGCGCGTCATCCAGGAATTGCTCGGCCACTCCAGCATCGCGACCACCGAAGTGTACACCCACGTCGCCGGCAAACGCCTCAAAGCCGTCCACCAGCAATACCACCCAAGGGGCTGAACCTCGGAAGCAGCATGGGTTTTTGGTTAATCGGCTCGGCTCTTTTGAGGCGGCAAATTCTTCGGAAGGGGAAGCAGTTTGACGCTGACCGGATTGGGTTCCAGTTTGCTGACAGGCCCGATTACACCACCACCGCCAGATCCACCGACGGCGACAATTGGAGCGACAAGCACCGCCGCAACGGCACGGCCCGCGACCATGTTCTTTGAAACTTTTTTCGCGACTGTCACCTGCGCCGGTTCAAACCCGTCTTTCTCGATGGTCACCACGGTTTTCTCCTTTAGCGGCACAATAAATGAACACGGCGTTGCCCCTCCCATCCCGTTGGATAACGTCACCCGGGCTCCCGTAGGGTCTGAGTTTATGAAAAGCGTTTCCTTGGTTGTCCCACATCCCGTGCAAACAACAGCCAAGGCGATCGTTGCCAATTTTATCGTGCAGTTCATTGTGCCGGGTTCTCCTTTCGTTTTAGCTTCACCTCGATCGGGTTCGGTTTAAATTCGTACACAGGTTCCTTTGGATATGGGCTTCCACCACCGGTGGCTAATCCACTCAGGACGACACTCCTAAGGGTTGGCGCTGCCTCAACAAAAACCTCTTGCTGTTCGTAGCCTTCCTTTTCGATAACGACCATCGCTTTCCCTCTTGTGGGCAACAAAAACTGGCAAGGAGTGACCCCCTTCTCCCCGGAAGACAACGTCACTTGCGCCCCGGGAGGATCGGAATGGACGAACAATCGGTTGACATCGACTCGATCGCCCATCGTGACGCACCCCAGCAGCATGAAGGGCAGCAGGCAGGCCGGTATCGCTTGAATGAAATGCTTCATCGTTTTTCGGGTCTTCTGGTTCGTAGTGAACGCCCGAAATTTATTTTGGCAATCGAATCGCGTCAAGGGGAAATCAGGGAGAAGAAGATGGCGGGAGTGACGGGACTTGAACCCGCGACCTCCTGCGTGACAGGCAGGCGCTCTAACCAATTGAGCTACACCC
>JACKQG010005720.1_pt1 | contig 13522 bp, 13 predicted proteins | sample 8237621 | NCBI WGS metagenome assembly JACKQG01 (sample SAMN15677084, study PRJNA649215) | marine metagenome | biome: marine; feature: Black Sea; material: saline water; isolation source: suspended particulate matter (SPM) from the Black Sea western gyre | collected 2013-06-09/2013-06-10 | depth...
TGGTGGAGATGGCGGGAGTCGAACCCGCGTCCGCGAATCCTCCGCCTTCGGCTCTACATGCTTATCCCGGTCTATTAGTTTAGCTATCTGCTACCCGACGGGCAGGGAGAACAGATAGCGAGCTCAGATAAGTGTTTAACAAATCCACACTGAACATGCTTCATTGCGATCTTATGAGAGTCGACGCCTGGAATCTGAACGCATAAGCACGGCTTCAGTCAGACGGCATTCTACTGGTTATTAAGCAGCGAGTGCGTAGTTGTCGTCGTTGGCAACTATAAAAGTGCAGAATGATTTACGAGGTGTCTACATCCTCGGCATGCACCTCAGGTTTTGTAACCCACGTCGAAGCCAGGTCATCCCCTAAAGTTGTATATCTTTGACCAGTATAACGTGGAATAGTTTCCTTAGGAAGCTATGAGTGTTTGAGAATACGGTTCTGTTCACGTTTCCAGTCACGATCCTTGATGGCAGCCCGTTTATCGTGGTCCTGTTTACCTTTGGCAAGCCCTACCTCCAGCTTGGCTCTGCCATGTTTCCAGTAGATGGCAAGGGGGACCAGAGTATAGCCTTTGCGATCAACCAGACCAATCAGACGATCCAGCTCTCGGCGATGCATTAACAGTTTTCTGCTACGTAGTGGGTCTGGATGGATGTGAGTGGATGCAGTTGTCAAGGGAGATATGTGGGCACCAAACAGATATGCCTCTCCGTCACGCACCAGGACGTAGCTCTCTTTTATCTGGATACGCCCATCTCTCAGGCTTTTTACCTCCCACCCTTCAAGAGCGATGCCGGCCTCGTAGCTATCCTCAATAAAGAAGTCATGGCGTGCCTTCTTGTTCAGAGCGATGGTTTTCCCACCGTTATGTTTCTTCTTCTTTGATTTTGCCATGGCAATTATTATACCTAAATCCTGTAAGTGATCGTGCCTGATATGTGCAATACATTGATTCGTAGAGCGAATTTTAGACCGCGCGGTATACTTGTTGATATACCCAAGAGAGAAAATATCGCTATACGGATCAAGTGATTGTGCAGAGTAGGTGCGAGCACTTGCAGGACTTAGGTTATATCTGTGATGATTTGAGAATCAGTGATTAATCAGTCACAATTCAGCAGGATTAAATGTAGGTAGTGTAGGTAAATATAAATAGTTGCATAAGTTGATGCATACCCTTTTCAGGGGTGTCGATAGCCAGGGACGGCTATCGTCGAGCGAACAGGGATGTTGTATAGCGCACCCTGAAAAGGGTATGCATCAACTTATGCAACGCTTGATACTTGAAAAGTTTGATACAGAAAGAGGAGTATGTTTATGGTTGAGGCACGTAACTCAATTCATGGTCAATGGTCATCCCGTTGGGCATTTGTACTTGCTGCAACCGGCTCTGCAGTTGGCCTGGGCAATATCTGGAAGTTTCCATATATTACAGGTGAGAATGGTGGTGGGGCATTTGTACTGGTATACCTGCTCTGTATTGCGGTAGTTGGAGTTCCTGTAATGATGTCAGAGATCATGTTGGGGCGCCGTGGTAGACAGAGCCCAATCAATACCATGCGTACTCTGGCACGTGAGGAGGGGAGAAGTGGTGGTTGGCAGATATTGGGGTTTTCCGGAGTGTTGGCTGGATTCCTTATCCTCTCGTTCTACAGTGTAATTGCCGGATGGGCACTCTCTTACGTGGTTAGTGCTGTTGGTGGTACATTCACTGCAATTACTGCGGAGCGCTCAGGAGAGATTTTTGGTGAGCTGGTCTCTAACCCTGGTGTGCAGCTGTTTTGGCATACCCTGTTTATGGGGATCACCATGTTTGTGGTTGCCCGTGGAGTTCGAGAGGGTCTGGAGCGAGCAGTCCGTCTGCTGATGCCGGCACTGTTTGTCCTGTTATTGGTTCTGGTGGGGTATGCCATGAATTCTGGTGGTTTTATGCAGGGGGTACATTTCCTGTTTGATGCCGATTTCAGCAAAATTACAACTGATGGCGTATTGATTGCTTTGGGACATGCGTTTTTCACCCTCAGTCTGGGGATGGGGGCAATCATGATCTATGGGTCATATCTACCTGAGAATGTCTCAATTACCCAGGCAACATTTACAGTTGCCATTGCAGATACAGTGGTTGCGCTGCTTGCAGGCATGGCGATCTTCCCTATTGTATTTGCCAACTCACTAGAGCCAGGGGCTGGACCAGGGCTGATTTTTCAAACCTTGCCGGTTGCCTTTGGGGCAATGCCGGGCGGGTTGTTCTTTGGTACTCTCTTCTTTATTCTGTTGGTTTTTGCCGCCTGGAGCTCGGCAATATCCATTATTGAGCCGGTAGTGGCATGGCTGGTGGAGAGTCGTGGCATGAGCCGCAAGAGGGCATCCATTGTATCCGGTCTGATTACCTGGTTGCTGGGAATTGCTACAGTTCTCTCATTCAATCTCTGGTCTGAGTTAAAGCTATTTGACAAGACAATCTTTGATCTGCTGGATTATCTGACAACTAATATAATGTTGCCACTTGGTGGGTTGATGATTGCCCTGTTTGCAGGGTGGGCCATGAAAAATAGTCACTCCATGGGAGAGCTGGGATTAAAGCGATCTGGATATAAAATATGGCAGATACTGGTACGTTATGTGACCCCTGTTGCCATCCTGGTTGTGTTCCTCAACAAGATTGAGTTAATTTAAGGTTAGGAGATGACTGATTTAGAAATGAGTTATTCAGAAATGAGTGGTTCAGAGCTGTCCTGGTGACTACCATTCGAAGAAGTGCGTTGGTCGCACACTCCAGTCAGGAGATGTTTGCTCTGGTGAATGATGTGCCGTCATATGCATTATTTCTGCCGTGGTGTGGTGGGAGCAGAGTTTTGGAGGATGGTAAGGAGGAGAAGGTTGCAGAGGTTGATATCGCCTTCAGGGGGGTAAGTCAGTCATTTTCAACCAGAAACCGACTGGATGAGGGAAAATCAATTGATATGGTTTTGGTTGATGGCCCATTTAAACAGCTGGAAGGGAGATGGGAGTTTGAGCCGCTGAGTGATAGTGCATGCAAGATTTCACTCTCCGTAGAGTTCAAGTTCTCCAGTCGTGTGGCTGAGGTGGCAATTGGACCACTGTTTAGTCAAATTACAGGGTCAATGGTCGATGCATTTGTAGAGCGAGCAACAGAGGTTTATGGCAATGGATGAGAAAATGGTGGTCGAGGTGGCCTACGCACAACCAGATGAGCAGTTGATCCTGGAGGTTATGGTAGATCCAGAGACAACTGTGGAGAAGGCAGTAGAGACCTCAGGAATCCTGAATCGTTTTCCAGACATTGAATTTGATAGCGTGAATATGGGGATTTTTGGAAAAAGTGTTCGTCGGGACCGGATATTGCAGGAGGGAGATAGAGTAGAGATTTATCGTCCCCTTATCGCAGACCCCAAGGAGGTTAGGCGTCAGCGTGCTGCTGCAGGAAAAAAGATGAAGAAGGGTGGTGGGTAGCCTATTTGGTTACCTCAAGATCACCAATCTCAACACTCGCCGAGGGTGCACTATCCGGTTTTGTGGCTACGGTTGGCATCAGATCCCCCTCTGTACGAACAAGCTTGTTCTGTTCAAAGAATAGAGTAATTCGTTGTTGCTTCTCAAGCTTGCCGTCACTCTTTTTGCTATAGAAATAGTCCCAGCGCTCCTGATGGAATGGGTCGATGATTAGTGGAGAGCCCATTACATAGCGAACCTGACGTTTGTTCATTCCAGGTTTTAGCTGATTCACCATGTTCTGTTCAACGATATTTCCCTGGTGGATGTCAGCTCGATAGATGCTGACCCCGGGGAGATCCGGAATTGAGAACTCGGGAATAGAGAAGTTGAGCAGCTTTATTTCACCCATGGTCTTGCCAAGAAGGTTATCCGCTGTGGTATCTTTTGTCGTGGAGCACCCTGAAATAGTTAGCATAAGGATAAGGGCAGGGATGAGATTACTTTTCATTTCGTTTATTATCTTTGAATAATCGGTGATCAATTAATGTTGTGGCAGATAATCATACTGTATTTATAAAACTTAGGGGAAGTATAAACAATGTCGAACCATGGATCAGAAGCACAGCTGTTAAGGAGGGATGAGATAAAGGGTGCAGGACTGAAGGTTACCCTGCCCCGGATGAAGATTCTGGCTCTGCTGGAGACAAGTAGCCGGGTCCATATGAGTGCGGAGGATGTATATCGTAAACTTCTGGATATGGATGAGGATATTGGTCTGGCAACAGTCTATCGTGTGTTGACCCAGTTTGAGGGTGCGGGGTTGGTTAAGCGCCACCACTTTGATACCGGCCACTCTGTTTTCGAGCTGGAGCATGGGGATCACCACGACCACCTGTTATGTATCAAGTGCAGTCAGGTGGAGGAGTTTGTGGATGAGATGATAGAGAAGCATCAGAAATCCATCGCCAAGCAGCGCGGGTTTGTCATTACAGACCATTCACTTGTTATCTATGGTATCTGTAGCAGCTGCCAGTAACCAAAGACTTCCGGTGACGCATGCATCTAAGCAACTGCTCCAGCAAATTATCCCAGCATCTCTTCGGCGTGCGCACGACTCTGAGGGGTGATTTTGACTCCACCAACCATACGGGCAATCTCTTCAGTCCGTTCCTTGTTGCTTAACAACTTTGTAGTGCTAACAGTCCTGTTCTCTTTGTCGAGCTGTTTGTCAATTTTCAGGTGATAGTGCCCCTGTGCTGCAACCTGGGGAAGATGGGTTACACAGAGAATCTGGGTATGGTTACCAAGCGAGCGTAACTTCTTCCCGACCTGTTCTGCGGTGCCTCCACCAACTCCGCTATCTACCTCATCAAAGATAAGGGTCGGGGTCTCTCCCCGATTGGCAGATGCAATCTGAATGGCCAGGCTGATTCTCGAAAGCTCTCCACCAGAGGCAACTTTTGCCAGAGGGTGTAGCTGCTCCTCACCATTTGTGCTGACCTGAAATTCAACCTCATCACTGCCATGGGATCGAAAAACACCATCAGACAGTGAAGTGATGACAATCTTGAGGTTCCCATGCTCCATTCCAAGAGAGTGAATCTCTTTGGATACCTCTTGTTGCAGTCTCTTTGCTGCCTTGATTCGCATCTGATGGAGATTTTCAGATATCTCTGAACATTTGTTCTCTGCCAGCACTATCTCCTCTCTGATGTTTTCCGACTGCTGGTCAGCTGTACGTAGCTGTTCTTGTTGCTGTTGCAGCTCAGACTGTTTTTTCAGGAGCTCCTCCGGACTACATCGATGTTTCCTTGCCAGGTCAGATATATCTGACAACCGCTCATTAAGCCACCGCAGCCGCTCTGGATCCAGAGCGTAGCTCTCCATCTGTAAGTGTAGCTCTGAGGCAATCTCCTCTGACTGGAGTACAGCATCCAGTAGACTCCTTCTGAGTGGCTCAATCTCCGGATCCAGCTCCTCCAGTGACTCCATCCTGGCAACGGCACGATAGAGTTGTTGGACAGCACTCTGTTCTTCATCCTCTCCATTAATAAGGTTATGTATCTGCCTGCCATGTTCCAGCAACTGCTCTCCGTTGGCAAGGCGAGACTGCTCCTTCTCCAGCTGAGAAAGCTCATCAAGATTTAATCCAAGGTTATCAAACTCCTGTAGCTGAAAATCGAGCAGTGCAAGGCGATCACGACGTTCAGCCATATTCTCTCTGAGAGTCTCTTCCCTCCCTGTTAGTTGCTCCCACAGAGCAAACTGTCCGGACATCGCTGTTAGCAGAGACTCCACGTTTGCATACTGATCAAGCAGGTGCAGTTGCTCCCCCCTCTGCAGGAGACGTTGATGGGCGTGCTGTCCCTGAATATCTATCAGCATGGATGAGAGGTTGCGTAGTGACTGGGTAGTGGTGGGAGTTCCATTGATAAATGCCCTGGAACGGCCGTCTCTCCTGATGATGCGGCGCAGAATGAGCTCTTCTGGTTCTGGTGTCTCCAGTTCGTTCAGTCTCATCCAGTCAAGGATATCTGTTGTCAGGTTATGGAAGGTGGCAACAATCTCGGCCTGATCGCAGTCATGACGAATAAGGTTGTTTTCTGCGCGACCTCCCATGGCAAGACCAAGTGCATCAAAGATTATCGACTTTCCTGCGCCGGTCTCTCCGGTCATCACGGTTAGACCACTATGAAAGTCCATTTCCATCTCCGTAACGAGAACAAAATTACGGATAAAAAGGTGGCTAAGCATCAGCTGAGGGCGCTATCCTGACCAGCCGAGTTTCTGCCGCAACACCTGAAAAGAGCTGTAGCTTGGTGGATGGATAAGTCGTATGGCATGGTCGTAACGTTCCACCACAATTTTGTCTCCAGCAACCAGGGTCTCATTGCTCTGCCCGTCTCTGGTTACCTGTGCATGTCCACTGGGCCCCATTATGGTTACTTCAATCTTGCTGTTGCCCGGCACCACAATTGGTCTGTTACTCAATGTGTGCGGACAGATTGGTACCAAAACAATAGCCTGTAGTGTTGGAGAGAGAAGTGGACCACCACCAGATAGCGCATAAGCAGTTGAGCCTGTGGGGGTGGATACGATCAATCCATCCGAGCGTTGGCGGTTTACAAACTCGCCATCGATATGGGTCTCAAACTCTATCATCCTGGCGATATCCAGTTTATGGACAACAACATCATTTAGCGCAGCCCCTTTAGAGATATATTCGCCGTCACGCAGAATCGAGCCGCTAATCAGACAGCGCTTCTCTTCAATAAAGTCACCCCGCAGAATCTCTTCCATGTGGGCATTAATCTGTGCTGGTGCTATATCGGTAAGAAATCCAAGCCTGCCAAGGTTAACCCCAACCATAGGAATATCAAAACGGGCAAGAGAGCGGGCCGCATTGAGAAATGACCCATCTCCACCAACAACAATGGCGAGATCGCATCTCTCCCCCATCTCCTCCCTGGTAACTACGGGAATATTGTTTTCCGGGTGGCGCTCGGCAGTATCCTTATCAAGAAATAGTTCAAGTTTTTTTTCGAGCAGACAGCGGGTAAGAGAGAGCAGAGTCTCCCCAACTGTGGGGGCACCAAATTTCCCGATAATGCCGATTTTTTTAAATCGATACTCCATACGCTCCTCTCTGCAATATTCAATTTCAAGTTGAAAGCTGGCACTCAATAGTAACGAGTGCTAACCTTCGCCTCCTTCGGTTATCTTAAACAATTTACCACTCTTCGACACCACTTTTGAACATCACTTTTTTATGAGTAGCGGGACTTCTCTTACTGATCGGGCACAACATCTACTGAAGGTTTTGGTTGAACATCACATTCGTGATGGACGTCCCGTTGGTTCAACAACTCTTTCCAGGGACTCAGGCTTACAAGTTAGTGCGGCTACTATCCGCAATACCATGTCTGATCTTGAGAAGAGAGGATTGATTCACTCTCCGCACACATCAGCTGGGCGCATTCCAACTCAGAAGGGTTATCGTCTTTTTGTAGATAATCTGGTCAGGGTTCAGCCTCTTGAGAATGTCCAGATTAATAAGCTGGAGAGTGAGATTTCAGGGTTTGAGAAGAGTACAACTGAGGTGCTCTCAACCGCCTCATCTCTGCTTGCTCAATTGACCCAGATGGCAAGTGTGGTCATGGTTCCCAGACATAGTCGCGTGATTTTGCGTCAGCTGGAGTTCCTTCCTCTATCTGAGGGCAGGGTTCTGGCGATTTTGGTGACTAATGGTAATGAGGTGCAAAACAGAATATTGCAGACTGAGAGGGTGTTCTCGGAATCTGAATTGCGTCAGGCAGCAAACTGGTTTAATCAGACTTTTGTTGGCAAGGAGCTCTCGGTTGTTCGTGAACAGTTGGTGCAGGAGTTGGAGCGTGCCAGAGGAGATATGGATGGGGCAATGCAGGGTATCGTGGAGATAGCTCAGCAGGCTGTGGTTTCAGGCAAGAAAGATCGGGAGAATGTAATGGTTTCCGGTAGATCCAGGCTGATGGAGTACAGTGAGTTGTGCGAGATGGATCGTCTACGTCAGTTATTTGCCGCTTTCAGTGAAAAAAGGGACATGATCCATCTATTGGATCAATGTATGGAGGCGGATGGGGTTCAGGTCTTTATTGGAGAAGAGTCTGGCTATCAGTCATTTGATGAATGCAGTGTGGTAACAGCCCCTTATCGTCATGGTGATGAGATTGTGGGCGTATTGGGTGTGATTGGCCCTACCAGAATGGCATACGATCGGGTGATTCCAGTAGTAGATGTAACAGCAAAAGTTTTAGGTTCTGCCTTGAATTCCATGGGGTAGCCCCCATAGGATAACTTGTGAGGGAGATCTGTTTGGGTCACGAAGTGATTTACATCAGAGTTTCCCTATCATAATGGTTTGTCACCAAATTAAAGAGAAGTAAAAGGATGTTGGAATGAGCAAAAAGGAAGTAGTGGATCCGGAGGAGTTGATAATCAGGGAAGATACTCCTGAACAGGATGCTGAGGATGTGGTGGATGAGTCTGTTTCTGATGCTGCTGGGGAGGACTCAGAGGAGAGTGCGGACCAGGCACCAGATCTGGAGGAGCCAGAGTCAGAGCTGGATAAGGCAAAAGCAGAGGTTGTTGAATACAGAGACAGAATGGCACGATTACAGGCAGAGATGGAGAATCTCCGCAAAAGGACAGCTCGTGATATTCAAAACGCACATAAATTTGCGCTTGAGTCATTCGCCAAAGAGCTGCTCTCTGTTGCAGACAGTATGGATCTGGGGATGCAAGCTGCAGGTGATACTGATGATGTCTCTTCAATTATCGAGGGGATGGAGCTGACAAGCAAGCAGCTGTTTGGGGTGTTGGAGAAGTTCAATGTTGAGATTATGGATGCACAAGGTATGCGCTTCGATCCAGAGCAGCATGAGGCGATGACCATGGTGCCAAATCCGGATATGGAGCCAAATACGGTGATGGATGTTATTCAGAAAGGGTATACACTGAATGATCGCCTATTGAGGCCGGCAAGAGTGATTGTAAGTTCTTGAATAAAATCCTTGAAAAGATCAAAACAGCCCCCATGTTATTGGACAGGTTGCTTTAACAGAGATAAATAAGGAACCTCTGAAAAAGCTTAATGAGATGGAGGTTTGGGAGAAGGGCTCTACTATAACCCTGCCCCCATAGAATAACTTGTGAGGGAGATCTGATTTGGTCACGAAGTGACTTAATCAAAGCTTCCATAACTTATTGAAAGAATTGTAATTGGAGAATATAGATGGGAAAGATTATCGGAATTGACTTGGGAACAACCAACTCCTGTGTGGCGGTACTGGAGGGTGGCAAGGCACGAGTAATTGAGAATAGTGAGGGTGCTCGTACTACACCATCAGTAATTGGATATACCAATGATGACGAGGTTCTGGTTGGACAGTCTGCAAAACGTCAGGCGGTTACCAATCCACACAATACCCTGTTTGCCATCAAGCGGCTGATCGGGCGCCGTTTTGAGGACAAGGTTGTGCAGAAGGATATTGATCTGGTCCCATATAAAATTGTCAAGGCAGACAATGGAGATGCCTGGGTTCAGGTTGGTGACAAGAAGATGGCTGCCCCCGAGGTCTCAGCTCGTGTTCTGCAGAAGATGAAAAAGACTGCCGAGGAGTATCTGGGTGAGGACGTCACCGAGGCCGTAGTAACTGTTCCCGCATATTTCAATGACTCCCAGCGTCAGGCGACCAAGGATGCAGGCAAGATTGCTGGCCTTGAGGTTAAGCGAATCATCAACGAGCCAACCGCAGCGGCACTGGCCTACGGTATGGACAAAAAGGAGGGAGATCGCACCATCGCTGTTTATGATTTGGGTGGCGGCACTTTCGATGTCTCTATTATCGAGATTGCAGAGATTGACGGGGAACATCAGTTTGAGGTGTTGGCAACCAATGGAGACACTTTCCTTGGAGGCGAGGATTTTGACAACCGCATCATGGACTACCTGGTTGATGAGTTCAAAAAGGATCAGGCTGTTGATCTATCCAAGGATCCAATGGCACTGCAGCGTCTGAAAGAGGCTGCAGAGAAGGCGAAGATCGAGCTCTCCTCCAGCTCACAGACTGATATCAATCTGCCATATGTTACCGCTGATGCATCGGGCCCCAAACATATGAATATCAAGATGACCCGCGCCAAGCTGGAGTCTCTGGTAGATGATCTGGTACAACGCTCTATCGAGCCGTGTCGTGTTGCACTCAAGGATGCAGGGCTATCTGCCTCCGATATTGGTGATGTGATACTGGTTGGTGGACAGACCCGTATGCCCAAGGTGCAGGAGCAGGTTCAGGCATTCTTTGGTAAGGAGCCGCGCAAGGATGTAAATCCGGATGAGGCAGTAGCGATGGGCGCAGCAATTCAGGGTGGTGTTCTGGCGGGAGATGTAAATGACGTCCTGTTGCTGGATGTGACTCCGCTCTCTCTGGGAATTGAGACTCTTGGTGGAGTAATGACCAAGTTGATCGAAAAAAATACTACGATTCCAACCAAGGCTCAGCAGGTCTTCTCTACTGCAGATGACAATCAGAACGCAGTTACGGTTCATGTGCTGCAGGGTGAGCGTGAGCAGGCCTCTGCAAACAAGTCGCTGGGCCGTTTTGATCTGGCCGATATCCCACCTGCGCCACGTGGCACCCCTCAGATTGAGGTAAGCCTCGATATTGATGCTAACGGTATCCTCAATGTATCTGCAAAAGACAAAAATACAGGAAAAGAGCAGTCAATCGTAATCAAGGCATCCAGTGGCCTTAGTGATGAAGAGATTGAGAAGATGGTAAATGATGCAGAGGCACATGCTGATGAGGACAAGAAGTTCCATGAGCTGGTTAATGCACGAAACCAGGCTGATGCCCTGATCCACTCTACTCGCAAAACCATGGAAGAGGCGGGTGACCAGGTTGAGGCGGGTGAGAAGAGTGCGATTGAATCTGCAATCTCTGATCTTGAGTCTGTGATCAAGGAAGATGATGTGGCAGTGATTGAGGAGAAAACCAAGGCATTAACCGAGGCATCCTCAAAGATGGCAGAAAGGATGTATAGCCAGTCTGATGCAGCAGGTGCTGCCGCTGGAGCAGCGGCAGGTGATGCCGGCTCATCTGCAGATGATGATGTAGTTGATGCCGAGTTTGAAGAGGTTGATGACAAAAAGTAATACAGCCCATTAAACAGGCGTGTACCGCCATTCCCGCGAAGGCAGGAATCTAGTGAGCAGACTGTAAGCGGTCTGCTTTTCCTGGATTCCTGCCTTCGCGGGAATGACGTTCTGAACCATAACCATTCCTCCATAGGATAACTTGTGAGGGAGATTCGATTGGGTCACGAAGTGACTTAATCAGAGCTTCCCTGGATGATTAATAACTAACCAAAAAACAACATGTCTAAAAGAGATTACTATGAAGTGCTGGGGGTTGACCGTAACGTAAGTGAGGGAGATCTGAAGAAATCATATCGTCGTATGGCGATGAAATATCATCCTGATCGTAACCCTGATAGTGAAGATGCCGAAGCAAAGTTCAAAGAGCTGAAAGAGGCTTATGAGGTTCTGAGTGATTCCCAGAAACGTGCAGCCTACGACCAGTTTGGGCATGCGGGAGTTGATCCATCAATGGGTGGGGGCCAGGGCGGCGGTTTTGGCGGCGGTGGTTTTGGAGGGGTTGAGGATATCTTTAGCGATATTTTTGGTGGTGGCAGAGGTCAAGGAGGAGGGGCTCAGGTTTATCGTGGAGCAGACCTTGCGTATCGGATGGAGCTCTCGCTGGAAGAGGCAGTTGGTGGGGTTACACGTGAGATAAATATTCCAGCAACCGAGACTTGTGACAAATGTAGTGGTACCGGGGCCAAGCCTGGAACCACCCCGGTTACATGTAGCACCTGTGGCGGGGCTGGTAAGGTGAGAATGCAGCAGGGATTTTTCTCGGTTGCTCAGGCCTGTCCAACCTGTCATGGCTCTGGAAAAGAGATCAAGGAGCCATGCACAGCATGTCGTGGGGCAGGCAAGGTCAAAAAGGATAAAACGTTATCGGTCAAGATTCCACCTGGGGTAGATACTGGAGACCGTGTGCGTCTTGGTGGAGAAGGTGAGGCTGGTGAGAATGGCGGCCCATCAGGTGATCTCTTCGTAGAGGTCTCAATAAAGGAACACAAAATATTCAAGCGTGATGGGGATGATCTCTATTGCGAGATTCCAGTTGGGATTGTGACAGCAACCCTGGGCGGTGAGGTAGATGTACCTTGTTTGGGCAACAGTCAGTGTGTCAAACTGAAGATTCCTGCCGAGTCACAGACAGGAAAACTGTTTCGTCTGCGGGGCAAGGGGGTAAAATCTGTACGTAGCCATGGCAAGGGTGATCTTCTCTGCAGGATGATTGTGGAGACACCGATTAAACTAAGCAACAAACAGAAAGAGCTGTTAAGGCAGCTGGATGATTCCCTGAATGAGAAGCGCGAGAAACATAGTCCGCACCACTCTTCGTGGATGGATAAGGTAAAAGGTTTTTTTGAGGATCTGGCCGAATAAAAGGGTATCTGTATATGAATCCTTGCGAAAGTAATCACAACCTCAACCATGCAGCACGCTCAAGCACATCCCTGTGTCGCTCGACTGTGGCCATCCAGGCCACAGACGGCTGCCTGTGTGAGGTTGTGATTACTTTCGCAAGGATTCATAGTAGAGTGCAGAATATTGGAATGTAGAGCTTTATAGAGAAAACAATGAAAAATAGTGTATCTATCTCAATAACAGGTGCTGGAGGAAGAATGGGGCGTAGCTTGATCGAGGCTACAACTGATGAACCAACGGCAACCCTGGTCTCAGCCATTGAGCACGGCGAGAGTAGTTATCTCGGCGTGGATTCTGGTGAGTTGGCAGGAGTTGGCAAGAGTGGTGTAGTTATAGATTCCGATGCCAAGGCTGCATTGAATGGGGCGGATGTTTTGATAGATTTCACCCGTCCCGCAGTGACTTTGACGAATATCGAGCTCTGTCGACAGAGTGGCACCAAAATGGTGATTGGCACCACCGGTTTTAGTGATGAGGAGAAGGCGATTATTGAAGAGGCCTCGAAGGATATTGCAATTGTCTTTGCTCCCAATATGAGTGTCGGGGTTAATCTCTGTTTCAAACTGCTTGATATGGCTGCCCGGGTAATGGGTGGTGATGTTGATATTGAGGTTATCGAGGCCCACCATCGTCACAAGATTGATGCGCCCTCAGGAACCGCTCTACGGATGGGAGAGGTGGTTGCCGATGCGCTTGGGAGAGACCTCGGTGAGTGCGCAGTATATGGGCGCGAGGGGGATACTGGAGAGCGTGATCGTGGCACCATAGGTTTTGAGACTATCCGTGCCGGAGATATCGTGGGTGAACATACAGTTATGTTTGCCGATATTGGGGAGCGGGTAGAGATTACCCACAAGGCATCAAGCAGACTCACCTTTGCCAAAGGGGCGGTGCGTGCAGCAGGATGGCTGATGGAGAGAGATAACGGCCTCTTTGATATGCAGGATGTGTTGGGGCTACGTTAG
>JACKQG010005721.1_pt1 | contig 13521 bp, 8 predicted proteins | sample 8237621 | NCBI WGS metagenome assembly JACKQG01 (sample SAMN15677084, study PRJNA649215) | marine metagenome | biome: marine; feature: Black Sea; material: saline water; isolation source: suspended particulate matter (SPM) from the Black Sea western gyre | collected 2013-06-09/2013-06-10 | depth...
AATGTGGAATCCGAGATTTTGGCGTTTCGTGTTATCATCAAGTCGTCCGGTTACGCTCTTGCTGTTCTGTCCAAATCATCGCTGGCTCGTTTAACCCGAAGCCGAAGGCGATGGCGGGCGTTGCGTGTGGATGATCGATCCCACTGACCACCATCGCCTTCGGCTTCGGGTTAAACGATTTTGCCATCATCCGTCTGTTGGTACGTTGTTTTCGTAATCCAAATGCATCAGCAAATCCGTGCGGCCGCGCAGGGCTGCGGGTGAATCAAGCCCCAGGCGGAAAAGGATGTCAATGAACATCTCTCGCCATGCGTTGTAGAGGTTCACCATCCGCTGGGTGGCCCATTCGATGGAGATCATCTCCAGCAGCTCTGGATCCGTGGTGGTGATCCCCCGGGCGCATCCCCGTCCGCTCTCGCAGCCTCCGCAACGCATGCAACTCGCCGCCACTAGCTCGGCCGTGCCGATGACCACACCGTCCGCCCCCAGTGCAATGGCCTTGGCCGCGTCCGCGGGCGTGCGAATTCCGCCGCTGGCGATCACTGTGATATTGTCGCGGATGCCCTCGTCGACCAGGAACTGGTGAACGCGATTGGCCGCATACTCGATCGGCATGGCGATGTTTTTCTTGGCGATGTTCGGAGCCGCGCCGGTGCCGCCATAGCTGCCGTCGAGGTGAACGATGTGCGCTCCGGCGTAGTACGAGCCAACCGCGACCATATCGACGTCGACCGGCGTAGAGACCTTGGCCGAAAGCAACGATCGCGGGCTGACATGCGCGATCCAGTCTAAGTGTTTCTTATGATCTTCGACCGAGTAAATGCTGTGAAACGGGAACGGCGAGAAAAGCGAAGTGCCCACAACCGCCTCGCGTATGGCCGCCACCGGCGGCGTGTTCTTGTCGCCCAACAGGTGGCCGCCCAGTCCGGGCTTGGCGCCCTGAGCGTACTTGAATTCGACGATGGGCGCGCGCTGAATGGTCTCCTCGCGGACGCCGAACAAGCCGGTGGCGATCTGAGTAATGACGTGGTCTTTGTACGGAATCAGCCGGTCGAGATACCCACCTTCGCCGGTACAAGTGAAGGTGTTCCAAGCCTTGGCATTCCGTGCCCTGCCCAACAACACGTGCGTACTGGTCGACCCGAACGACATTCCGCCACCGTACCACGGCACGTCGATGGTGACTTTGGGGCGGTGGTCGTTCCGGCGGTTAAGCAACACTTCGGTCGAGATGTCCTCGCGACGAAGATCGCTGGGCGGGGATTCGGGAAATCGGAATCGCAAACGATCGAATCCGCCGCCGGAGGCACCCAACTCGCACTCCAGATGCGGCCCTGGACGTTGGCCGGTCTCGGCCATGTGCCAGGTGGCGGTGATCAGGTCGGCCGTCCATCGGTAGTCACCGATCGTCTTGAAGGCTGGGTTTTCAGACAGCGATAGCGCCTGGTTCGGGCAGGCGTCAATGCAGTACTTGTCCGTCTTCGCGCAGTCGGGCCCGATGCACCGGTAATCGAACGGCCGCATCATCTGCCGGTAGCCTTCGGGGCGTTCGTGGACCCCATATTCACACGTTTCGACACAGCGGCCACACTGTTGGCAGTTCGAGGCTCGGTGGACGCTGTATTTGCCGATCTCGTTGCGATATCGCGGCGGGGCGAGGCGGACCTCGCGAGAAACCTCGGCGTAATCAGGTCGCGAAACGAAGTCTTCGACCGACTGTGGAACCGTTTTGGGAGTGATGGTTTGAACGCTACTCACGATATCTCTTCCCTTGGCGATCTTTTCCTCGTTTAACCGCAAGCCGGAGGCGTGCGCGGAAGAACGCGCACGCCTCCGGCTTGCGGTTAAACGGCTTGCTTGCTGCCTCCGTTGGGCGATTCAATCCGCTTTCCGAACAACCGGCCGAACGTTTCACGTTCAAGGTCCTCGAAGAACATGCAGCGGCCGGTCTCGCCTCGCAGCCGACGGAATTCCCGGATCCCCATCGCTCCGAGCATTTCGATCATCTGCTGGTGCCAGGCGCCAATCAAGTTGATGACGCGGCGTGTGGCGTAATCCGGATCGGTCTCGTCGATGGCAATCGAGCACGTCTCACCTCGCTCGCATTCGCCGCATAGCCGGCATTCCATCGCGACGACGAGCGGTTGGTCGATGGCAACCAGGTCCGCACCGCAGACAGCGGCTTTGACCACATGCTCGGCCTGGACAACACCGCCCGAGGACACCAGCGTCACCAGGTCGCGCGTACCCTCCTTGACCAGCGTGCCATGGACATCCCTTAGCACGTCGCGTACATGGCGGGGCTTTTCCGGTGCGGCCTCCCGACCGTGCGCGTCGAACACCAAATGGATTACCTCGGCACCGTCTTCGACAAGTTTGACCACGCGCTCGGTCACCGACGGTGTTGCGGGCACGCGAACCGCCACGATCTGCTCGGCGTTCTTTTGCTTCAGGGCAGCCTGCATCGCGGCAACGTCCGGTCCATCAGGGATCATCACCATGGCCGCCCTGGCAAAGGTCCCCTCCATACACTGCTGGACCGTGTCCAGCCAGGGAACGAGATTGTCTTCCGCGATGGAGAGATCGGAAGGAATTTCGTCGCCGCGGACGATCGAAAACAGGCCGATTTCGGCCGCTGCCTTGGCGACCGACTGTACTATGTTGCCTCCATGCCAACGCTTGGGAAGCGAATCGAAGATCACCGGTAAGGGGAATTCGATCAGCGGCGGAGGCGAAACGTCCAGTCGGCCCTCATGGAATGCAAGATGGGCCAGTTTCCGCCCAACATCCACACTGGTGTTGATATACTCGCGCCCGTGGATCCCATCACGCGTCGGCCGTACGATTTCCGACATATCCGTCCACATGGAATCGAATCCCGGTCCGCTGTACGGCCCATTGTAGCCCGCACCCGATACGGGAATTCGGCCTGTCTCCGCCTGATACCAAGTGGAAAGGATAATGTCCGGTGTGAAATATTCGTCGCCGAGCCGTTCGTACTCGGGATTGATCACCCGGGTGAGGATGCCCTTGGTGCAATCCTGGACACACGTCAGGCAGCCTCGGCACTGATAGACGTAGTCCAGATAGCCGCGCTCCTCGTGCAACGTATCGGCCTCGTCACGCCATAGCCCGTAGATGCACCCTCGCTTCACACAGTTGTGGCAACTCGAACAGTCCTCGCGCCAGTCGACGATCCCCAACTTGCCAACGGGGCGAACACGCGGCGGGGCTGGTTCGGTATGGATATGGATCTTGGCAGGCACGGTCAGTCTGTCCCCCGTCCGGATTCCTCGATGGTTTCAAGTACTGCGTCCTGGTGCATGGGACTTTCCCCCAGTGCGCTAATGCGTCCCACCGCGTCGCGTACGAGTTGCTCGAACTGAGCGTAGGAAGCGTCCGGCGAGCGATGGACCAGTTCTGCCCGCTCGGGCTCCATTCCGATCTCGGTCAGGAGCCGCTGGATCACACCGACCCGTACTTCCGCGCGGTAATTACCCTGCGCCAACTGGCACTCACCCTTGGGGCACGCCACGACACAGATACCACGTGCACCGTCTTCCAGGGCGTGAAGCAGATACTGGGCGTCCATCTTGCCGCTGCACGGGACCTCGCGCACCAAGGCTCGTGCACCTTCCTGCGTCCACTGGCGCGGCAAGTGCCCGCCCTCTGGAATGCAGTTGACGCAGACGTACACGGCGATGTCCGGAGACACGGGTTCGGCCATTACATCGCTCCTGCGCAACATGGAGAAGTCGAATCGCAAGTCGCGACTTCCGGCCGAGGCATCAGACCGGCCTCTCGGACCATCTCGGCGACTTTCTCTTCCCACTCGATGGCCATGATGTGTACACCAGCCACGCCTTCCATTTCTCTGAGCTGCTGGATCGTCTCGACGCAGATCTTGATTCCCTCTTTGGCAGCATTTCCCTTGCCCGCACCCTTTAGACGTGTGATGATCTCGTCGGGCACATCCATACCCGGGACCGAATTTTTCATGTATCGCGCCATGCCGACGCTTTTCATGGGGGTGACCCCAGCAAGGATCTTCACCTTCTCATGGAGGCCGCGGGCCACCACGGCGTCGAGCCACTTCCGGAACCTGTCCAGATTGTAGATGCATTGGGTCTGGATGAAGTCCGCACCGGCTGCCGCCTTCTTGGCCAACCTGGATACGCGCATCTCGAAAGGATCCGCAAAGGGGTTGGCCGCCGCACCGATGTAGAACCTAGGGGGAGACTTGATCTCCTCGCCGCTAATCAGCTTGCCTTCTTCTCGCATCCGGTAGACGGCGCGGACAAGCTGAATGGAATCGATATCGAAAACGTTCTTGGCACCGGGGTGATCGCCGAATCGTTGGTGGTCCCCGGACAGGCAGAGGATGTTGCACATTCCCAACGCGGCGGCGCCCAGAAGATCGCTTTGCAGCCCAATGCGATTTCGGTCGCGGACCGTCATCTGAACGATCGGATCAAAGCCCATCTCCTTGAGGATGGTACAGGCCGCAATGGAAGACATCCTAACCACCGAGGTCTGGTTGTCTGTCACGTTAACGCCATCTACCGCGTCTCTTAGGAGTTCGCCTTTCTTGCGGACGACTTCCGGGTCTGCCCCACGGGGCGGCCCACATTCAGACGTGACCGCAAAGGCACCGCTCTCCAAAACCTTTTCCAGACGACTGGCTGTCTTCATTCTCTCTACGTTTCCTGATGGTGTGGGCGCGTTTGGAAATCTACGTGTCGGCGTTCGATTCTCAGGCTCGACTCTTATTTCGCGTCGCGGGTAGCCTAAATGATGGTTCGCGACTCCTTACCGGCCGCGCGCCGTGGCAATTGGCCGTCGAGCAACTCACAGTGCTTTTCTCAAAACCCATACACTGCCTCGAACGGCGCGGTCAAACGGCAAATCTTAGCCAAAGCCCTGAATAAGGAAACCCCCAAATAGATAAGATACCTACATATTAGAAACCCTAATGATTAGTTAGTCTTATAGTAAGAACGGGAATTGCAAGCGACGTGTCGGCAGGGCACGATCGCTCGAGTTGTGAGGTCGGCCCAGATCTATCGCCATGCCGACAGTGCAGATCCCATGGTGACGCCTGGCGCGGGCAGCGTGCTCCGGCTCATTAAGTATTCGTCGATGGCTCTGGCTGCGCCGCGTCCTTCGTTGATGGCCCACACGACAAGCGATTGACCGCGTCGGCAGTCGCCTGCGGCAAACACGCCGTCCACGTTGGTAGCGAACCGGCCGTGCTCCGCTTTGTAGTTACTGCGATCGTCGCACTCCAGCCCCAGCATGTCCGAAATCGTGCCTTCCGGGCCAAGGAAGCCCATCGACAGAAACACCAAGTCGGCGTTCCATTCTTGCTCGCTCCCCGGAACCTCCGTGAACGGCGCGTTTGCCGACGGGTTCGACCAGTCGATTCTGACCGTCTTCACTGCCGCCACGTTGCCGTTGCCATCGTCCATGAACTCCTTGGTCAAAATCGAGAATTCGCGTGGGTCCTCGCCAAGCACGTCGCGACATTCGCCGTGTGAGTAGTCCACTCGGAAGACGCGAGGCCATTGAGGCCACGGGTTGTTCGCCGCCCGACCGGCAGGCGGTCTGGCCAACAACTCGAAGTTCACGACGCTCCGGCACCCGTGTCGCAACGACGTTCCGATACAGTCGGCCCCGGTGTCGCCCCCGCCGATCACAACTACGTCCTTGCCCTTGGCGGAGATGTAGGAGGCATCATCTTCGAGATTCGCGTCAAGCAGGCTCTTCGTATTACGAGTCAGGAAATCCATCGCATAGTAGATACCGCCCAGTTGGCGACCGGGAATCGGCAAGTCGCGAGGTTGTGTCGCGCCGGTCGCAAGCAGCAGTGCGTCGTACTCCTCTCGCAACGCGTTCGGTTCGACATATTTAATCTCGTGTCCGCGCTCCTCCATGATCCCTGTCATGTGTCCACCGGAGAAACCTTCCTTCCTACCCACATGGGCTCGGGTGACGAACTTGACGCCTTCCTGTCTGAGCAGATCAATGCGCCGCTGGACGACCGCCTTATCCAATTTCATATTCGGGATGCCGTACATTAGCAAACCGCCGATGCGGTCGGCGCGTTCGTAGACGGTCACCTCGTGCCCGACCTTGTTCAATTGGGCAGCCGCCGCCAGGCCGGCTGGCCCGGAGCCTACGACGGCGATTCTCTTCCCGGTTCGTACCTTCGGCGGATTCGGCTTGACCCAGCCTTCGGCAAAACCGCGGTCGATGATCGCGCACTCGATGTTCTTGATTGTCACCGGCGGATCAACGATGCCTAGAACGCAAGCGCCTTCGCACGGCGCGGGACAGGCCCGGCCCATGAACTCAGGGAAGTTGTTCGTCTTGTGTAGTCGGTCCAGCGCTTCGCGCCAACGCCCTTGATAAACCAGATCGTTCCACTCGGGGATCAGGTTGTCGATCGGACAGCCCGTACCGGACATACAGAAGGGCACACCACAGTCCATGCACCGCGCGCCCTGCGTGCGCAGTTCCCCTTCTCGAAAGTCCGTGTAGATCTCCTTGAAATCACCAACGCGTGCAGACGGCAGGCGATAAGGTACGTCTTCTCGTTCGTATTCGATGAAACCTGTTGGTTTTCCCATTGTTTATCTCATATCGGCTGAGTTGCCTTTTCGGCGTGGACCGGAGCCTCTTCCTCTTCGTCGTGGAACATACGGTCCCTCAGTGCCCGCTTGTAGTCGACGGGCATCACTTTGACGAACTCATCACGTATGATTCGTTCCCAGTCGGCGAGCACGCTTCGGGCGACGGATGATCCAGTGTACTTCCAGTGCAGATCGACCATATCCAGTAATTGACCGATCTCCCTTTCCGTTTCGACGCGCTCAAGCTCGACCATGCCCAGGTTACAGTTCAGGCGGAATTCCGCCTTGTCGCGAGCCCAAACGTAGGCGATGCCGCCCGACATTCCCGCGGCAAAATTGCGTCCGGTGGGCCCCAGGATAACGGCACGGCCACCCGTCATGTATTCACAGCCGTGGTCACCCACGCCTTCTACGACCGCCCAGGCGCCGCTGTTACGGACGCAAAATCGCTCGGCCGCCTGGCCGCGAATGAACGCTCGACCTCCCGTTGCCCCGTACAGCGCGACATTTCCCACGATGATGTTGTCTTCCGCCGCGAATGCACTTGTTATGGGCGGATAGACGATCAATTGGCCGCCCGACAGGCCCTTGCCCACGTAGTCGTTCGCATCGCCCTCCAGTTCCAGCGTAATGCCTTTAGCCAGAAAGGCCCCGAAGCTCTGGCCGGCGGAACCGTTGAATTTGAAATGGATTGTGTCGTCCGGCAGGCCATCGACGCCCCAGCGCTTGACCAATTCGTGACTGAGGATCGTGCCTACCGTCCGATTGACGTTGGTGATCTCCAACTCTTCGCGAATTCTCTCGCCTCGCTCCATTGCCGGAGCCGCCAAGCGGAGTAGATGCGTGTTGTCCAACGCCATTTCCAACCCATGATCCTGCTTAATCGTGCAGCGAACCCCCACGTCCCCGTTTGGCCTGTCAATCTGTGTGAGGATTGGCGTCAGGTCCAATCCGTCCGCCTTCCAGTGGCGGATCGCATCTTCCGTCTCAAGGCAATCGACGCGGCCAACCATGTCGTCCATCTTGCGGAAGCCCAACTCGGCCATGATACGCCTTGCCTCCTCGGCCACCATGAAGAGATAAGTGACCACATGCTCTGGCTTTCCGCTGAACTTCTTCCGCAATTCCGGATCCTGCGTTGCCACGCCGACCGGGCATGTATTCAAATGGCACTTGCGCATCATGACGCAACCCATCGTGATCAACGGGGCAGTGGCGAAGCCCATCTCCTCGGCACCCAGCAGGGCGGCGATCACCACGTCGCGCCCCGTCTTCAGGCCACCGTCCGTCTGCAAGACGACGCGGCTGCGCAGGTCGTTCAGCACCAGAGTTTGATGCGTCTCGGCAATACCTAACTCCCAAGGCAAGCCGGCGTGCTTGATACTCGTCAGCGGCGAGGCACCCGTGCCGCCTTCGGCCCCGGAAACGAGAATATGGTCGGCGTGGGCCTTTGCCACTCCGGCGGCGACGGTTCCGACGCCCACCTCGGACACCAGTTTCACGCTGACTCGTGCCTCCGGGTTTGCGTTCTTCAGATCGTGGATCAACTGGGCCAAATCTTCGATCGAGTAGATATCGTGATGCGGCGGCGGGCTGATCAGGCCGACGCCGGGCGTCGAGTATCGAATCCGGGCGATCGTTTCGTCGACCTTGGGGCCGGGCAATTCTCCGCCTTCTCCCGGCTTGGCACCTTGGGCAATCTTGATCTGCAACTCGTCTGCGTTGGCCAAGTACCAAGCGGTAACTCCGAACAGTCCCGATGCGACTTGCTTGATCGCCGATCGCTTGGAATCGCCGTTCGGCAGCGGCTCGAAACGAGCCGGATCTTCGCCGCCTTCGCCCGTGTTGCTTTTGGCTCCCATGCGGTTCATGGCAATCGCCAAGGTCTCATGGGCCTCGGCAGAAATGGAGCCGAAGCTCATCGCTCCGGTACAGAAACGCTTGACGATTTCCGTGGCGGGCTCGACTTCATCCAGCGGAATCGGATCTCCTGCAGCCATGTCCTTGAACCGCAACAGACCACGAAGCGTACATCGAGTGCGCTCGTGCTTGTTCATGTACTCGGCGAATCGCCAGTAAGAGTCCTTGTCACCCGTGCGTGCCGCCACCTGCAGACTGGAGATCGCGACGGGGTCCCACGTGTGCCGCTCGCCTTCGGCCCGCCAGTGGAATTCGCCGAGATTCGGCAATGCGGCGATGCGATCCTCTGCTTGCTGCGGGTACCCCAAGGCGTGTCGTCGTAACGACTCCTCGGCCAGCGTCTGGAGGCTGACGCCCTGGATGCGGCTGGCCGTACCGACAAACGAACGTTCAATAGCCTCGTCGTTTAGGCCGAGTGCCTCGAAGATCTGGGCACCCTTGTACGACTGCAGGGTCGAGATGCCCATCTTGCCCATCACTTTCAGCATGCCCTTCGAAACGCCCTTCCGGTACGCGGCTACCACTGCCTCGTCGTCGGCAAAGTCCTTCTCGTCCAAGAGGCCGTCGCGACGGGCTTGCCACAGGGCTTCGAAAGCCAAGTACGGGTTGATCGCATCCGCACCATAGCCCACCAGCAAACAGTGATGGTGGACCTCACGAGCCTCGCCTGTCTCCAGTACGATCCCGATTCGCGTACGTTTGGTCTGGCGGATCAAGTGATGATGTACCGCACCGCAAGCCAACAACGCACTGACGGGCACGCGATCGGCGGAGATGTCACGGTCGGAAAGCACAACCAGACTGAATCCCTCGTCGATGGCAGCCTCGGCTTGTGCACAGATACGCTCCAAAGCCGCTGCCACGCCTTCGGTCCCGTGGTCCTGCGCGAACGTTATGTCGATCGTCTTCGTGCGCCAGCCGCGGTGATCCATGTGCTTGATCGCGGCCAGTTCCTCGTTCGTAAGGATCGGGTGCGGCACCAGCAGCCGACGGCAATGGCTGGCGGTCGATCCAACCAGGTTCTGCTCCGGGCCGATGTAGCACTCCAGCGACATAATGATCTCTTCTCGGATCGAGTCGATCGCCGGGTTTGTCACTTGGGCAAAGAGTTGCCTGAAATAGTCGTACGGCATGCGAGGCTTGTCGCTCAGACAAGCCAAAGCGGAATCGTTGCCCATCGAGCCGACCGGGTCCCGCTTCTGTTGGATCAGCGGCAACAACATAAACTGCATCGTTTCGGTGGTGTAGCCGAAAGCCTGCATGCGCTCGAGCAGAGTGTCGGCACAGAAACCGTGTGGTTCGCCTTTGCGTGCCAAGTCCTTCAGTTGGATGCGTGCCGCGTTAAGCCAATGCGCGTAAGGACGCCGATTGGAGATTTCATTCTTTAGTTCCTTGTCGGGAATCAGACGCCCTTGCTCGAAATCGACCAGAAACATGCGACCGGGCTGAAGGCGACCCTTGTACTTCACGTTCTTCGGCTCGACTGGCAGCACGCCGACCTCGCTGGCCATGATTACCCGGTCATCGTGCGTGATGTAGTAGCGACTGGGGCGAAGACCGTTCCGGTCCAGCAGGGCTCCGATGTAGTGTCCGTCGGTGAAGGCGATCGACGCCGGGCCGTCCCACGGTTCCATCAAGGCCGAATGATACTCATAGAACGCCCGTTTATTCTCCGCCATCGTGTCGTGCTTTTGCCACGCCTCGGGCACCATCATCATGGCCGCCTCCTGCAGCGTGCGGCCTGTCATCAGCAGGAATTCCAGGACGTTGTCGAAGTTCCCGGAATCCGAACACTCCGGCTCGACTATCGGAAACACTTTGCCAAGGTCGTCGCCGAACAGATCGCTTCCAACGATGCCCTCGCGGGCGTGCATCCAGTTGATGTTGCCGCGCAGCGTGTTGATCTCGCCGTTGTGGGACATGAAGCGGCACGGCTGTGCACGGTCCCAACTGGGGAACGTGTTTGTCGAGAACCTCGAATGCACCATCGCCAGGTGCGTGGTATAGTCCTCGTCCGCCAAATCCGGATAGAACGCCATCAACTGACAAGGCGTCAGCATTCCTTTGTAAATGATGACTTTAGTGGACAGGCTACAGACGTAGAACATCAATGCCTGTTTCAGTTCGCTCTCGGTGCGCAACAGCCGGCTGGCTTGTTTGCGGATGATGTACAACTGACGTTCGAACGCTTCGCCCTCGACCCCGTCGCCGGCCGCGACAAACACCTGCTCGATCACCGGCATGGCGGCAACGGCTGTGGGACCAAGGTCGGCTTGGTCGGGTCGGACCGGCACCTTGCGCCAGCCCATCAGACGTTGTCCTTGCTCGGCGACGATTTGCTCAACCGCCTGCTTGCATTTGTCTCGCTCTGCGTCAATCGTCGGCAGAAAGACCACGCCTGCACCGAAGCGACCAGGTTCCGGGAGTTCCGTATGCAGTCCCGCTTTCGCCACTCTGGTCAAGAATTCGTGTGGCAATGCCGTGAGAATTCCAGCCCCGTCGCCCGTGTTCACCTCACATCCGCGCGCGCCACGATGATCCATGCGGCGCAACACGTGATCTGCGTCCAGCACGATTTGATGACTTCGCTGGCCCTTGATGTGAGCCACGAATCCTATGCCACAGCTATCCTTCTCGCGGGCCGGATCGTACAAGCCCTGTTTTTCCGGAAAGCCGTGCTGATGTTGCGTACTCATGTCTCAACAACTCTTGGGACGATTAAGGAGCCCGAGCAGCGATTTCGTCGATAGCTCAACGTTTCGCGCGCTCCGTGCCATCCGTTGAAGCGACCGTGGCGCTGCCAACGTCGCCTGGGCCTTCCCCAGACTTGCCGCTTGCGTACGGATCGACCGTTTCTCCCGTTGCCCTCGAACAACCGTCGGTGTCGTCGGCAGAAGGCGTGTCTTGGAGCAACTGGACGAACCGCCGAGCGGTCTTGCCAAGTTCCACACCGCGACGATGGATGATGCCGAGAGGGCGCACCAAATCGAGGCCCTCCACGGGAATACTCACAAATGTGCCGGCTTGAAGTTCGCCTCGGACAGTCGGCTCCGGCAGAAGGCTGACGCCTGCGTTCACTTCGATCGCCCGCTTGATCGTGTCGATGTTGTCGAAGGCCATTTCGACGCGGACTTCCACCCCGCGCTCGGCAAGCTCGCGGTCGAGCTTGCGGCGGACCCTCAAATCGCGATCGAAGCCGATGATCCCTAGCCCGTTCAGGTCCTGCAGGTCAATCGACTTGGTTTGTGCAAGCCAGTGGCCGGGAGAGCAAACGAGTCTCATCCGCTCTTCGCACCAATTGATCGCTCGGACCGTACGCGTCGATTGCGCGTAGCTGATCAGGCCGACGTCGACACGGTCCTCCGCCACCATCTCGTACACGCGGTCCGGATGGCGATGCTCGATGTGAACGGTCGCTTTGGGATGCCGGCGCGTGAACCTGTCGACCAGGTCCCTCCCGTAGCTTAGTCCTACGGAGTAGATTGCGGCCACACTGACGCGGCCCTCGACCTCCTGGTGCAACGACCGCACTTCCTCCTGCAACGCATAGTACTTCTGGACCAGCTTTCGACATCCTTCGTAGTAGACTTCGCCTTCGGAAGTGAGCACAAATGGGCGCTTCGAGCGGTCGATCAGCTTGACGCCGAGTCTCTTTTCCAGATGGTGTACAATCTGGCTGGCACCGGACTGCGAGATATCGTTGTCGGTTGCCGCACGCGAGAAGCTGCGGCGAGCGACCACGTCGCAGAAGACCTTGAGGGATTTTACATGCATCGGCCGGTTATTCCAGTGTATAAGTCTTCGTAATTTGTCTGTTTCTTTGAATTACTAATTGTTATATTATGGTATCGGCATCGCAAGGTCCGGTCAACCGTCCGATAGGTGGTTTTCCTTGATTCCTGCCATCCGGATAGAAAACACCACGTGCCCATATGCTATAAATCGTTACCAGAGAAGATCTTAACGACGAAGACGATTCACTGGATGGCCTCAATGAGAAACGTGGATTATCGAGTAGTCCTCGCCGTGATCTTGGCGTTTTGTGTTACCCGCATGGCCCACGGGCAACGCAATCCGTATGGTGTGATTCCGGTTGCTTCTCTTGACGAACCGTATCTCATACTGATACGCGACTCGGTGGTCCACCGCGCGCTCGATCTGACTGACGAGCAGGCGCTGGCTATCACCGGTTTGACGGATGAATTAGACCCTTTGCTCTGGCGGACGCGCAACCAACCGCCACAGAAATCCGGAGAAGAAATACGAAAGCTCACAAAGACGGCGGAGCAGCGGATGTCCGACATCCTATCGTTCGCGCAGCGCAAACGAATGGATCAGATCCGGTTTCGCGTGGCCGGCATGGGGATTCTGCTCGGTGACGAAGTGGGCGAGAAACTGAGCCTGTCGGCGGAACAAGATAGCAAGATCGAAAAGGTGATCCAGCAGGCGGAGAAAGCGGCTGACCAATTGCGTGTGGAAGCTCAAAAGAGCGAGCAGGGCGAACAAATCTTATTGAAGGCGGCAAGGATCGCCTTCGAGCAGGATCGTCGAATCGCGGCGATTCTCTCGCGCGACCAACGCGCCCGCTTGCGGGCGATGCTCGGATCACCCATCGAGGTTTGGCGACTCGGCCGCGTGAAATTCAAGACGCCAGCATTGTGCGAGAGTGACGGATGGGTGAACTCCAAGCCGCTGACGTTCGCCGAACTCCGAGGTAAGGTCGCGGCTGTGCATTTCTGGACGTACGGAAACTTGGCTTGCGTCCACGACTATCCAGTGCATCGAGACTGGCAGACGAAGTTCGGCGAGAAGGGCCTTACGATCATCGGTATCCACACGCCGCAGACGAAGGAAGAACGCGACAGTGGTCGTGTTCGCGAGAAGGCAAGCGACGTGGGATTGACGTTTCCAATTCTGATTGACAACGCTCGTGAGAATTGGAACGCGTGGGGCAACTCCGTCTGGCCAG
>JACKQG010005723.1_pt1 | contig 13515 bp, 12 predicted proteins | sample 8237621 | NCBI WGS metagenome assembly JACKQG01 (sample SAMN15677084, study PRJNA649215) | marine metagenome | biome: marine; feature: Black Sea; material: saline water; isolation source: suspended particulate matter (SPM) from the Black Sea western gyre | collected 2013-06-09/2013-06-10 | depth...
GCCCGAACTATACTGTTGTTAAAGAACGTCACATCTTGTTATATCGCTTAGAATCTAAGATACAAGGGCAGGCCCTTTCGATTTAATATTTTCGATTGAATATTGACTATTGTGATTGTTTTCGGTTGTTGTTTCTCAATAGTCTTTGAATATTTTCATCCACTGTGGCCAGTCGGATGGCTCGACGCCGCCGGCCATGGTCCAGGGGCCTGAAGCATTAAACCATTGATGCCACTTCAATTTCCACAATTCTTTTAGCCCGACCTTTCTGACAGAGCCATCCTTAAACGAACTGTTTATTCCTGCATCATGCCGGTTAATGGTGAAATACTGCATTGCGCTATAGCTACTATACGGAACCTGCGAGGGTATGGGGGGGTAACCCTCGTCCGGCGGAGGTGAGTCCAGGTAGTGTGGAGGCGCGCCCTGCCTAGTGCAATCCATGAGTACGGGGACATTCATTGAGGTGAAATTCCACCTGTCCTCCATAACATGCTCGTTGAGGCCATAGCTGCAAAACATCTTAGGTTCAAACAATATCCACGCGTGATATTTTGTGCCGCCTCCTATGTAATTAAAAGACCAGAGACGTTTTTTTATGGCACTGTCAATGCGGGGTTCTGTAATCAGTTCGTTGGGATTTTCGACGTAGTGCTTCGTTGCCATTGGACATAAGAAGAGCGAGTCTTTAGCGTCCTGGAAGTAAGGCTTCAAAGGTTCAATCCATGTGTAACCGCCCGACCTCTTAAAGAATTTGCCATCGTTACCGGCTTTATACATCGAGAAGAAGAGGTCCCATTGGTGCAAATTAGATTTACAAGTGAGTGATTTAGAGTGTCTCCGGATACGCTGTAATGTCGGTAACAAAATCGCAATCAATAATGCAATGATGGAAATTACAACCAAAAGCTCTATTAACGTAAACCCATGTCGTTTACGCATAGCGGTTCTCTTTCTTCGTATAAGAAGGTTTTTTCAAGCCGACAATCACCCCCCGGACATGATGAGTCCCACTGGTGGGTTTGTCTGGCATAATTATAGCAGAATAGGGGGCGGTAATGCAATCCTGGGGCTTTAATTTTATTGATTTACAAATATCATGAGCTATAATTCTTTCCGGGATAGTGCAATACAGCGGTTGATTGCTGGTGTGACGAATGTTCTTTGTTATGGATGGCAGGAGTTAGAAACATGGTGGTTTTGGTGGGAATTGATGAAGCTGGTTTTGGGCCGCTTCTGGGGCCGTTGGTCGTATCGTCGAGCACATTTTCTCTTCCAAATAATCTTCTGAAAGCAGACCTGTGGCAGATTTTGAGAAATAGTGTCGGAAACAGGCGCAAAAGGCTTGCAGGGCGAATGCTTATTACCGACAGCAAAAAGGCATACAGCAGGGCGGCGGGAATCAAGCATCTGGAACGAACCGTTCTGGGGTGTCTGAAATGTCTCGGTAAAGAGCCGGGAACGCTGGTGGAACTTATAGAACTGTTATGTCCGGAATGCATCGAGCGGCTAAGTGCTTATCCGTGGTACAGCGATGCAGGAAGTCATTGTCTCTCCGCTGATGCTGCTGATAAGGGAATTGCCTCGACGGTGTTAGCAGACGATATGGCCTCAAATGGTATCGAGCTGCTGGATATGAAAAGCTGTTGTCTGGATGTTGGATATTACAATAAGATGGTAGCTTCGGTTAAGAACAAGGCTAATGTGCTTTTCTCGGCTACCTGTCGGCTGATAAAGTCGGCTTTTGATAATTTTGAGGGTGATGATTTACAAATTATAGTCGATAGACAGGGGGGTCGGATTCACTATCGCAGACATCTGCAGAGAATGTTTGGTCATACGGAAATGAAGATTCTTTGTGAGAGTCCGGCGGACAGCAGCTATGAAATGAGGGCCGGTGTTAAAAGTATGCGTTTGCATTTTGTAGTGGGTGCTGATGAGCGATTTTTGCCTGTGTCATTAGCTTCAATGGTGAGTAAATATTTGCGAGAGCTTTTAGTTCATAATATGAATCGTTATTTTATCGGTTTTCATTCTGACTTGAGACCTACTGCGGGGTACTGGAAAGACGGTTTGCGTTTTATCGAGGACGTGAAGACAAATATTCCCGGCCTTAATGTTGATATGGAACAGCTTGTTCGCTGCCGCTGAATGACATGGAAATAATGGATTTACTGATAATATAATACCGAGTATATTTTATAATGAGAGCAAGAAAAAGCTTGATAGTGTGGGTAAGAGAAGATAAATTGAATGAGTTAATGTGAAATATTTTAAGGAGTGTAACAAATGTCAAAAAGAGGAATCTGGAAATATTTTGTGCTTACAGTTTTGATGTTGTCTGTTTGCGGCTGTGGTCGTCCCAATTTGATAGGTACTGATGCTGCTGTTTATTCACGGGGCGCACTTTATGCTGTGGCCAGCCAGGATTTGAACAGTGTGTATGCAGCGACAGTGACAGCTCTCAAACAGTTGGAGGTAGAGGTCATCGAAACTGCGAAAGACGTATTTTATGCCAAGGTTGTCGGCAAAATTGCTGATGGTAAGACTATTACGATACGGATGGAGCCGGGAGAAAAAAATATTACCGAAATAACTATTAAAGCAAGCAAATTTCTGACCGGCAACGAGGAAAGAGCGCGTGTTGTTTACACTCAGATAAAGCTGAATCTTTAAGCACGTACGAGCAATAGCAAAGGTAAATAACAACACCTGGAAAGCGATTTACTGCTGTTCTAATTGTTCGTTGAGGAGACGGATGTGGCGGTTCTCCTCTTTAATAATCATGTCGACAGTATTTTTGCCGGCCGGGTCCCGAGCAAAGTCTTTCAGTCCGTCATAGAAAAAGACGGCCTCTTTTGCTCTTCTGACAGCATCTTTAATAATCTGTTTTCTGCTTTCGGTTCCGGTCAATCTTCCAGATGAATCCGGTTTGTGGGAGAACACAGTCAGGCCTGCCATGACGTTTGGATTTGACAAAACATAATTGTCTGGGTCGAAAGTTCCGAATTCGCCGGTCTTTTCTGAGAAACGTTTTCTTCTCTGAGCAAGAATCTTTTCGTGCCTGGCTCTCCAGTTGGCCAGCAGATAATAAATGTTCTGAAGTTCCGGGTCATCGAACAGTTCGGCGGTTTTGAGGTAAAAAATAGCGCCGTTATGGTCGATTTTCTCGGCTATCTCAAGGATCTCAAAGACGTTAAATTTAGTTTCCATTAGAGTGACATTTTCAAAAAGCTATAATCTTTTTCCGATCCGGAAAACTAAAGATTGCTCAAGTATTTAAAACCGATAATTATCATGCCCGGCTGCGCATCGCTTGTACTTACGTGCATACTATTCTTCTATTATGATATTATATTCGAGCTGCAAATTCAATTGTTAGGATGTTTTTTTAATTAACTGCTTTCTACTCCTATATCTCAAGAACAGCGGCTGCGCGGAGTCTGGAATTCTTTATCGAACAGAGTACTTCGTTAGCCTGACTTAACGGGAATATTTCGAATGTAGGTTTAATAGGTATCCGGGCTGCTAATGGTAAGAATTCTTCTGCATCCAGACGGGTTACGTTTGCAACGGATTTTATTTCTTTTTCGAGCCAGAGATATTTTGCATATTCCAGCGGCGGGACAGGAGTTTCTTTACGAATGGCATTAATAATCAAACGGCCGCCTTTTTCGAGGACGCCGAGGGCATCCCGGACACATTGGCCAACCGGTGTAAAATCCATAATCTTATTTAACTTGTCGGGCGGCTGGTCAGAAGACCGGCCTGTCCAGACGGCGCCGAGACTTTTGGCCAACTCAGCGTGTTTAGCCGTCTTTGTAAAGACATAGACCGGGCTGTTGGGGAACTTATATTTGATAATCTGAATTACAATATGTGCTGATGCACCAAAACCGAAAAGGCCGATTTTTTGGCCATCTGTTATATCCGCAAGTCTAAGTGTACGATAACCGATTACTCCGGCACATAAAAGCGGTGCTGCCTGAGAGTCTGAAAATATTTCAGGGATCGGATAAGCGAAATCCTCGCCGATTACTGTAAATTCTGAATAACCTCCGTTTACGTCTTTACCGGTCCATTTTGCCTGGCTACAGAGGTTCTCATTACCGGTCTGACAAAAATCACATTTGCCACAACTGGAATTAAGCCATGTAATTCCAACACGATCGCCGATTTTAAATTTTGTTACATCTTTTCCCTTATCCGCGACCTTTCCAACCGCCTGATGTCCGGGAACGATTGACGGTTTTGTCGGCTTTAAGCGGCCTTCTGCTTCATCGAGGTCGGTATGGCAGGCACCACAAACAGAAATCTTGATGAGAATCTGGTTATTATCCACTGTGGGTTTTGGTAAATCGACCAGCTCTAAAGGTTTTTCTTCTATTGGCGCATGTTTATTTAATATCATCGCCCTCATTTTGAGATTTCCTGCTTAAGTTGTTTTGTGAAGACCTTGTAACTATCATCACCGAAGAGACAAAAGATGACCTTTTGAAGTCCGGTTTGTCCATTAAGGTATTCTATAGTTGTTTTGAGCATTATTTCGGCACAGCTTTCGATAGGCAAGCCAAATATGCCAGCGCTGATTGCCGGCAGAGAAATGCTTTTAAGATTATTTTCGTCTGCTAATTTAAGTGAGTTCAGTGTGGCGTTTTTTAACTTTTCATTTTCGTTACCTTCCCCCATCCGTGGTCCAACAGCGTGAATTACGTGTTTTGCTTTGAGATTTCCAGCCGTTGTTATTACAGCACCACCTACGAAAGTACCTCCTATTTTGTTGCATTCAGCCTGGATTTCAGGGCCGCCTTTTGTTCTTATTGCCCCTGCAACGCCACCACCCAATATTAATCGTTCATTGGCGGCATTGACGATGGCGTCAGTTTGCATTTCTGTAATATCACCATCTTGAAGTTCCAATATACTATTGTTTATATCTACTTTCATAATGTCCGCTCAATGAAAGTTCTCGGTTCCCTCATTATACCATACAGTGATGTTATCGGTCGTAGCAGAGATTTTACTGTAGTTTTTCTATTATAACGGAACTTCGATAAACATAAAGTCATGATTGTAAAATATCTTAACAAAGTGCTCGAGCTTGATGGTCGATATGGAAGATGCGAGTAAAACCTTTAATTAATATAGGGCAAATAAATGATGAAAAAAGGATTTACACTGGTCGAGTTAATATTAGTTGTAACAATTCTGGGCATACTAAGCGCACTTGTTTTGCCAACATTTCGGGGTCATATTGTAATGGCACGTGAGACGGCGGCTAAAGACAATCTCAAGGTAATCCGGACCCAGATAGAAATATATAAAATGAACCACAACGGAGTCCCGCCGGGATACATAAATGGCTCCGAAGCCCCGACGGCATTGTTGGCGTTGCAGTTTACTGCAACGACTACTCTAACGGGAGCCGTTTCCCCGTCCACGATTCCTGCCGGGGCTTATGTGAATGGGCCTTATATAAAAAAACTACCGGTAAATCCCTACAATAAATTATCTACTATTGCTTATGTAGCTCAGGCGATTGCTTTTTCAGCAGCGGTGGACGGTACGTCCAGTGGATGGTTATACAAAAAAGAGACCGCGGAGTTTAAGGTCAACTGGACCGGCAACGACAGCGAGGGTACTGCATATATAGATTATTAAACGCTGAAGAAGTACTCTACGATGAGTAAGGATCAATTCTTTTGTCACATTTCTTGCGGGCTTTTCTGAATTTTGCATTTTTGCGTTTTAAGCCGGAATGATGTGGACAATCTGCGAAAACAGATTTATAATCACTTCAGGATTCATTATATAATTTGCCGTATCAGGGGTAGAAGATAACAGGCGGCGGCCGGATTCGAACCGGCGAATAACGGTTTTGCAAACCGTCGCCTTAGGCCACTTGGCTACGCCGCCAAATTCAATAAAACTTTGATTTTACAATTGAGTGGCCTATTTGGCAATAAAATTAGCTGTTATTTTTTTTAGGATATTATGAGAATCCTGCAATAATTTTGCAGACACAAACGTCTATGCCTTTAAGGGTAGTGTCTAACTATTATTTTCAGGATGCTAATATTATGAACCTACACTTGTTTAATGACAAATGTACAGGAAGGTATCAGGACAAGTTTTACCTGTTGATTTTGTTAATACTTTGTTTGGTTTTTGTTCAGATTGGATGTCGAACGCCATCGGAACATCGTCAAGAAGCCGATAAAGCTGCCTCGGATATCATTACGGGAAAGCAGGAAGAAGCTCTCGGCAAGACAGAATCTTTCAGTATTGAACGCCCAAGCGATATACTGAGGCGCCGTCTTATGACTGAACAACAATTGCTTTATTCAAGTGAAGCTTCACTGGGTACGGACCAGCTTGATCACATCGAGCATTGGCCAAAGGATGAATATCCTCAGGCCGGTTCCTCACCTGATGCCAACATCCCGATAGACCCCAACAAACCTTTGAAGATTTCTTTGGTTGATGCTTTGCAGATAGGGGCGCGCAATAGCGATGAATATCAAACACGCAAGGAAAACGTTTTTCGAGAAGCATTAGACCTCGATTTGGAACGTAATGCTTTTCGTAATATTTTTGTTGGACAGGTCGATAGTCTGCTCAGCACGGACAGCAGCGGCAGCAGAACCGTAAGTGGTACTGAGAGCAGTGGGGCAGTAGGATTAAGCCGAAGACTACAGAGCGGCATTGATTTGAGCACAGCCCTGGCAGTTGACCTTGCGAATCTACTTACGCAGGGAGGTGCATCATCGATGGGATTGGCGGGGGATGCGAGCATCTCAATTCCTCTGTTAAGAGGTTCCGGCAGACATATAATAACAGAAAGCCTGACTCAGGCCGAGCGAGATGTTGTTTATGCCATTCACGAATTCGAGCGTTTCAAACGTACGTTTGCAGTCAATACAGCGAGCGAGTACCTGTCTGTCCTTCGCCAGATAGATGAGGTGACCAATGCAGAGGAGAACTATCGATCGCGGATTTCGACGTCCCGCCGAGCCCGCCGGTGGACCGATGCAGGCCGGACAAGCGAAATCGAAGTTGACCAGGCGGTCCAGAGTGAGTTAGGGGCACGTAGCCGTTGGATATCGGCAAAGGAAAGGTACAATAATCGTATCGATGCATTTAAGAGTACTTTGGGTCTTCCTACGGATGCTTTGATTGAACTGGACCCGAATGACCTTGAAGAACTCCGAGCTCCGGCGCTGAAGATGGTAGAAGAAATTTTAACAAAGCAAGTTTCCGAGACTGCTGAGGAGACACCCCCAGCGGATGCGCCCATTGAATTATTGCCACCCACCGATGAGGATGCCGGTCCTTTTGAGATTGATGAATCGATGGCAGTTCGGCTTGCTCTTGAGAATCGTCTTGATTTGAAAGTAGCTCTTGGTGGAGTGTATGACGCCCAAAGACAGGTCGTAGTTCGAGCGGATGCATTAGGGGCAGAACTTACGTTCCTTGGTTCTGCCGATATCGGGTCGAGTAGAGGAATTGGTTCAGTAGGAGCAGATGATGCACAGCTTCATTTTAATAAGGGCAGCTATTCGGGGTTGCTTAACCTTGATCTGCCTCTCGAACGAACTGCTGAGCGGAACGCATACAGGAAAAGTCTTATTGATCTGGAGCAGGCAACACGCAATGTGCAGACCCTTGAGGACCAGATAAAGCTTTCTATACGCAATGAGTTAAGAGTTTTACTGGAATTACGCGAGACTCTTAAAATTCAGGCCCAGGCGGTTGTCTTAGCCAGGAAACGTGTAAACAGCACTACACTTTTTGTTGAGGCGGGAAGGACGGAAATCCGTAATTTGCTGGAAGCACTGGATGCGCTTCTTGGAGCACAAAACTCGCTGACTTCGGACGTTGTAAGTTATCGAGTGGGCGAACTGGAGTTACAACGTGATATGGGTGTTCTCCAGGTTGACGAAAAGGGATTATGGCGAGAATTTTCGCCGGAGGTAGTTAATCATGTCAAACAATAATGTAAAAAACGGTCGTAGTGGTCTCAAGTCTCCCAAAGTTATTGGAGCGATTGTAATTGTTGCCCTAATCTGCATAATCGTGTTATGGCTCAAAGTAGTCAGGGGCAGTGAACAGGCCGGCAGTGATCTTGTGACTTTTGTTGCAAAACGAGGACCTCTTACCATCAGTGTGCTGGAGTCCGGCACAATAAAGCCGAGGGAACGTATAATCATCAAAAACGAGCTTGAAGGAAGAACGTCTATCATTAGCCTCCTTCCTGAAGGTACACAAGTCAAGAAGGGTGACAAGCTGGTTGAGTTGGATGCAAGTACGCTTGAAGACACCTTGATAGACCAGGAAATCAAAATGCAGAATGCTGAAGCCGCTTTTATTGATGCTAACGAGGCTTTGGCGGTTGCGGGGAACCAGGCACAAAGCGATATTGATATCGCAAAGCTGACATTAACATTCGCCGAACAGGATTTAGAGCAGTACAATGAAGGTCAGTATCCTAAGGATCTGAAAACTGCAAACAACGAAATAACATTGAGAGAAGAGGAGCTTACCCGTGCACAAGAGACCCTCGAGTGGTCTCAGAAGTTATTCGAGGAGAAATATCTCTCCAACACCGACTTACAAGCTGACAAACTGGCAGTGACCCGCAGTAATAACAACCTGGAACTGGCCAAGGAAGAACTCCGCTTGCTGGGGGAGTTCACCCGCCAGCGAAATATCGATCAGTTTGAAAGCGATTTCCACCAGGCGAAGATGGCTCTGGAGCGGACGCAGCGCAAAGCCAAAGCCACTGTTATACAGGCGAAGGCTGACCTAAAAGCCAAAGAACTTGAATATACACGTCAAATAACCAAATTGGAAAAGATCAATGACCAGCTCGGGAAAGCCACAATATTGTCTCCAGCCGATGGGACTGTAATCTATGCCTCGAGTGCCCGAAGAGGTCATGACAATCGAGAACCGTTGGATGAAGGTGCCGAAGTTTACGAGCGGCAGGAACTGATATATCTTCCAACAGCCACCTCAACCATGGCTGAGGTGAATATTCATGAAGCGAGTCTTGAGAAGGTTCGCTTGGGTCTTCCTGCAATAGTAACGGTTGATGCACTTCCTGGTAAAACATTTTTCGGCAGTGTCGGCCACATCGCCCCCTTGCCTGATACACAGAGTATGTGGATGAATCCTGACCTGAAGGTCTATAACTCAGAGGTTTACCTGGAAGGTGATACGCCCGATCTCCGCACAGGAATGAGCTGCAAAGTAGAGATAATCGTACAACAGTATGAGGATGCTGTTTACATTCCTGTTCAGGCGGTTATACGTATTGCGGGGCAGCCGGCCGTGTATGTTGTAAAAGATGGAACTATCGAGGAACGTGAGGTAAAAATCGGCCTTGATAATAACCGGATGATTCGAATTATCGATGGAATCCAGGAAGGCGAAGTTGTGCTTCTGACGCCTCCATTAAAATCCGCATCTATCGAAGATGCATCGGGTATGATTAATGGCGGGAGGGCTGAGTCCAGTGATGAGTTGGATACTCTGAAGCAACGGATAAATGAACAACTCAATGGTACAAATGGAACAAAAACAGGAGGACCTGATACACTTTTGGATATGAAAGAGCGGCGGGAGATGCAGCAGCAATTACTCGGTGCCGGTAAGGAACAGGGAGAAAGCCAGAAACAGGGAAGAGACGTAAGACCGCAAGGAACAGAAGGGAATCGGTAGATGGCTGAACAAGTTCTTCCAAACGACCATCAGGAAATTGTTCAGCTCAAAGAAGCACGCAAGGTTTACCAGATGGGTATGCAGGAGGTCAATGCCCTCGCTGGTGTTACAATCTCTTTCAAAAAGGGCAGCTTTTGGGCGATTATGGGCCCCAGCGGGTCTGGAAAAAGTACTATGATGAACATTCTCGGGTGTCTGGATCGCTTAACCTCCGGTCACTATTATATCGAAGGCCAGGACGTAAGTCAGCTCGACGACGATTCACTTAGCGAGCTTCGGCTCAAACATCTCGGATTTATCTTCCAGAGCTTCAACCTGATTCCGCAGTTGAGCGTTCAGCGGAACATAGAACTGCCGCTCTATTACCTTGGATGAGATGCAGAACAAAGCGCTAAGCGCGCTCGCGAGCTTGCCGATGAGGTTGGGCTCGGTGACCGGTTGAACCATCGACCAACGGAACTCTCCGGTGGGCAAATGCAGCGGGTAGCTATCGCCAGATCACTTGCGAATGATCCGCAAGTCATTTTCGCCGACGAACCGACCGGGAATCTGGATTCGATAACGGGCGAACAAATCATGGAAGTCCTGGCAAATTTGAACCGGCAGGGCAAAACTATCATTATGGTCACACATGAGCCCAATATTGCGGCATATGCTGATAGCCGGCTGCATATGATTGACGGAGTAGTCGATAGAATTGAAGTGAGCGTGCATGAGACAAACTAAGTTCATAAGAAATATCTGCCTTGGAGTTGAGAATCTGCTGCTTCATAAGCTTCGTTCGTTCCTGACTATGCTGGGTGTTGTTTTCGGCGTTGGAAGTGTGGTGGCCATGTTATCTGTAGGAGAAGGTGCCAGCGCAGAAGCCCTTGAGCAAATCCGCAAGCTTGGTAGTAACAATATTATCATCTCATCGGTCAAGTCCGCGGAAGAGGAACAGGCCACTACTACTCATTCGCATATGAGTATTTACGGGCTTTTGTATGAAGATCACACCAGAATAGCAGAGAGCTTTGGGAATATCCGACAGGTAGCACCGGTGAAGCTGATTCGAAAGGAAACACGTCTGCGTGAAAGGGCGATGGAACTGCGGGTAGTCGGGACGACACCAGAATGGTTCGAGCTTGTTCCTCGCGAGGTTATTGCCGGGCGGGTGCTTTTGCCAAGCGATGAGGAAAAGCAAGCCCCCGTGGCTGTGCTAACCGAATTTGGCGCCCGTAAAATTTTGGCAACCGAGCATTCTATAGGCCAGACAATCCGCATCGGCGGGGACCAGTTTGAGGTCATCGGCATCGTCAAAAGCGAAAGTGGCCAGGCCGGAAATATTCAAATTCCTGACCAGCAAGTAGATGTCTATATTTCCATTGAGGTGGCTCGCATATATTTCGGCGATGTATTTACGAGGCGTACTTCGGGTGGAGACGAACGAGAAAAAGTGGAACTGCACCAAATCATTGTCCGAGTGGATGACTCTGGCAGCGTTGAGGGCACGGCGGTTGGTATAGAACAGATGTTGGGTAGGTTTCACAAGAAAAAGGATTATTTGGTTAGCGTTCCTCTGGCTTTACTCAAGCAGGCCGAAGCTACAAAGCGAACTTTTAATATTGTCCTTGGCTCAATTGCGGGTATTAGTTTGCTTGTAGGTGGAATCGGGATTATGAATATCATGCTGGCCTCAGTAACAGAACGCACTCGTGAAATTGGAATAAGACGTGCCATCGGTGCCAAGCGGAAACAGATTATCTATCAGTTCCTCATCGAAACAGTAGTTCTTTCGACGATGGGGGGTATCATTGGTTTGGGTGTCGGTGTTGTTATCCCGCTGTTAATAACTTACTTTTCCGGCATGATTACTGTTATAACCTTGAAAGGAATTTTGCTGCCGCTTCTAATCAGCATGACTATCGGCATCCTATTCGGCCTGTATCCGGCCATGAACGCCGCCAAAGTCGATCCTATCGTAGCTTTAAGACATGAATAATGTATTAGATGGGATATTCCAAAGTCACCAAGTGGTTGATTTATATACATTTTTTCGCAAGTTGTGGAGGTTTTTATTTTTTTCGCAATATATTTACAGATAAAAGCGTCTATAACTATGGTTAAAGGCTATCCATTTAAATTAGAAATGCCTCATATTGGTCGTGTAAGCATGTAAATTGATGTAAGTGTAGGTTTTGCAGGGACTTTCAGGATGGAGTTTTCGATGCAATAACCCAAATTGGAGCAAGTGAGGAGCTATTTTTTGATATTATTTTCTAATATCATACTGTATAATGAACAAAATATGGATAAACGTATTCAAGAAAGGACTGGTATAGGAGAAAAATAATATGTATGGAAAATATCAACCTGTGACATTGTTATTTTGTGTGGTTGGCATTGCTGTTATCACTGGTTTTGCGGGTGGATGTAGTCCTGAGCAGTATAAGGCCGATGCCGATAAAGAGGTTTATAAGATTATCGATGAAAAATGGCAGGATGACTTTGGCGTGAAAGCAAATTATATAATAAGCGACAGCAATGCTGTCACATCGCCAATCGACATTCCTGTTGAAAAAGTAATACCCCCATCAGGCGTTCTCAGTCTTTCAGAGGCGGTCTCCATAGCTACTAGATACAACCGGACTTATAAAAGAAAAAAAGAGGATCTTTACATATCTGCACTTGGCTTAACGGGAACACGATACAATTATGCACTACAGTGGTTTGGGACTATAGACGGCACTTACACGGACGATAAGAGCGGTGGAGATGATGTACAAATAGATGGTGATGCGGGAGTTAACAAGCAATCATTGTTCCTTGATGGTGTGGTGTACAATGTTGGTATCATGCTTGACTGGACGCGTTTTCTTACCGGCGATCCGCGGACTTCATTGGGTTCGATTTTAAGCGGTGATGTGACCTTGCCTTTGCTGGGCAGCGGTGCCGGTAAAGCTGCCCAAGAGGACCTTACTCAGCGTGAGCGACAAGTTTTGTATGATATACGCACATTCAACCGTTACCGCAAGACATTCATAGTTGATATTGTGGACCAATATTACAATATTTTAGAGCGAAGAGCCAACGTAATCAATGCTGAAAACAATTATAAAAGCCTGCTTGAATCAAAAAAACGTCTGGAAATTGAGGTTGGAACCGGTTCAAAGGCACCTTCCGATGTGGATGAGACTGATCAGCAGTTGCTGAGTGCGGAAAATAGCTGGGTAAGAGCCCAACAGATTTACGAAGGGGCGCTTGATCAATTCAAGGTAACGTTAACTTTACCAACCGACGCTGAGATAGTATTGGATCCGAATGAATTACTGGCGCTGGAGAAGATAGGGATAAGCCAGGTCGATTATACAACGGAAATGGCCATTGAAACGGCGAGGCAATGGCGTCTGGATTTAGCTAACAGCGCCGATGCGGTTGAGGATGCGGAGCGGAAACTTGTTTTAGCTGCCGAGGGCCTTGGTGTGCAACTGGATCTGTTTGCCGATACAGGCACAGCTGGAATACAATCAGAGCCAGAAACCAGGGTTGGAAGGTTGCAGTTTCATGAGTCGGCATATCGTCTTGGTTTTGAAGCCGATTTGCCGTTTGACCGGGTAGCTGAACGCAATGCTTATCGTGAGAGATTAATAAATTTAGAACAGGCGCTACGGGAATATGAGAATGACCAGGACAACATTGAACTGGGCATGCGTTCGGCACTTCGGGACCTGAAGGCCAAAGCCGAACAGTACCGTATTCAACAAATGGCTTTAGTTTTAGCCCAAAGGCGAAAGAATACTCAGGAGATGTTAT
>JACKQG010005726.1_pt1 | contig 13508 bp, 9 predicted proteins | sample 8237621 | NCBI WGS metagenome assembly JACKQG01 (sample SAMN15677084, study PRJNA649215) | marine metagenome | biome: marine; feature: Black Sea; material: saline water; isolation source: suspended particulate matter (SPM) from the Black Sea western gyre | collected 2013-06-09/2013-06-10 | depth...
ATGTTAATATTGAGAAGCGTGGCACTTTAATTATTGAGCCTGGTGTGGAAATTGTAGGTAATTACAAAAAGATTAAAGTCGGTGGACGGTTATATGTCGGGTATGTAGAGGGTCATAAAAATGATAGCCCTAAAAATGCAAAAGTTACCATAAAAAATACACATTTAGAGGCGGCAGGTATTGGTGACCGAGTTATGAACCTCTCTCATTTAAACATGACTGGTGGCTCCATTACTATTAGTAGCCGTGACAGGGTGTTGACTCAAGATTTTAATCTGACCAACTCTTCACTAAAAAATACAAATATTAGATCTTATTATGCACAAGGCAATACAATACTAGATCATAACAAATTTGATAATAGCCAATTTTATTCTAATGAAGATGGGGGTGATCCTACGTCTTGGAGTCTGCCATATGCCCCTTCTGCTACTTTGACTGTTACTAACAACACTTTCGAATATGGGAATTCAAGTATCCAAGTTTATGGTCATAAATTTAATACTATGACTATAAAGAGCAATCAATTTAAGAATAACAGTAATGGCATTGTGATTAGACCACATTCATCTGTTTCGTATGGAACAAATTATATAAAAAAACCTGCAGATGTTGCAATAAAAGACAATACTTTTACCAAAGATCGCACAGGTATTTTTATTCAGGCAGGCAGGTTTGATGTTACGGGTAATAATTTTATTGAAAGTCCAGGTATAAGATATGACGGAGTTGTCTATCCTTATCCATATTATGAACAATTTCAAAAAGGTTTTTTTGATTACAAAATTAATAATAATTACTTTATTAAACAAAAAGGCCCGAATGGCTCTTCTACCAATGTTTATGCTATAGAAAATATTAATGCTGTAGAGGATAATTTAGAGCTTAAAAATAATACATTTTGTAGCAAGGATAGAGTGGCATTAAGACTATCTACAGAGAAATCCGCCAGAATGAAAGCTGGAAACAATTATTGGAATACCACTAATAAGACGGCAATACAAAGGAATATGGTGTTTGATCATTTGGTTGATCTTGATGTAAAACGCACCATTTACTATGGTATACATAATCAAGAAAGAAGCCCAAACTTGTCATCAGCACTAGAGTCAGCCTGTGCTGCAGAGGCAGAAGGCAGTGAGCCGGAAGATGCCCCAGCTTGCACGCTCGGCGGCATGATTCTTCCAGGTACTCCGGCACTAGACCCAGCATCTTGTTCGGTTTATAACATTATTGAAGATGTGCAGATACCAAAAGGGGTAACGCTTAGAGCAAATTCAGGTGTAAAGATTGAAGGCAAATATAAAAGAATTAAAGTAGAAGGTAGTATAGATTTTGCTGGGTCTAAAGATAATAAGATTGTTATTAAGAATACTTATATACAGCCGGCAGGCGACCCTGATGATCCAACCTATACAATTAAGCTCTCTCATTTAAACATGACTGGTGGCTCCATTACTATTAGTAGCCGTGACAGGGTGTTGACTCAAGATTTTAATCTGACCAACTCTTCACTAAAAAATACAAATATTAGATCTTATTATGCACAAGGCAATACAATACTAGATCATAACAAATTTGATAATAGCCAATTTTATTCTAATGAAGATGGGGGTGATCCTACGTCTTGGAGTCTGCCATATGCCCCTTCTGCTACTTTGACTGTTACTAACAACACTTTCGAATATGGGAATTCAAGTATCCAAGTTTATGGTCATAAATTTAATACTATGACTATAAAGAGCAATCAATTTAAGAATAACAGTAATGGCATTGTGATTAGACCACATTCATCTGTTTCGTATGGAACAAATTATATAAAAAAACCTGCAGATGTTGCAATAAAAGACAATACTTTTACCAAAGATCGCACAGGTATTTTTATTCAGGCAGGCAGGTTTGATGTTACGGGTAATAATTTTATTGAAAGTCCAGGTATAAGATATGACGGAGTTGTCTATCCTTATCCATATTATGAACAATTTCAAAAAGGTTTTTTTGATTACAAAATTAATAATAATACTTTTTGTCGGCAGAAAGGACAGGGTGGAAATCAATATAATGAATACGCAATCTTTAATATTAACAAGCTACCCGGCGAGGATCCGGCAACTATTGTACAAAACAACTTCTGTTCAACTGATAAATTCGCCGTAAGAATTGGCACAACGTCAGATGATAGAAGTGGTATGGTTGCTAAGTATAACTTTTGGAATACTGGCAATCATCACACAATTGACTCGAAAATGATCTATGATCGATCTGACGATATTAATATATACAGCTTTATCCCCTACGTCCCTTTCCTCTCAGCTCCTTACGGGGAGTCATCTGGAGTATCACCAAAAGTTTCCCAGACATTGCCACAATGCACAGTAGTATCTTCTAATCGTGCTGGCAGCATCTGTGCCAAGGTATGTGAGGGGATAGTCTCTGATGGTGATGAGCCTGACCCTGAACCTACTGACCTTAATGTAGAGATGTTGTTGACCTTTCCACCCCCAGTTATTATCCCTAGAACTGAACCAAGAGGTAAAGATTCGATATTGCAAGCATCATTCAATATTAGAGTCGGGCACCAGTGGGAAGGGCAGTTGAAAAAATATGAATTGAAAAGAGATGGGACTGTTGGAAAGGAATTATGGAATGCTGGTGACCTGCTCTTTGAGAAAAGTTCTGACAATCGTAATATCTTCACAGTTGGTGATGGTTTGACTGTGAACGGCAAGAATAACTTTACACCCAATAAGGTAAATTCATTAAAACCCCTTCTCTATGGAGATAGCCATACAAATATAGATATTGAAGAGGCTGAAAAATTAATCAAGTTTGTTCGTGGCGAAGATTCTTTCAACGAGTTTCCTAATGATCAATCACCAGATCAGACTGAACGGTGGAAACTTGGTGATATTTATCATGCCGAGCTGGCAGTGATGGGTGGTCCGAATGCAAGAGTGACAGACAATCCCGAAGAGTCACATACTGATGCTGGTTACAGATATGAGTTGGGATACCATAATTTCTCTAAATCACACTCATATAGAAATAACAATAAAGTTGTGTTTGCGGGCGCAAATGATGGGATGCTTCATGCCTTTGACCTAAATCGTGGTGAGGAGTTGTGGGCCTTCATTCCACCTATGGTCGTTCCAAAGCTAAAGGATATGGTGTCAGCTGAACCCAACAAAAGTAGCAGTATCTTTGGGGTTGATGGATCACCTGTAATCAAGGATATCTATTTTAGTGGTCGCTGGCATACTATTTTGATGGGAGGTTTGGGCATGGGTGGTCATGGATATTATGTTCTTGATGTTACTAATCCAGATTCACCTGAGCATATGTTTAGTTTTTCCTATGATCCTGACACAAGAACTGGAACCAGATGGGTGGGGAGGAATGGCCAGAAATCTACCACAGATAGCTTTGATAAATTAGGTGAGGCATGGTCAAAACCACTGATTCTCCGGATTCCTATCTCTGGGCAGAGCAGATGGGTTGCTGTAATGGGAGGGGGCTTTAATGGCGGCAATATCCGAGAGTATGGGTCTGTTATCTATATTGTTGATCTGGAAAACAGTGGGCAATTGCTTCATGAAATTGAGGTTGAGGATCTTAGTGGTAATAAGATCTTTAACTCTGTACCTGCGTTCCTTACTGCAATTACACCTGATAGTAGTGACAAGGCTGACTACACAGGGGCAATGGTCTATTTCTCTGATCTTGAGGGTAAGTTGTGGAAGTTGAACCTTACTAATCAGGATGTAGCATTCTCTATGAAGCAGGTCTTTGATGCAGAGGCAGACAATTTGAATGGCAGATACTCTTATCACTCTGTTGCTCCAGCAATGGGAACAGATAACACACTAAGAATGTTCTACGGTACAGGGGATCTGCAAAAGTTAATGTCTGGCTCTCAGAATATTGATAACCGTTTCTTCGGACTTAAAGAGAAAAAATTTCCGCTGGTTGATACAGAAACTAAATTTACAGAAAACAGTCTGCTGGATACTACTGGAGATGAAGAGGCATGTTCCGCCGATGATGACAATGGGTGGAAGATAGAACTGAAACCGGGTGAAAAGACGACATCCAAGGCTATGGTTAGTTATGGCACTGTCTTCTTCTCTAGATACGAACCTCTAACGACTGATCAGTGTGCACTTGGAAAGACCTCCATTACCGGTGTAGATTACCAATGTGGCAGTGAGAAGTTTACTGTTGATTTAGGTACCGGAATAGCAACTGTGCCTACCTTATACAGAGGAAAGCTCTATCTTGGAATTAGTGGTGATTCCATTACAGATTTTGAGCTCCCTGAGGGATGGGTCAAGAAGGATAATCTACTGATGGGTGAACCTGGTGATCTCTCAAGTTGGGAAGGTGTCAAAATGAAGAGTTGGAGAGAGGAGTTCTGATGATCTGGATCAATTTAATTACTGGTAGATATATGCTAGAGTGATCATAGAGTTATGGCGAAAGATACAAAAATACTAAATGCTTTCCTGGGTGTGCTCAGCAAATATAGCCGTGCAGATGAGGAGATCATTGGTGTTGATCTTGATCCAGGGGCAATACGGGTCGCTAGACTTGCCCTGAAGAATAAAGAGTGGAGGGTCCTTGATCTTATAGAAGAGCTTATCGAGGTAGATCAATCACTATCCCCGATTGATCAGTCTAATCTCTATACTGATGCACTCAAAAGAATTCTTAAGCAGGAGAAGATAAAGACCAAAAATGTCGCTATCTCCATCCCTGTATCCAATGCGATCATCAAAGTAATCAGCATGCCGTCAATGACGGACAATGAGATTCAGAGTGCGATTGAATTTGAATCACTGTGGGAAAATATAGTACATATCTCTGAGGACCTGAGCCAATACACAATATTTCATCAGGTTATCAAGCGTCATATACAGACAAACACCATGGATCTACTATTTGTAGCGTCCAAGTTATCTGATATCAATGCCTATAACAAGATTATCCGTAACGCCGGTCTTGAGACGATAATCGTAGATGTCCGTTGTTTTGCTAACCGCAATGCTTTTGATATTGTGCTCAATACTGAAGGTGAACCCTCAGGTGATGCTGTGGCAATCGTCGAGTTTGGGGCTGTAGAGAATTATCTGCTGATCGTAAAAGATGATACTCCACATATTACAGATATCTTTGTCAAGGATAGCGATAAACGAGATCTGGATCGTGGTAGCTTTAATGATGAAGAGGCGGACAGCTTCTTTGATAGATACTCCATGCAGATTCGGCAGATACTCTCTGCCTATGAGCAGAAATATCAGTCTGGTTCCATCAAAACGCTCTATGTGATCTCTGATCTCACCAATGTCAGGAACTATCTAGAGTTGCTTGCAAACTCGTTAAGTGATCGCAACATCATCTACTATGATCCATTCTCAGAGATGAAGCTATCTGATAAGGCAAAGGATCTCGTTAAGAAACATAAAAACAGGTCAGTCTTCACTGCAGTTATTGGTCTCGCCTCCAGAAGCCTGGATATCTTTGGATACTACAAATATATAACTGGTGTAAAAAACATCAACCTCCTTCCTGATCGCTCAAAGCTCAAGAAGAAGAAGCAGGTGAATATTCTGCTACGTCTGCTGATTATTGTGATTGTTACATTGAGTGTCGGTGCAGGGGGGATAGAGTATATGATTCTCTCTAACGAGAAAGCGACACTTCTAAAACGTGTCGCACCATATGCACAATTAAAGGCCGATGTTGAGCAGAAGCAGGCGCAGCTAACAAAATTACTTGCGGATAAGAAAAAATTGAGTGCAAATCTGAGGTTTGGTGAACAGATAACAACCAACCAGATGCAGCTTTGGAACTTCTTTAAGACTCTGAACTCCTCCATTCCAGAATCTACATGGCTACACTCCATACGCTATAAGAGAGATAACTCTGTTGATGTTGTGGGCTATGCAATCAACGATGAAAGCATTCTTAATTATATAAATACTCTTTCCAAGGGTGATGAAATAGATGGTATTGTGCTCTCCACCATGGAGCTAAAAAGTCTTGAGAATGAGATGGTAGATCAGCGTTATGAGGTCAAGGCTTTCAAGATCATTGTGACTCTCAAAAATCCTGTCAAGGTTGTAAAGGGTAAAGATCCTGCTGGTGTAAAGGAGGATAAGTGATGGCTGCCTTATCATTTAGCGCAAAGATTAAAGATCTGCTGGGCAAAAAAGAGAGTAACAAGATGGCTGTCAACTCCATGCAGGATATAGAGGAGAACAGTGAGGTAGCGCGTTATCAACAATTATTAATTGTCCTGACCTTGGCTATTGTCTCTATTGCTGCAGCTGTAGCTACTGTGTATTATCCATATCAGGCGGAAATAAGTGAGCTTGAGAGAAAATACAAAAAGATTGGATCACTTAAAAAAGATCTGGCACAGATCAATGGAAAGCTTGATATACAGACCGCACTTCTGGAGGAGAAAAGGGTAGAGTATGAGCGACTTACCAGGATATTCCACTCAGAAAGTGAGCTTGAAGAGTTGTATGAGAGTATTAGTAAGTTGGCAATCAGATATGGCATGAAGGTATCTGGGTTTAGCAGGAAGAGACCAGAGGCTATTTATGAAGAGAGAAAGAAAGGCAAAAAGAAAAAGAAGAGGAGTAGTGACAGAGAGGTTTTGTATTACAAGATGAAGGTTGATATCAGTATGACTGGCAACTATCTTGCGTACATGAGGTTTATAAAAGGTCTTTCAGAATTGAAAAAGGCTGTAAATACAGAAGAAGAGACAATCACTATGGATAACGAAAAAGGGGGAGGGAATGTTAACGTACATGTAACTCTCTCTACCTATCGTCTTCCATGAGGGAAAATGGTATAGATATGAATATGAAGATAATGCTGAGTATGGTTTGTGCAATCCTTTACACAACGGCAAATTATGCTGAGGAACTGCCCAACCCTTTTACTCCACATGTTTTCATTAAGCAGGTTTTGCCACCTCCACCCATGATGCCAGAAGGTGTCCCCGGTGAGGATGTGACAGTAGAGGATCAGATTGCTGAGCATCCATTGAAAGCGTTAGATCTTACCAAGTACTTTGTGAAGGGGATCATCTTATCTGATGAGCAGGCAATCGTTTTGGTAAACGCTGGTCCAGGCAAGGATTATTTTATGCAGAAGGGGGATACTCTAGGAAAGAGTGATGCCGTAATTGAGGAGATACTACAAGATCGCATGGTTCTTATGCAGGATGAACAAAAGGTTGTGATTAAAGTACGTAACAATGAGGAGACCGCCCGTTATGGCTACTAGAAATCTCATAAGGTTATGTATGACAGCATTGGTTGCACTGACTCTCTTAGTGGGATGTTCAAATAATAAAACGAAGGATGATGGGGTTCTAAGTGAGAGACAAATTTCACCAAAAGAGTTCATGAAGAATAATCAGCAGGTCATTGATGAAACACTGGAAATAGGACCTGCTGTAAGTAAATCTCTGTCGGTAAGTTTGATAGAGAAAAAGAGGGTGTTCATTAATCGTGAGGAGGTGGACGATTACACATCAATCAGCAAACAGATTGGGATTGAGGATGGTATTTTCAATATAACTATCAATTTTGATGGGGTGGATATACATGCAGCCATGAAGATGTTGGCCGCAACGATTAATACTAATATTCTGGTGGGTGACGAGGTATCAGGTTTTGTATCCATACAGTTGCTTGATGTTCCATGGAATAAGGCACTTGATGCAATGTTAAAGACAAAGGGTCTTGCAATGCATGTGGATCATGAGGCTAATATCATTCGCATTCATAAAGGTGATACGTTAATTGCACAGGAGGATTTTGAGAGAGAACGTATCGAGAGAATGAAACAGAATCTCTCATTGAAGAAGGGAGTAGAACCACTAGAGACTGAGATTCTGCGTATATTCTATGCTGATTTGCAGACTGTCAGATCACAAATTTTGGAGATGATGCGGGATGTAAATGCAGATGCTGGGCCTGGAGGATCTAGAATACAGATTACAGCAGATGAGAGGCAGAAGAGTCTTATAATCAAGGCTGCACGAAAAGAGCTTGACCAGATAGCCACCCTGGTTGAGAAGATTGATGTACGTACTAAACAGATTCTGATTGAGGCATTTATTGTTGAGGCAGGGAAGGATTTTGATAAAAGATTAGGTGCAGAGCTAGGGTTCTATAGACCTGGAGGTTCTGGTACTGCCAAGAGCAATGAATACTCAGGAATACTGTCTGGAACAGCAGGAGCACCTACATTGAGCAGCACTACTGGCCAGGCTGTGAGTGCATCTATAACAGGTGCTGTGGGTGGTTTTGGTGTACTGGTTAATACCTCCTCTGCACAACTTAAGGCTGCACTGAATGCGTTAGAGGAAGAGATGGTCAGTAAAACTGTCTCGAACCCAAAAATTTACACATTGGATACAGAGACAGCAACCATATCCCAGGGTAAGGAGCAGCCATACGATACCCCTACTGGTGATGGCAGCTCTAACACTGATGTCTCATTCAAAGAGGCACTTCTTAAACTTGATGTGACTCCAACTATTGTTGGTGACGGTAATATTATTATTGATATTGCGCTTCAAAAAGATACTGTTGGAACAGGATCAACACCACCGATTAACAAGATGGAGATTAAGACCAGACTTCTTGTTGAAGACAAATCTATAGTTGTAATTGGTGGTATCTATGAGGATGTTGAGAAGAAGACGGAGACAAAAGTACCACTGTTTGGTGATATTCCATTGATTGGTAATATGTTCCGTTCTGATGTAGATGATATAGATAGGGATGAGTTGTTGATATTTATTTCACCTCACGTTATTTAGTTTGTTTAAAACCATCTTATGATCTGTCTCTCTGATGATGTAACCAATACGGTAGCTACCCAACTGCTTTCGCAGGAGAGCATTACATCTGATATTTTAGATAATAACAAAAAGATATCAGCTGAAAGTGGTGAGTGCCTTATACAGACGCTGATTGATAATGGATTTTTGACGCAGGAAAAATTGGCAGATGAAATTGCCAGTCTTTATGGGCTAAGACGGATCTCACTCAAAAAAAATGATGATGTAGAAGATAAATCCTACGCTATGCTGAGCGATGATTTTATCATTGAAAATCAGTTAATCCCATTTTCCAGATCACTTGATACAATCAAGGTTGCTATTGCCGACCCTACAGCATTGAGTGTTATGGGGCATGTAAAGATTTTGACTGGACGCAGGGTTGAGACATTTGTGGTGACCTTTGATGAGGTGAGGTCAATTATTTCCAGAAGACAAGGAAAGTATTTTGGATCTACGGCACAGAGACAGGATAAGCAAAATAACACTTCGGAAGATAATGAAGACTCTTCTGAGATTGTAAGATATGTAAATCAGATTATTGAGCAGGCTATTATTGAGGGGGCCAGTGATATTCACATCGAGCCATTTCGTGATAGTTCAAGACTGCGCTACAGAGTAGATGGCGTTCTATCCGCTCAATCAGAAAAGTTAATAAGTGGGTTTTCAGTCTCATCTGAATCAAGTTTTTTGCATGAACATTATGCTGCGGTTACCACCCGTGTAAAGATTATGGCAACACTGGATATCTCTGAAAAGAGGCTTCCACAAGATGGTGCGATAGTTTTTAATGCCAGGAACACCAGTGTGGATCTTCGAATATCTGTACTACCAACCAATAATGGTGAACGAGTGGTGATGCGTATTCTGGATAAGGGGGCAATATCAATGTCGATTGATTCCCTTGGATTTGATGCGGGTGATCTACATAAAGTCAAGAGTGCAATTGATGCTCCTCAAGGTATGGTGCTGGTCACAGGTCCGACCGGATCTGGTAAAACCACAACACAATATGCAGCACTGCAGAGAATTAATAGAGAAGAGATCAATATTCTGACAGTTGAGGACCCTGTGGAATACAACCTTGATGGTGTTGCTCAGGTGCATGTTAAGGAGAATATTGGCCTTACCTTTGCAAGTGCACTACGCTCATTTTTGAGACAGGACCCTGAGGTCATACTGGTTGGTGAGATTCGTGACAGGGAGACGGTTGATATTGCGGTGAAAGCGGCACTCACAGGACATCTGGTTCTCAGTACACTCCATACAAATGATGCAATTAGTACAATCACCCGTCTATTGAATATGGGAGTTGAGCCATATCTGATTTCATCCTCGCTAACTCTCATTATTGCACAAAGATTGGCGCGAAAGATCTGCCCATCATGCAAAACTATAGATGATTCAGTGGATGAAAATATGCTGCGTTCTGTGGGATTCTCTCCTGAGGAGGTAACAAGAATAAAAACATACAAGGGTGATGGTTGTGATGAGTGTCACGGACGTGGAACCAGGGGAAGAAGGGGAATTTACGAGGTTCTGAAGATTACTGACCGGATCCAGGAGGCCATTTTGGATAATGCATCAATCCATGACCTTGAACGAATCTCTGGTGAAGAGGGATTTATTACTATGCAAAAAAGTGCACGTGGCCATCTTCAGACAGGAGAGATCAGTTTTGAAGAGTTTCATCGCGTGATGATTACTTAATTTATTAGTAGTAATAAATGGCGAAATTCACATGGAAAGGATTAAAAGATGGTGCCTATAAGGAGGGTATCATTGATTCAAAGAATGAGCATGAGGCTGCATACCTTCTAAGAAAGCGTCATATAATAATCTCCCACATAGATAGCGTTGATCAGAAGGGAAGCGGTAAAAGTCTGCTATCTAAACTTTTTTCTGAACAAGACTCGGAAAAAAATATCAAGCCAAAAGATGTTCTGGTATTCACGAAAAAATTATCTACCATGGTTAAGGCTGGTCTCCCTGTTGTGGATACATTGGCGCTGCTTACCGAGCAGATGGATAATAAATCCTTCAAAAAAATTCTGAAAGATATTCATCTGGATATTGAGGGAGGAAACTCAGTCTCGGTTGCTTTTTCAAAGTATGACAAGCTGTTCGGGAATATTTATGTCAATTTGGTGAAGGCTGGGGAGGCAAGCGGCAAGCTTGACTCATTCCTTGGAAAGCTGGTTGAGAATCTGGAAAAGACTGCAGAAATCAGGGCGAACATAAAAAGCGCACTTTTTTATCCGGTGATTCTTTTGGTTGTGTCGTTAGCGGTGATATCAATCATGCTGATCTATGTTGTGCCTATCTTTGTTGAACTTTTTGCGTCGGTAGGGGGAGAGCTTCCTGCCCTTACTCAGATGATTATGTCGGCAAGTGATTATGTGCGAGATCCGATGAGAGGAGGCATAACATTTGGTGGTGTGGCTGTAGGATTCTATCTTCTAAAAAAGCAGGTGCAATCAAATTATACGTGGCGTCGTAAATACCATCGGATACTGTTAAAGATGCCGTTAATTGGCGATCTCATCATCAAATCTGGACTCTCTAAAATTGGTCTCATCCTTGGTAATCTATCTGCTGCTGGTGTTCCTCTTCTCGAGGCACTAGAGATATCTGCAACCTCAACCACCAACATTCCTCTTCTTGAATCAATGAACAACATCAAATTGGGTGTTTTTTCTGGAAGCCCACTATCAGAACTATTTGAGAAGGAGGAGATTATCCCTGCAACATTTGCCCAGATGGTAAAAGTAGGGGAGGAGACAGGAAATATGGAAGAGATGTTTGAGTCAATCTCCAGATACTATCAAGAGGAGCTAGATGCCGCAGTTCAGCATCTCACATCAATGCTTGAACCAATAATGATTGTTTTCATGGGGGCTACGATTGGATTTATCATTATTGCTATGTATCTGCCAATCTTCCAGATGGGGCAGATGATATAGCAGGGGAGTTACCAGTCGCTTCCTGTAGAGCTTGTCCGTACATTGTTTTGATTGATTGAATACCAGGTGCTGGTGTCGCTGCGTTTGTACGTAACAGCCATGTACTCTTCCTCGGTATCAGATGACCCGATACAGAAAAAGAAACTTTCATCATCAAGCGTCTCTACATCGTCAAACAACGACGTATTGATCAAGCTGGTGTGATCGCTACCAGAGCCGCAACCAGACGCAGTGCTGAAATATTCGCCGTTATCAGAGCTGTACTCCACCTCTGTTAGATAAATTAACTGGAGTGAGTTTTGGGCAGCACTGATTTTTACACTATTAATATAGCCATTGTAAACAGGGATTGCGACAGCAGAGAGAATTCCTATGAGTGCAACAACAACAAGGAGTTCAACAAGTGTGAACCCCTTGTTGTTGTACAGGTTACCATTCAAGAGCAAATGTTTGAGTTAATGTCTCTTCGGAATCATCCTTTGGGTTTTCAGCTTTTCCAGTGATTGAGATATCGCCATCAGCAGCCACTAGCTTGATATCACCCTTGTCCGGATCAGTTGTTATAAAGGCATTTTCATTAGTATATGGGTTTTTCCATCCATCATATTCAAAGTGTGACACCAGTATAGGTGCAAGAGTTGCTGCTGTTACTTGACAAGGGGTGTAATCTGTAGCTCCTGCACTGGCGGACTGTTTTAGAGACATCACATCACTTATACCGCACTTAGTCAGCTCTGCGGATATAAGAGATGAGGCATTGTTGAAGTTTGCCAGTGTTGCATTGTACTTAGCTGTTTTTTGATAACCCTGATACATTGGGATACCAACTGCAGATAGAATACCGAGGATTGCAACCACTATAAGAAGCTCGATAAGTGTAAACCCAAGAGATTTTTTCTGAAGAATCATTTTATTAGTCCTTTTAGCCCTATTATTCAATACGTATGACATTTTTCATTTCGACCAAATAACCTTCAGCACCAGGATCATCGATATCAGGATCTATTGCTGTGGTTTTAATCCAGATCTGATTGCCAGCACCAGAAATATGTATTCTACCGGCCTCAGCCTCAGTTGGTTGAGCGCTCTCACTGTAGACCTGTATATCCTCAACATTCATTGGGTTCATCCATTGATCCCCCTCAAAGTGATCCACGAACAAGGGTGCAAGAAGATTACCCTTTCGTTTGCTTATGTCTTTACAGTCAATGGCACCAGCTCCACCAGCTGTTATACGCTCACCATCAGTTCCTTTGAGATCTAGTCTCTTGCCCATGCCACACTTTGTAACTTCGGAGGATACGAACGTAATAACCTGTTTATGGGTGGCCTTCACAGCATTGAATTTGGCGGTTGCCTGATAACCTTGGTACATCGGAACTCCAACAGCAGCCAGAATCCCGATAATTGCAACAACAACGAGTAGTTCGATAAGTGTAAAGCCACTTATATTTTTTCTTGATATGTGACGACTATTCATTTTTCTCTCCTCTTGTTAACTAAAATAGATACACACGACTATATATTACAATTACCTGTTTATAAAGCCTTATAACCAAAGAAATAATGTCTGAATTAAATCTGAATTATTTGAGACTTTTATGCTGTCCGAGAAGCACCGCTATGCGCATAATGTATATTATGTTAAATAATGTCTGATGGTCATAATAATGACTCAC
>JACKQG010005727.1_pt1 | contig 13507 bp, 10 predicted proteins | sample 8237621 | NCBI WGS metagenome assembly JACKQG01 (sample SAMN15677084, study PRJNA649215) | marine metagenome | biome: marine; feature: Black Sea; material: saline water; isolation source: suspended particulate matter (SPM) from the Black Sea western gyre | collected 2013-06-09/2013-06-10 | depth...
CAGTTTCTTGCTCGCACAAACCAAAATATCAAAACACCGACCCGTGAACGGTTACCTCCCCGACCCTCTCCCAGAGGGAGAGGGGGCACGGATTCATCCTCACCTCGGCCCTCTTCCTGTGGGAGATCGGATTCGTCCATGTCCGGCACAAGTCCGGTCAATCCATGGAGCGCTTCGCTCAGCCCGTACGTTTCCTCGTCGGGCGCCGCTGGTGGGACGGCAGTTGCCGCAGGTTCGGCCCCGCATGGTACAGGGGACTTTTTGTCGGCCCGCAAACAGTCGTCAAGCGCCGTGGCCAGTTCGGTCATACTCTCGTAGCGATCCTCGGGCCGCTTGGCCATTGCTTTCAGGCAGATCGCCTCCAGTCGCGGATCGAGGCCTGGACGATGTGTGGATGGCGGTTCCGGCTCGTCGGCCAGGATCTGCGACAGTACCTCGATCAACTCGCCGCGAAACGGGCGACGACCGGTCAGCAGTTCGTACAGAACAACGCCCAAGCTATAGATGTCGGTGTGAGGGCCAATCTCCTCGGCACGACCTCGCGCCTGCTCGGGGGACATATAGGCCGGAGTGCCCAGCACGGCGCCAGATTGCGTCAAGCGAACGTCGTCCGTGTGCGCGCGTCGGGCTAGTCCGAAATCCATGATCACCGGTTCGCCACGTTGGTTCATCATGATGTTGGTCGGCTTCAGATCGCGGTGGATGATTCCGCGTTCATGCGCCTCGTGTAGTGCCAACGCCAACTTGCGGACCAGGGCAACCGCCCGCGGTACGAGCGTCGGTTTGCCCGGCTGGATGACCTCGGATAGGAGGTCACCTTCGACGTAGGCCATGGTCATGTAGTGGATGCCGTCGATTTCGCCCACGTCGTACACCGGGCACAGGTTGGGATGCTCGATCGTCGCGGCAGCACGAGCCTCGCGATAGAATCGCTCGACGGCCTGGGGACCATCCTGGATGGCAAAATGTGGCACCTTCAACGCCACTTGCCGGTCAAGCTGAGTATCGTGGACTAAATAGACGGCACCCATGCCGCCTTGGCCAAGCTTCTTGAAAACTCGATAACGGCCAAAGGTCTCGGGCAGTTCCTTCGGCGTCGTAATGGTGGGCGGCGAGGTATCGGTCGTTGCTCCGGGGCGCGAGGTGTCTCTTTCGGCCGCGGGCGGTTGTTCGAACGAGAGCGGCGGGACAGATCGTTCGGCTTCAACTTGCTCGATCAATTGGGCCAATTCACTGGCTTGACCGGGGAACCGGCTGGCGAACTTGCTGAGATCTGCGGGTTTACCGAACTGCTGGCGTGCCTGGTATTCCGCTAAGATCAGGTGGGCGGAGACGGAATCCGTGTCTCCCAGTTCCGGGAACCGTTCCAAGTAAGATTCCAAACGCAGTCGGTGGTCGCGCTGCCATTGCCGTTCCAAGTCGACTTTGACCATCTCGGCCAGTGCCAGCCGCCGGAGCGGATTCTCTGAATCCGGTAGCTTTTCGGTAGCCCACGTGGCCAGGGCATCCTCTTGCCAGGTTTGGTCGAACTCGACAAGCCACGTTTCCAGCGTTTCGCGGTGGGCTTGGGTAAGCTCTAGCAGTTCTGGGCTAGCCATGTTGTTTCTCCGAAATCATTGCACGTCATGCATTTCCGCGCTGGGTGGGACGAGTTTCAACATGTACATTGCGATGAAACTCGCTTCTGTCACATCTTTCTCAGATTTCTTTTTTCAACCGGTGCTGCAATAGCTCCAAAGCTCGATAGACGGTCTGTCGCGAGATGCCAACCTGACCAGCCACCTCCACCACCGAGTGGCCCTTGAGCCGCAGTTCCAGGACCTGGCAATATAGCGAAGGAAGCCCTTTGAGCAGTGCCTCGATCTCGTCCATCAACATCACCGCCTCTTCGGGGCCGGGATCGCGGTCCATGGCAGCGATCAGCCAATCCTCGTCTGCGCCACGCTGCTCGGCAGCCACGTCACGTTGGGCCGCCGTGTGATAACGTCCTTTTGCGCGTGCCTTGGTGATCGTGATCTTCACCAACAACCGCCACAACTGGACGCTGCTGTCGATCTTGAAGTCGCCCCGCGCACTCCGCCTGAAGAAGGTGCGAAAGACCGATTGCACGACGTCTTCCCCGTCCACACGTCCTGCTAACTTGCGGCTAAGATGTTGCTCGGCCACCCGACTCAGCCGTTGAGCGTAGTAGGCGAACAGTTCGCCCGCGGCTTCTGGATCGCCGTGGCGATGACGCTGCACGAGATCGGTCAAGGGGGTATGCTCGTCCACGCTGCGCTGGCCCTCCAGGAGAATGGAAGATCAATCGGGTGCCGCATCTCGATGGGCGGTCTGGAAGCCGAGTTTCATCCCACCAATAAGTATACCCTAAGTGGCTGTTACATACGACAAGTGCGGGGCACGATCGCGATCCGCTGGCAACGTGCAGCGAAACAACTTCTGCAGCCGGGAGGGCGGCTGTTTTCGGAACGTGTGCCACTGCTGGGAATCGCCCACAGCATCCACCCCATCCGACCTACCACGATTCCCAGCAGTGTTCCAGCGTGGGCGGCGCAGCACTGCTCGAAACGATGGAAAGCAACCGGACATGGCGAGCGCTCGTCGTTTCGAGCAGTGGCACACTGCGCAAAACCGGGAAGTTATTTCGGCACACAGTGCTAAGCGCGCGGTCAGGCGTTTCGACACGTTTAGAAACCCGGTTTTGCCGAAAAAACCGGGGTTCTGCCGCCACTCACCGTCAGCAGAACTTTGTCACACCGGGAACGGCGACGGGCGGAACCGGTAGGGGGCCGAACTCGTAGGCGGACGGCGTGAGATCTTCTTCGGAGTTCCATGCCTCGTCCCACGTGACGACCTGGCCGGTGTACGTTGCCATGCGGCCCATGATGGCCATCAGGGTGCTCTTGGCCATGTACTCGCCATTGTTGATCGGTTCGCCCGAACGGATACTGGCGAACAGCGCGTCTTGCTCCTGTTGGTACGGCACGTCGCGCGGTCCGCCTCGCGCACGGCTGTATCGCCATGTCGTTTCTCCGGTGGTGGTGTGTTTCGACAAGTTGGCCGTGCCGGTCTGGCCGAAGACCAGGTGCGACGTATCCGCGGCTGTACCCGACTGCTGCCGGCAGTAGCTGAAGCAGCGTACGCCGCTCTCGAACTCGTAGCACACGGCGTGGTGGTCGAAGATGTGACCGTACTGCGGAGCGGTCCGTGCCTGTCGTCCGCCGAGGCCGAAACATTCTTTTGGATATTGGTCCTGCATGGCCCAGGACATCAGATCGAGCCCGTGGACGTGCTGTTCCACATTGTGATCGCCCGACAGCCACGTGAAGTAGTACCAATTGCGAAGCTGCCATTCCATGTCGCTCCAATCGTCCTGGCGGACGCGAAGCCATAGCCCCCCGATGTTATAGTTGGCCTGCAGGGCGGTGATCTGGCCGATCCCGCCGTCGTGGATTCGTCCCATCATCTCCCGCATCGCCGTGCTGTAGCGAAGCATCAGGCCGGAGCCGATCGACAGACCCTTTTCGCGGGCTGCTTTGCACGTCGTCATAACCGAGCGAATTCCGGGAGCATCAACTGCCACCGGCTTTTCAGCAAACACGTGTTTTCCCGCCTCGATGGCCGCCTTCAGATGAGCTGGCCGAAAATGCGGCGGCGTGGCCAGCAGGACCACATCGACGCCGCATTCCAGCAGCCCGTTGTACGCATCAAAGCCGCTGAAGCAATGGTCATCGTCAACGGCGAAGCTCTCGCCGCCGGCTGCCTCAAGACGCTTGCGACTGGCTTGGAGCCTGTCGTCAAACATGTCGGCCATGGCCACAAGCTTGACGTCTTCATCCGCCTTCATAGCGTTCGCCGCCGCGCCAGTCCCGCGAGAGCCACAGCCAATCAGTCCAATTCGCAACGTCTCGCTCGCCCCGGTGTGAACGGCGGCTCGCGCCGCAAGCCCAGCCGTAACGCACGAACCCACGGTCGCTGCGCACGCACCGCGGAGAAAACCTCGACGCGAAGTGCCGTCGTATCCAGCATGCTGCTTGTCAGTCATGGATGATTCTCCCGATTCTACGCAAGTCATTACGGGTGTCCGATAAACGGGAGAACTGAGCCTCGCCCTCCCAACAACCTTTGACGCACATCACGGGTTCTCCTTTCCAAGTCCACGGTGTAGGATCGCGAGCGGAACAGTTTCTTCGTTTAACCCGAAGCCGGAGGCGATGGCGGGCAGGGGTATGGATCGTGCACACGTAGCGCCCGCCATCGCCTCCGGCTTCGGGTTAAACGATATTGAACTCTGCTGAGCTTGGAACTTATCCTATTGGCAATCCTCATGCGATTACCGCGTGCCGGGTAGCCGCTGGCGAATTGCCACGGTAATGTCATAGTATCACAATCGTGCACCTTTTGGGTTTCGTGGAGGTACAACGGTGACAAGATCTTTTTCAGCAGGACGACTTGGAGCCACGCGCACGGCGTTCTCGGCAGTTGCTTTCGCTCTGCTGATTCCCGCTGCCGGTTTGTCTGCTCAGGCCGATGACGACTCGACCGTTGCCGGACACCGCAGTTCCGATGATCTCAAGCGGCAAGGATTTCAGCCCCTGTTCGATGGCAAGTCTCTGAACGGTTGGGACGTGCAGGCCTGGCACGAGGGCCATTGGGTGGCTCGCGACGGCGTGATCGACTACGACGGCGGCGTCAAACGCAAACGCGGGCAGGATCCTTCGCTGTGGACGAGCGGCGAGTTCGGCGACTTCGTATTGTACGTGGAATGGCGGCTATCGGCCGAACCCGAGATGAAGCCGCAGCCAATTGTGCTGTACAACGGCGACTTCCTGCGGGACGAAGACGGCAACCGGATCACCCGCCCGCGACTCGACGCCGGCGACAGCGGCATCCTGATGCGCGGCATCCTGAAGTGCCAGGCCAACATCTGGAGCCAAGAGTTGGGCTCCGGCGAAATCAACGGTTATCGCACCGATCGCAGCATGCCACAGGAGGTCCGCCGCGCGTGCATTCCCATCCGCAACGCCGACCGCCCCTTCGGCGAATGGAACGCCTTCGAGATTACGCTCAAGGGCGAGTGCATGACCGTCGTGGTCAACGGCCAGCAGGTCATCAGCGCCGCTCGTCTTCCCGATCTGCCGGCCAAAGGCCCGATCGGCCTTCAACATCACGGCGATTCCGTGCAGTTCCGTAATCTCTGGATCAAGGAACTCGATTGAGTTCGCGATACGCAAGTTAGGAGAGAGTCATGTCCGACCATATCGATGTCGTAAAGAGAGCAATCGAGTTCAACAAGCCCGATTATCTTCCCATGGAAATAATCGACGTGCCCCACGTCTACAATGCCTACCATACGCTTGACCCGGACACGGTCGAGTTCATCCCAGGGACAGAGAATTTCGACGTCTTATGGCCCTGCTGTTACTCCTGGTGTCACACGGAAACGGGCAAAACGCCGGAAGGAGAGATCCTGAAGGAGGATCAATTCGGTCTTAAACTCAAAACGCCGTTGGACGACAATTCGACTTATGTGCTGCTGGAACATCCGCTTGCGGGCCGCGAGTCTTTTGAGGGATACGAATTTCCGAACCCGGACGATCTGGATCCTTATTTCCAGAAGCTCGGGAGCGTCATCCAGGAAAAATACCCGGATCGTTTCATCAGCGCGAAAATTGACGCCGGGATCTTCTTGACCAGTCAGTTTCTTTTCGGCTTGGAGGACTTTCTGCTGCACATCGCCGCCAATCCGCGGCTGGCCGTGGAAACGTACGAGCGCGTGGCCGACTACTACAAGCAAGTGGTGGTCAAGTTCAAACAGGCCGGTGCGCATATGATCACCGTCTTCGAAGACGTTGGCGGGACTCACGGTCTGCTTATCAAGCCGGACGACTGGCGCAAATACTTCAGGCCGACGTTGGCGGATTTCTACAAGTTCGTCCACGATCAGGGAATGTATACCGGCATTCTGATCGACGGCAACTCCGGCCCGATTCTGGATGACCTAACAGAAGTGGGGCTCGATGTCTTCTCCGTCGTCGATTACCAAGCAACGGGGAAGGAAATGCTAACGAAGAAGCTGAAGGGAAAGGTGTGCATCAACGCTTCGGTCGATATGCAGCACACTCTGCCAAGCGGGACGCCTGAACAGATCGAAAAGGAAGCCGACGAACTGTACGAGGCATTCCATTCGCCCGATGGCGGCTTCATGTGCACCGCCGTCCGCTGGCATCGGCCGGAGTATCCTCAGGAGCAAGTCCTCGCCGCCGTTCAGGCTTTCAACAAGTACAGAGCCGGCGTTTAGTTGCGGCAAACGCGCGGCCGTAGTGCCGGCGTCAGCCTCGAAAGAACTCACAATCGCTTGACGACGCTCGAAGACCGGACTATCACTAGAGGCAGCTTCCCTGAATCAACATCCCCATGACAAGGAGTATCCCATGAGACTTTCGAAACTTGCACCAGCCGCGTCGTTGGCCCTGGCAGTCCTGTTGACTACGAATTTGGCGATAGGCGCCGACAAGGAAGCTGCCTGGAAACCGCTTATGGATGGAAAGACACTGACTGGCTGGCACCCGGTCGGCGACGGGCAGTGGACGGTCGAGGACGGCGCTTTCGTCGGACGAGCCGATAAGGCGAAACTGTATGGGCTGCTGGTCAGCGACGATGTGTTCAGCAATTGCAAGGTACGGTTTAAGTTCAAGTGTCATTCCGGCGACAGCGGTTTCTATATCCGCACGATCATCAAGGAACCCGAAAAAGCGAACGGGCTGCAGGTACAAGTCGGGAGAACGAAGAGCGGCGTCGGCGGGATCTACGAAAGCTACGGACGCGGCTGGGTCAGCAAGCCGTCGGACGAATTGGAGAAGTCGTACACGAAGGATGACGAGTGGAACGAAATGGTGATCGATGCCGATGGCGGGAGTGTGGTCGTCCACGTGAACGGCATCAAGAGCGCGGAACTGAAAGACGACCCCGGTCGTCCCGAGGGCCATTTCGCCCTGCAGATGCACTCAGGCTGCGTCATGCACGTGCTGTTCAAGGACATCGAGATCCTCGACAAGAATCCCGCGAAATAGCTCACGAATCGACCGAGGCGGTGCCGCCAGGGCTGGTCGTGCATCGCGACGGCAAGAGGCTTCGGCAGGGTGTCGAGCACGTGGCTGTCGCGGTGCAGCCCGCCGACGCGTCGGTGTCCCTCGCGCATAAGGATACGCAAACGTGACTATGGCTGTGATTGGCTTTGCCCTGATTGGGGCTGCCGCCATCTGGTTCCTGTACAAGCTGTACGTGTCATACACCTCGGCGGGTGGCACGGATTTCATGATGCCCGTCTATGATGCGGCGTTGTATCCGCCGATCCTCAATGCGGTCGGCCTGTATCTGGTGCTGCGGTATTTCGAAGTCGACTGGTCGTTCTGGATCTTCGCCTCTATTTGCCTTGGTTCCGCGGTCTTGGCCGCCGGCACCATCAAGCTGGCTGAATTGGTCGGCGACAAACCACTCTAGCTCCTCGTCGCTGACATCTTGCGACAAATCGTTCAACCGCGAACCAGCGGGGAGCCCGTTGGGATTCTTGCTAGCGCCAACCGAAAAAACGCCGAGTTTTACCATTTCGTTACAAACGAATTGACGGCTGCGGCGTTAATACTGGTAAGGCCCCGTTGTGCGGACATGCTCTCGCACCAGCCGATCCAGTACATCGCACCGAAAGACTCGATCGAAAGCACCTGACATGTGTAACCCAGCGTTTCTGAAGGCATTAGACCACCAATCGCTCTCTGACTCCGAAAGGGCAACGCTAGCAGACGACGAATTATTCGTCCTGATGTTGTCGCAACGGTTGGACGATCTGACCCAGGCGGAACGTGGCAGGTTGGCGCCCGGCGATCTCGGTTATTTGGTGGCTCACGGCGTCATATCGCCCAAATGCGACTCCCAAACCCTGCGGGCGGAGGCACTTTCTCCCCTTTGAGACGCGATCCGGAAAACTAATCCCACGGGATTATCGTCTAGTATCCCAACAGGAACAGATTGGCAGAAATATGAGTGCAAGAATTGAAGACCGGCTAACATCCTGCCTCCGCATTCTCGTGGCGGAGGATAGTCTGGTGAACCAGAAGCTGGTGGTTTGCCTGCTGGAAAGACAGGGCCACTGTGTAACGGTCGTGAGTAACGGAAGGGAAGCCGTGGCGGCTCTCCAATCCGACAGCTACGATGTTGTCCTCATGGACATCGAAATGCCGGAGATGGATGGAATATCAGCGACTCGTTTGATTCGCGCGGGCGAACGCATGAACGGCAGTCGACTTCCCATTGTTGCCGTTACGTCCAAGGACAATCGCCAGGAGTGTCTGAACGCTGGAATGGACGCCTACCTGCCAAAACCTCTCAAGGCCGAGCAACTAAACAAAACGCTCGACAAGGTATCGGGAAGGACCGCTGCCTAGTGACTGCCTGATCGAAGAAGCTGACGCCCAATCACAGACACGCCAGCGCAGCCTCTTGGCTGTCGCGAATGTCGAATATCTTGTCAAGGCTGGAGTCGTAGAAAGCGTCCCGCACAGACGGCTTTCGTATCCCGCACAGAATGAGCCTTCCGTTGGCGGCTTTCACCCGCGTGTACAGGGCCATCAGTCCGTCCATGAAGGAACCGTTCACAAAGTCGAGGTTGGACAAGTCTATAACGACATGGGGCACGCCCGAGCAGTTTACGACCGACTGGCTGAGCAGTTCCACATCGTCGTGTCCGGGCGTTCTGCCACGCAAAACGTCAAGAACGATGACGTCGTCGACCATCCTCTTGCGACACCACAGCGAGCAACCGCAGGGAGCATCGTGGCGTGGAGACGACGGCGGCTCAATGCTCACGGTCGCACCGCACGCCGGACAATGATAAGAAGGCGTCTCTAACGTGTCGGTCGGAATACTCATATCTGATCTTAGGGGACTACGGGAATCGGTAACTTCCATATTCACCATTGTTTATGGGTTCGCGGAAATTGGAATGGGCAAAAAGAGGGGACTACGACCGAATCGGGCGTGTCGAACGTGAAGGATTCGGTGCGGATTGGCCCTTCGAGCCCCGATTCGGCATAGGAACGGGGGCTTTGCTGGAACCTGCCATCCGCCCCCCCAAACTTCCCCTCGCCGGTTGCCGGATTTTCCTTCACTGCCAATAATCGATGGACCGCAAGATGGCACATCGACCTGAAACCAACGTCGCCCTCGACACCCATCGGCAGCCAACATCACCGACCCAGAAAGCACACCACCACCGCGCAATGCAGGACCCCTGACACCCGACACCTGATCCCCCAACCTCCTCGATGTCCCGAAAACGAAAACTCAACCGCCGCCCAACCACCGACGCAAAACCGGTTCGACGCGCCCGTTCGCGTCGCTGGCGAATCCCGTTCGTCGTTGGCTGCGTTCTGTTGCTTGGCGGCGGATTGGTGTTTGCCGACTGGTGGATGTGTGTTCCCGCAAATACACAGGCGACGTATGTTGGTAGTGACGCCTGCATCGAGTGTCACAAGGAATACTACGACGAGTGGAAGGGCTCTCACCACGACTTGGCGATGGACCTGACCACTTCGGAGACGGTACTCGGCGATTTCAATGATGTTGAATTCGAGCACTTCGGCATCAAGTCTCGCCTGTTCCGCCAGAACGGCAAGTACATGGTCCACACCGAAGGCCCCGACGGCAAGATGGCGGACTTCGAGGTCAAGTACGTTTTCGGCGTCACGCCTTTGCAGCAGTACATGGTCGAGTTCGATCGGACGGCGGACATGCCGGACGACGAAGTCGCTCGTCTCCAGGTTCTGCGCATCACCTGGGATACCGAACGCAAAGAGTGGTTCTACTTGATGCCTCCCGATGTCGACGAGAAGCTGGCCCCGGAAGACGAACTTCACTGGACCGGCATCGCCCAACGCTGGAACAACATGTGCGCCGATTGCCACTCGACCAATCTACGGAAGAACTTCAACGCCAAGGCGAAAGCTTACCACACGACGTTTTCGGAAATCGACGTTGGCTGCGAAACGTGCCACGGACCGAGCAGCCTGCACGTCGATTTGGCAAACAGCAAATCGTTGTTTTGGGACAGGAAACTCGGCTTCGGGCTGCCCAGCCTGAAAGAAGACGCGCGGACACAGATCCATGCCTGCGCGCCTTGTCATTCGCGACGCCGGCTTGTGTATCCCGATTTCCGGCCCGGCGAGGATTATTACGACTATTTTGCCAACGAGCTGTTGCTTCGAGACACCTACCATGCTGATGGCCAGATCCTGGACGAGGTCTACGTCTACTCGTCGTTCATCCAGAGCAAGATGTACCACAAAGGGATTCGCTGCACCGATTGCCACAACCCGCACACAGCGAGGCTGAAGTACGAGGACAACGCGGTATGCACGTCGTGCCATCAGCACCCGGCAGGCAAGTACGACGGTCCGGCGCACCACTATCACAAACCGGAATCAACCGGTGCATTATGCGTCGAGTGCCACATGCCCCAGACCACCTACATGGCCGTCGATCCGCGGCGCGATCACAGTTTGCGCATTCCTCAGCCCGAACTCAGCGTCCAACTAGGCACGCCCAACGCGTGCACGCGATGTCACCTTCAGAAGGAGATCGACGAAGGGAAATTGCCGGAGTTTCGAGAACGCGACGATCTGAAGCAGTATCTGGACTGGGTCCTGGCCGCGCGAGACGGCGACCAGTCGGTGAAGGAAGTCCTTCGACGCATTGATGCCGAGATGGAGAAAGCCTGTGACGAATGGTACAAAGACCGACCGCGCGGGCCTCGGCGACGACAACACTTTGCCTTCGCGTTGGACGCCGCGCGACGCGGGGAACCTGGGGCCGATAAGGGTCTGGCCGATTTGGTCCGCGACGGGCGTTTGCCCGCAATCGTACGGGCCACGGCGATGTTCGAACTCGGCAGGTACGACACACTGGCCAGCACTTCGACGACGCAGAAGTACCTGAAGGACCCCGATCCACAGATTCGAGCGGCGGCGAGCGGCAATCTGCAAGGCCGCCTGGATGAAGAGAGATTGGCCGGCAAGCTGGCCCCTATGCTGAGCGATCCGGTTCGCTCAGTGCGTACCGAGGCGGCCCGTATGCTGGCCGGCGTACCCAGCAGCGCACTGCGCGGCTCGCAGCAAGATCAACTGAAGGTCGTCCTGAACGAATTCGAAGAGGGTCTGCGTTTGAGCAACGACCGCGCGGCGGCGCACATGACAATGGGGATCTTGTACGAAGGCATGGATGAGACGAACCGGGCCATCAAAGCCTACAAAACGGCGATCCGCATCGAGCCAACCATTACCGGCCCGCGCACGAACCTGGCCGCGTTGTACGACCGACTGGTAGAAGGCGCCGAACGGCGAGCGCAACAGGCCGCGTTGCATGGCAACCGAAAGTCCGCGTTAGAGGCTGCTCAGCAAGCGGCCGGGTATCGAGACGAAGCCACGGCGCTGCGTGGCAAAGAACTGGAATGGCTGGCACGCGATGCAAAGCTTGTGCCCAACAGCGCCGCCGTGCAGTATCGATATGGAATGTCGCTGTACTTGCATCGGCGAATGGAGGAAGCGGAAGCGGCGCTGTTGAAGGCTCACCGGCTGGAACCTAACGAGCCTCAATTCCTGTTCGGCGTGGTGCTGTATTACAAGCAACTGCGACAGCACAACAAGGCACTCTCCTTTGCCGAGAGACTAGTCGAATTGCGTCCGCAGGATCAGATGTACCGGCATGTTTTGGAGGAAATCCACCAAGAAATGCAGGCCGCCCGCCGCGCGGGGCCGGCTGGGCCATAAGAGGGGACCCAACAAGTCGCTGCTTTTTTGGGGAAAGCGCACATATAGGACAAACCCGGCGCCTGCCAAGTGCCGATAATTCCGACGAGTTTCAATTACTCGCGAGCGGTTTTGAACTACAATATCAACTGACATAAACCTTCGGCCGCCATTCCGACAGAAGGACCAATAATTAGCGTTGGCCAGAGTCGTCACACGGTTTGTGCGATAGCACGCCAGACTCTCGCCTTTCTCGCAGCGACTCCGTTTGTCGCAGTCGGCCGAAGGTTTTTTTCTGCGCGTTTCGAACGCGACGCTCCCCAGCCGATCCGGTTGCACTTCTGCTGGCCTTGGATAAGAATTATTCTATGCCTTTGCGCCGGATCGACGAATTCGAATTGCACGAACCGCTGGGCGTTGGAACCGTCGGTACCATCTACCGCGCCAAAGATCTGGAACACCAGCAAGACGTCGCATTAAAGATCCTCCTGCCGACTGTCTCTAGCGACGACTTGATCAAGGCTCGTTTCGAACGGGAAATGATTATCCTGGAAAGGCTGTCGCACCCGAACATCGTGCAGTATTTCGGCAGAGGGCGAGACGGAAGTCAGTTGTTTTACGCGATGGAGTTGGTCGACGGCGGCACGTTGAAGGACATGCTCGAACAAACGGGGCGCTTGTCCTGGCAGGAAGTGGTATCGTGTGGCGTGCAAATCTGTTCGGCGCTTCAGCACGCCCACAATCACGGTATCACCCATCGCGATCTGAAGCCCGCAAACCTGTTTCTGACGACGGCGGGCGAACTGAAACTGGGCGACTTCGGCATTGCTCGCGACACGCATTCGGCCGACATCACCTCGAACGGATTGACCGTGGGCACATATGCCTATATGTCGCCCGAACAGATTGCCGGCGATCGAGATGTATCCGGAAAGACGGACCTGTACGCGTTGGGCTGCCTGCTGTTCGAAATGCTGACGGGCAGATCGCCGTACCAGGGAGACAATTTCGCCCAGATCTTCGACCAGCATCTGAAGAAGACGCCACCACGCGTGCGGGATTTTGAACCCAACTGTCCACCTGAACTTGACAGCCTGGTCTCGCAACTGCTCGCCAAGTCGCCGGACGAGCGGCCATTCAATGCGCGTGCGGTGCAAGCTCGCCTGATGCAGCTTCTCGATCGCACATCGGACGAAGCGGACACGGACGATGACGTGCCGGCCGCAAGAGCAATCGACCGAGGACGTGAAGTGCTGATCGAGCGACTTGACCGGCTGCGCGGAGTGCACGAATCTCGCGACGTTTCGTGGGTCTCCCTGGCCTGTCTGTTGCTGGCGATCATTGGCGTGGTCGGTGTGGCCTGTTGCCTGGGAATCTAACGGCGTGATGAAGGACAACCCCTACGATCCACCGCAAATCCCGGAAGAGGGCAGACCGCGCGCGGCGAGCGACTCGGTTCTGATCGTCGCGTTCTGCTGGTAAGTACCCGATCAGTAGTTCTTGGCCAAGAAGAAACCCGGCTTTTCCGAAAAAGCCGGGTTTCTAGCCACCGCCAAGAGTTCGAAAACTTGTGAGCGGGTACTTACAAGGTCAAAACTTCCACATTTCGCCAGAATTGACTTCAAACGGCTGTGTATCTTGCGGAATCGTTGCCGCAAGTCGTATGGTGGCCTAATTTTAGACGCCCCGTTCTTGCGATGGGAAGG
>JACKQG010005728.1_pt1 | contig 13506 bp, 7 predicted proteins | sample 8237621 | NCBI WGS metagenome assembly JACKQG01 (sample SAMN15677084, study PRJNA649215) | marine metagenome | biome: marine; feature: Black Sea; material: saline water; isolation source: suspended particulate matter (SPM) from the Black Sea western gyre | collected 2013-06-09/2013-06-10 | depth...
GCTAACCACAGTCTAGCGCCTCCCCTTCGGTGTCCTTTCTTAATGAGTCAACAGGCTTGGCCAAGCGCGAGCAAACAGCAGTTACCGACCGGATTTTTTACGTTTTCTGGACGGGTGAACGAAATAGCGAACGCCCGATAGGCCTTCAAGATCGCCATCCTGCGTGAGCAATTCAGCGGAAGCGGTACGTGCAGTGGCGTAGATGATTCCATCGGCAAGCCTGAGTCGATGCTTGTGGCTGATCTCCGCTGCAATGACCGCGAGCCGATCATCCAGCGGCACAACTCTGCCCTGTTTCATCGAGGCTGCCACAGTGAGTGCGTCCGCCGCAGAAGCCTCGCGCAACACCCAGCGGTACACCTCGGTAATCGTGATTGCGGGCACGACCAGTTCGTCCTCATTTTGGATGGCAGCCGCGAAATGATCACAGTTCGGACCGCCCGTGAAGTACTCAATCCACCCCGAGGAATCGACTACGACAGGCATCGATCCGCTTCCCTCTCGAACGTATTTTTCACCCCGTCGAGAAACCCACGCAGCGACTCGACCGGTCGAATCGGCACCAGTTCAATGCGCCCCTCAAGCTGAATGACCTCGACTTTGTCTCCCGGCTCCAACGCCAAGCCATCCCGCACATCTTTGGGAATCACGACCTGATATTTTGGTGAAACGGTAACAGTACTCATATCGTTTCAGAAAACGTTGCACAATATGTATATCGATACAAGTTCTGTTTTACACCAAAACTGCCAAGCTCAGTTTTCGATGCCGACGGAGCTTCCGTAGGCGGAGTTTCGGTGGCCTTTCAGATTGGCGAATCCGTCGGAGAGATCGATCGCGTTGCCTTTGACCGGGTTGAAAAAACCGTCGAGATTTCCGGAGAGAAACAGCCGTGAGCCCTCACACCAAAGCGGGCGACTATGGACGTATTTGAGTTGGCCGAGATACCGGAAGTCGCCGCTGAAAAAGAGGATCGCATTCTGCCCTCGGGGGGCGAGCGTTCCGGCGAGGACCGCGCGCCGGTCCACCACGAAAATCGTTTCGCCGGCCTTGGTGGTGACTTGACCAACGTGCGAAAAGTGGGTGAGGACGACGTGTTCGCCGTCAGGAAAATCGGAGTCACCGGCCTTGGCTGCGGCCAGTAGTTCGGAGCGGGCGTCCACCGGCGCTTGGCCAACCCCAACCCGATCAACAGTCGCCACGTCGTCATGCCCGATCACTCCATCGCTTCGTAAACCGCCTTACGAAACCGTGTGAGCGTCTCCGCTTGGAATGGATAACGCCGACTCAGAAAAATGCCGTACATCTCGTTTTTTGGATCGATCCAAAAATGCGTCGTATGATATCCGCCCCAACCAAACACGCCCTCGGCACCGTATTGGTTGAAGTCGTTCAACACATAAAAGCCAAGGCCGAAGCTGTTGCCCTTTTTCCGGTCATCGTAGCCGGGAATGTCCCCGAGTTGATCCGTCCACATCAACTTCAACGTCGCCGGTTTCAGGATCTGTTTACCGTTCGGAGCCTTGCCTCCGTCGACGAGCATTTGGCAAAAGCGCGCGTAGTCGGCCATTGTTGAGGTCAACCCCTCGCCGCCAAGATAGAGTGGTACGTCCTTCGCATACGGCAACTCGTCCTCCTCCGGTTTGCCGGCGCGTATCTTGCCATCCACAAACACACTCAGCGGCTGGAACAGTTTGCGGTTGCGCTTGGTCAGATAAAATCGCGTATTCTTCATGCCCAACGGACGAAATATTTCCTTCCGCAAAAACTGATCGAGAGACTTGCCGGACAACGCCTCGACCGCTCGGCCGAGCACCGCCGTGCTCATCCCATACGTGTACCTTGCGCTTGGTTGATGTTCGATCGGTACTTTGACCAACTCACCGATGATCCATTCGAGACTCTTCGCGCGCGTGGTTTTCCCCCAGAAACCGTCCTGATGATAGAACCCATCGTACCCGGCAAACCCGGCCGTGTGCCGGAGCAGGTCGCGGTACGTGATCGGCCGGGCCAACGGCTTGGTTTTGCCGTCGCCCGCCTTGACCCGCACCTTGGCCAGCTCCGGCAGCGCATTCGCCACCGAGTCGTCCAGTTTGAACGCGCCGCGATCAAACAGGATCATCGCCGCGACGCTGGTGATCGGTTTGCTCATCGACCAAATTGGGAACACCGTGTCGTCGGTGATCGGCCTGTCGTGCGCCAGTCCGGACTTGGCGGCGCGGTGGTAAACCACCCTGCCGTCGCGGGCGATGATCGCAGCGTTGGCTGCGGCGAGTTTGTCCGCGATAAGCTTCTTCTGCACGGCGAACACGGCATCGAGCTTGGCCGAATCGAATCCCAGCGCGGCCGGATCATCCACCGCACCGAGGCCAACGCTTTTCCCCAACTCCGTCGCCGCGCCGCTCAAGCCAAACAGCAAAACAACAGCGATCAAACAGTGACCTTGGCAAAAAACCATCCGGCGGTTCACCCTCATCCGGCCTGCGGCCACCTCCTCCCGGAGGGAGAAGGAACCCAGCGGGACGCGCTTGGCCAAGCTCCCTCTCCCAGCGGGAGAGGGGTGGGGAGAGGGAGAGCGCACAACCCTCACGGAGTCATGTGGAAAACCGTTTAAACGCCGGACTAAAATTTGGAATATCTTCTTCACAAAAACACCCGCAACCTATCCGCCACCACATCCCCGCACAAATCAAAACCAAGCGCTTGGCCAAGCGGGGAATTAATCCCTAATATTTCCGCCGGGACGGCGTCGTGTTACTGTTGGGTTACGGATGATAAGATTGCTGGGTACTTGTTTGGCGTTGGCGGCCGGGCTGGCGTTCGCGCAAGCGCAGCCGGCCGACCGCGAGGCGTTGTGGAAGGAGGTCGCCGAGGCGGAGAAAAAGGGACGGCCCAAGACGGCGGCGGCCAAGCTGCAGTTGATTTACGACTCGGCGCTGCGGGATGGCAAACACGCCGAGGCGATCAAGGCTCTGGCCAAGCGCATCACGCACGACGGCGCGGTGCAGGGCAACAAGCCGGAGGAAAAAATCACCCGCCTGCGGGCCGAGCTCGACAAGACTCCCGCCGAGGCCAAGCCGCTGCTGCAGACGATCCTCGGCCATTGGTACTGGCAATATTTTCGCGCGAACCGCTATCGCTTCCTGCAGCGCACCGCCACCGCGCAGCCGCTCGGCGACGATTTCACGACGTGGGATCTGCCCCGGCTTTACCGCGAGATCGATCTGCACTTCACCAACGCCCTCGCAGATGGACGGCTTAAAACGATCCCCGCCGCCGACTTCACCGACCTGCTGACCCAGCCGACGCTGCCGGAGCATTACCGGCCGACGCTTTTCGACTTTATCGCGCACGAAGCGCTTGGCTTTTACTCGTCCGGCGAGTTCGCGGCGGCCAAGCCGGAGGACGCCTTCGAGGTGAGAGCAAACGATCCGTTGCTTGGGCCGCTGGACCGGTTTCTCGCGTGGGAACCGCAGACGACCGACACCGGGTCGCCGCGGCTCAAGGCGGTTCGGTTGTTTCAGGACGTGCTGCGGTTTCACCGCGACGACGCCGACTCGTCCGCGCTCATCGACGCCGACATTTTGCGGCTGTTGCACGGCAAAAACATCGCCACCGGCGACGGCGCGAACGACCGCTTCGTCGAGGCAATGCAGTCGATCGCCGAGCGCGAACCGGGGCCGCTCTCTGCTTGGGCGCGGTATCACTGGGCGCAGACGCTTCACGCTGACGGCGACTCCGTGGAGGCTCGCCGCGTGGCGATCGCCGGGCGCGATGCGTTCCCCGAATCCCGGGGCGGCAACCATTGCCACAACCTCGTCGCGCAGATTGAGGCCAAGTCGATTTCTGTCGCCACCGAGTCGGTCTGGAACGCGCCGTGGCCGGAGCTTGCCGTCACGTACCGCAACATCACCGAGGCACACTTTCGGCTCGTGCCGGGCGACTGGAATAAACTGCGCGAAAAAAACTTTCGCGTTTCGCGGCAGGAGGATCGCCGCGCGTTGCTCAAGCGCGAACCGGTCAAGACATGGCGGCACGACCTCCCGCCGACCGCCGATTACCAGCCGCGCACGGAGCATTTCACCGTGCCCAGCGACGTGAAGCCGGGATTTTATTATCTCATCTCCAGCGCGGACGCCGCGTTTTCCGAGAACGACAATCGCACGAATTACTCGACCGTGTGGATCAGCGACTTGGCGTTGGTGATCCGCTCACGGGCCAACCGGCTCGAGGGGTTCGTCGTCGAGGGCAACTCCGGCGAGCCGGTCAACAGTGCCCAAGTGAACGCCTGGCTGCAAAATAACCGCGGCAAATACGTGAAAAAAACGGACGCCACGGATGAGTCAGGGAGGTTCAGTTTTCAAAAATCCAAAAACCAGTATTATGGATTTTTCCTCGTGCAACACAACGGGCGGCAGGTCGGCACGACCGGACGAAATAATTACTGGGGCGGCCAGATTAACGACCCCGAACCGCGGGAGTCGGTGATGTTTTTCACCGACCGCGCGATCTATCGGCCCGGCCAGACGGTTCAATTCAAGGGCATCGCTCTCGCGTGGAACCAGGCCAAGGTCGATTCCAACGTCATCCCGAGACGCACGATGAGCGTCGTGCTGCGCGACCCGAATCGCGAGGAGGTCGAGCGGCTCGACGTCAAGACCAACGGCTACGGCTCGTTCTCCGGCAGCTTCACCGCGCCGAAAAACCGGCTCACCGGGCAGTACCAGGTCGCGACCGACAAGGCCCCACACGGGCAGGGCTACTTTCGCGTGGAGGAATACAAGCGGCCCAAGTTTCTCGTCGAGTTGGGCAAGCCGGGGCGGTCGCCCAAGCTCGGCGAGACCGTCCGGCTCAACGGCAAGGCAACCGACTACACCGGCGCGCCGATCGGCTTGGCCAAGGGCAAATTCAGTGTCATGCGGCAGGCGCGTTGGCCAGTCTGGTGGCGATGGCATTACCGGGGCGGCGGGCCGATTCGGTCGCAGCAGCGGCAGATCGCGCACGGGACGTTCGAGACCCAGCCGGACGGCTCGTTCGTCATCGAGTTCGACGCCGTGCCGGACGCCGCCGTGCCGCAGGAGAGCGAGCCGATCTTTCATTACCGCGTCGCTGCCGACGTGACCGATGGCAGCGGCGAGACGCGCAGCGACACCACCACCGTGCCGGTCGGCTACACCACGTTGCAGGCGACAATGACGGCGGATGCGTGGCAGACGGTGGCCAAGCCGGTGGCGTTCAGCATCACGACCCGGTCGCTTGGCGGCGTGCCGGAGCCTGCCCACGGCACGTTGACGATCCACGCGCTCGAGCAACCGGCGACGGTCAAGCGCGCTAGCCTGATCCGCGCCCCCAAGCCGGAGGTCGATGGCGCCGCCCCGGAGACGTGGCCGCTTGGCCAAGCGGTCTCCACGCACGACGTCGAGACCGATGCCAACGGCTTGGCCAAGGCCGAAGCCAAGCTGCCGGTCGGCGTGTATCGCGCGGTGTTCGAGACCACGGATCGCTTGGGCAAAACGGTCAAGGCGATCCTTTCGCTTCAGGTGCTCGACCCGGCGGCCAAGCGCTTGGCCATTCGCCTGCCGCAGTTGGTGACCGCGGAGAAAAACAGCCTCGAGCCGGGCGAAACGTTCCGGCTGCTTTGGGGCACCGGCTACGATGCGGGCCGCGCCTTTGTCGAGGTCGAGCATCGGCACAAGATCACGCAGCGGTTTTGGACCGCGCCCGGCCGCACGCAGCGGCTGCTTGAGGTGCCGGTCACCGGGGAAATGCGCGGCGGCTTCACCGTACACGTGACACAGGTGCGCGAGAACCGGATGCTGCAACGCACGCATCACGTCACCGTGCCGTGGTCGAACATGAAGCTCAACGTGACGTGGAAGCGCTTCGTCTCCAAGCTTCGCCCGGGGCAGGAGGAAACGTGGACGGCGACGATCACCGGCCCCGGCGCCGAGATGGCGGTCGCCGAGATGGTGGCCACGCTGTACGACGCCTCGCTCGACGCCTTCGCGCCGCACCATTGGCAGCGGCAGTTCGGCATCTATCGCCACGACTACTCAAGCGCGCAGTTCACGTTTGCCAACCACGGCCGCAGCCTCAGCAGCCTGCTCGGCAATTGGAAACGCGCCACCGTCAAAATCCCGCCGTACCGCTACCGGGCGTTCCCCGCCGAGATCATCCAGTGGCACTCCCGCTTTGGCATCAGGAGCAAGACAATGACGCGGCGGGGCCGAAGCGTTGTCCAACTCGCCGACGCCGAGGTCGCCGAGGACGGATCCGTCAACCTGGGGCTTGCGGCGGGGCTGGCCGTTGCGGATTTTGCAGAGCCGAGCACCGCTTATTTCGCCGGGGAGGACAAGCTGGGAAGGCTCGGTGAACCGTCGCCACCGGCCGAGTCCGTCCCGGTGTCCATCCGCAAAAACCTCAACGAAACGGCGTTCTTTTTCCCGCACGTCGTCTCGAACAAGGCCGGCGAGGTGAAGCTCAGTTTCACCCTGCCAGAGGCGCTGACCGAGTGGCGGCTGATGGCGTTCGCGCACGATGCCAAGACGCGCTCCGGCTATCTCGACGGCAAGGCCGTCACGTCGCTCGACCTGATGGTGCGGCCGAACCCGCCGCGGTTCCTGCGCGAGGGCGACGTGCTGGAGTTCACCGCGCGCGTCCTCAACACCGGCGAGACCGAGCGCGTCGGCAGCGTGAAGCTCAACCTGCAAAACGCCGAGACCGAGGCCGCCGCCAACGCGCTGCTTGGCAACTCGTCGCCGGAGCAGCAGTTCGCCATCCCCGCCGGCGAGTCGCGCAGTTTCTCGTGGCAGCTCACCGTGCCGGACGGTGCGCCGACGCTCGTGTATCAGGTGACCGCCTCCGCCGGCGACCAGGCGGACGGTGAGGAAAATTACCTCCCCGTGCTCTCACGGCGCATCCTCGTCACCGAGTCGTTGCCGCTGCCGATCCGCGACAAGGGCACGCGAAAATTCCGTTTTGAAAAACTGATCACGTCCGGCGAGTCGGACAGCTTGCGCCACCAGTCGCTCACCGTGCAGGTCGCGTCGAACCCGGCGTGGTACGCGGTGCTCGCCCTGCCGTATTTGATGGAGTACCCGCACGAGTGCACCGAGCAGACGTTCAACCGGCTTTACGCCAACACGCTCGCCGCGCACATCGCCAACTCCGACCCGCGCATCCGCCGCGTGTTCGACCTGTGGAAAGGCCCCGATGCGCTCGACAGTCCGCTCGAAAAAAACGAGGCACTCAAGAGCCTGTTGCTGCTCGAGACGCCGTGGGTGCGTGAAGCCAAAGACGAAAGCCAAGCGCGCCGCAACGTCGGCATTTTGTTCGACAAAAACCGGCTCGCCACCGAGACCAAGCGACTGCTCGGGCAGCTTGGCCGCGCCCAAAACGCCGACGGCGGCTGGCCGTGGATGCCCGGCGCCCGCAGCAACGACTATATCACGCTGTACATCACAACCGGCTTTGCGCGGCTGCGCCATCTCGGCGTCGAGGGTGTGCCGCTTGGCCAAGCGGTCAAGGCGCTTGGCCGGCTCGACGGCTGGATCAAAAAACGGTACGACCGCATTGTCCGCAACGATGGACTGAAGGACAACAACCTCAGTTCGACGGTCGCGCTCTACCTCTACTGCCGCAGTTTTTATTTGAAAGATCGCCCGGTTGGCCAGGCGCACAAGAAGGCGTTCCACTATTTCGTCGGCCAGGCGCAAAAGCATTGGCTGAAACTTGGCAGCCGCCAGTCTCAGGCACACGTCGCGATCGCACTGCATCGCTTGGGCGATGGGCAGGTGCCGCGCGACGTGGTCAAGTCGATCCTCGAACACAGCGTGACCGACGAGGAACTGGGGATGTACTGGCGCGACACCGAGCATTCGTGGTGGTGGCACCGTGCGCCGATCGAGACGCAGGCGATGATGATCGAGGCGTTCAACGAGATCACCGCCGACAGGGAGGCCGTGCGCGAATGCCAGATCTGGCTCATCAAGCAAAAACAGACGCAGGCGTGGCGCACCACCAAGGCCACCGCCGACGCCGTCTACTCGATCCTGCTCGGCGGCCACAACCTGCTGGCCTCCACCCGGCTCGTCGAGGTGTCGCTCGGCGGTGGGACGGTGAAGCCGGAAAACGCCGAGGCCGGCACCGGGTTTTATCAGCACAGATTCGGGCGCGGCGAGATCACGGCCGCGCTTGGCCAAGTGGAAATGACCCAACACGACCCCGGCGTCGCGTGGGGCAGCCTGCATTGGCAATACCTCGAGGAGATGGCCAAGGTGACGCCGCACGGGGCCACGCCGCTGCGCTTGGCCAAGGAGATTTATGTGCGCGAAAACAGCAAGGCCGGCCAACTGCTCAAGCCGATCGACCGCGACCTCGCGCCGGGCGACGAACTGGTCGTGCGACTGGTGCTGCGGACGGATCGCGACATGGAATTTGTCCACCTGAACGACCAGCGCGGCAGCGGCACCGAACCGGTAAACGTGCTCTCCGGCCACCGTTACCAGGACGGCTTGGCCTACTACGAATCGACCCGCGACGCCTCAAGCCATTTCTTCATCGACTACCTGCCCAAGGGCACCTACGTGTTCGAGTATCCGGTGAAGATCTTCCATCGCGGGCGTTACCAATCCGGCATCGCGAACATCCAGGGCATGTACGCCCCCGAGTTCAACAGCCACAGCGCCAGCCAATGGCTCAAGGTGAAGTGAGGGGGCACCAGAAAAAAACGAGAATCCGCAGAGGACGCAGATTTTCGCAGATAAATCAACGACCTGTGAAACTCCGTGTCCAGAAACAGAACTTAGCGTTCCTTCGCGGTTCCCCTATTTTTCTCGGCCATAACACTTGGCTAAGCGGTTAGCGGATGCCGCTGCCGACACGGTCGTCGGGGACACTGACCTCCTCCGGTTGCTCCGCCGGGGCGTCTGGCGGTTCCCCCCCGGAAAGCAGCAGCGCAATCCCGGCAATGGCGGCAACGGTGGCGATGGTGATCCAGATTTTTTTCATCGCAAAACTCACCGGCAATGTACCCCGTTGCCCACGGGCTGCAAGCCTTCAGCCCGCCCGCTTGGCCAAGCGCCGGTCCCTCCAAACCGCCCGGGGTTCGGGCCAAAAATGGTTGACCCGTACCGGGGGAAAGCGGAGTGTCGGCCTGCGTCATCGTCAATTACCCAAGCCGAACAATGAAACGATTTCATGATCTTCTGGCACGCCTGGCCCTGGCCGGCCTGCTGAGCGCGACGGCCGCCCGGGCGGAGTGGACCTTCGAGACCAATTTCAATGACGACATCTCGGCCGGCTCCGAGGTGTACGGCACCGCCGTGGTGGAGTGGATTGATGACGACGGCGAGGATGGCGTCCTACAGTTGACCGTGGCGGAGGCCAGCCAGAACGGCTCATGGATCGTGGACGACTTCAGCGAGGGGCAGACGATCGGGGAATTCGAGGCCAGTTTCCGGATGTTGATGGGCGGCAACGCCTCGGATCACCCGGCGGACGGCATGAGCTTCAGCTTCGGGCGGAACATTCCTGACAACGTGTTCAGCCCGGCCGAGGAAGGCGCGGGAGACGGGCTGCGTGTCGCGTTCGACTCGTGGGACAGCGGAGGCGGCGAGGCGCCGGCCATTGAGATTTTCATCGGTGGCAACAGCCGGGCGATCGCCCATTTTGAAGGCAGCCGCCGTCTCGCGGAGGCAGATGCCTACGTCATCGATCCGGAAACGGACGAGCCGGCCGACCTGTTCACCGGGGATGAGTTTGTGGACGTGAACGTTTCGCTCAAGGAAGGGAAATTGAACCTCGAGTACAAGGGGCTCAAGATTTTCACCGACCTGGAACTGGACTTCAAGCCGGTGGCCGGGGCGCGTTTTGCCTTTGGCGCACGGACCGGCGGCGCAAACAACAATCATTGGATCGATGACGTGGCGATCACCACCTTTGCCGTCCAGAAGCCGGTACTCTCCGGTTTCCAGCCGGGCGAGGGGGCGGTCGTGACCCCCAACTCACCCGTGGTGGTGGTGCTCTCTGCCGGCTTGAGTCCGCTGGACACCGGCTCCATCAAGCTCACCCTCAACGGCGAGGCGGCACCGGTGCAGGTCACCGAGGACGGCGTTGTCCTGACCTTGACCCATGCCCCCGAGGGCGGCCTTGCCCCGGACACGGCCTACACAGCAGCCATCACGGCATCGGACGACGCCGGGGCCAAGCTGGAGTTTGGCTGGGAATTCTCCACGTCCGCGCTCGTCACCATCGGCGAGGCGGACCTGGTGTTCGATTTTGATGATGGCGAGGTGCCGGACGGCACGGAGGTTTACGGTACCGCAATAGTCGATTTCGCTGGCGGCGTGGAGGACAGCGGCACGCTGATCCTGACCGAGGCCACCCAAAGTCAGCAAGGCTCGTTCGTGATCGAGGACTTCAACGAAGGCGCGAACATCAACGGCATCGGGGTTGCCATGAAGCTGCGCATCGGCGGCCCGGGAGAAGATTTGGGCGGCTCCCCCAACCCAGCGGACGGCTTTTCCTTCAACTTCGCCCCGGACGTGCCGGACGGCACTTGGCTGTCCGAGGAGGGGGCCGGCTCCGGAATCTCGGTCTGCATTGACACATGGGACAACGGCGCCGGCGAGGCCCCGGCGGTGGATCTCAAGTTCGGGGGCGCACTCGTGGCCTCCGAGAAAATGCCCAAGGCCGACCTGCTCACCGGGACGGAGTTCACCGATCTCATCGTGCGCGTGGAAACCGACGGCACGGTGGATGTGGTGTACAACGACATGCTGGTTTTCGACAATGTGCAGACAGAGTTCACCGGCTTCGCCAACGGGAAAATCGGCCTGGCCGCACGGACAGGCGGCGCCTTTTCGGTGCACGCCGTGGATGACCTCCGGATCGCCGTCACGCGCCCACCCTCGCCGGTCATTTCGTCGCTGTCCCCCGCCGACGGCAGCGAGGTGCTGTCCGACGCGCGGATCGTGGTCGAGATCGCCAACGGCATCGCTGAGGTTGACGCCAAGACGGTGCAACTAACGCTCAACGGTGAACCGGTGACTCCGGAGGTTGAAGCGGCCGGTCGCAAAGTCACCCTCACCTACTCCGCCCCGGACGGCCTGAAGCCGGATGCCGGACAGGCCGTCGCCGTGGCGTTCAAGGACACCGACGGCAACGAGATCACCGGCGCGTGGGCGTTTCGCACCGCGCCGCTCATTGAGATCACGGACGTGGAGCGCGTCATCGACTTCAACGACGGCATGGAGCCGGATGACAGCTACATTTACGGCACCGCCTACGCCGAGGAGTTTGGCGGCATGGAGGACAGCGGCGTGATGACACTCACCATGAACGTGAACAACGAAGCCGGCGCATTCATCCTGGAGGACCAGGATGAGGGCGACTGGATCAACGCCTTCGCGCTGGCGTTCAAGCTGCGCATCAGCGGGCCTGGCGAAGCGCTCGAGGGCTCGGGCAACCCGGCCGACGGCTTCTCCGTCAGCCTCGCGCAAGACCTCCCCGACGACGTTTGGGCCGAGGCGGAAAACGGCGCCGGCAGCGGCCTGCGGTTTTGCTTCGACACCTACGACAACGGCGGCGGCGAGGCGCCCTCCATCGACATCCGCTTCGGCACCCAACTCGTCGCCACCGCCCTGCTGGACAAAAAACAGATCCTCACCGGGCTGGACTTTGTCGACGTGCTGATCCGCGTGGAACCGGACGGCACCGCCGACGTCGCCTTCAACGGGCTGCTGGTGCACCACGACGTGCAGACCCCGTTCACCGGCATCGTGGGCGGCCTGTACGGGTTCGCCGCCCGCACCGGCGGGCAAAACGCCATCCACGCCATCGACGATCTCCGGATGGCCTCCTCCCGGGCCACGCGGCCGCTCCTGCTTTCACGCTCGCCACAGCCCGGCTCCGAGGCCGTGTACCCGACCAAGCCGGTCGAGATCGTTGTGGCGGACACCCTCACCGCACTGGACACCGACTCGGTCCGCCTCTCCATCAACGGAACCAAGGTTGCTGCCGACGTCAGCCACGAGGACGGCTTCACCACCATCATCCACGCGCCGGCCAACGGGCTGGCCGAGCTGCTCCCGCACGAGGTCACCCTCAGCTTCACCGACGACGACGGGGCCAGGCAGGAGGACACATGGAGCTTCACCACCACCGACCGCATCGTGATGCCCGAGGATCACTTCCATTACGACTTCAACACGCCGAAACCACCCAAGGGCAGCCGCCTCTCCGGCCACGCCTCCCTCTCCGAGTTTGAGGGCATCGACGACTCCGGCTACCTCATGCTCACCGACGCGCTCAACAGCCAAAGCGGCTCCTGGATCATCGGCAGCCCGCTTGGCAAGACGGAGGTGTTCGGCTTCATCGCCAACTTTCAGGTGCGCATCGGTGGCCCCGGCGTCGACCTCGGCGGCACCGACAGCCCGGCCGACGGCCTGTCGTTCAACTTCGCCGACGACATCCCCCCGAGAACCTGGCAGGGCGAGGAAGGCGTTGGCTCCGGCATCCGAGTCTGCATCGACACCTGGAATAACGGTGGAGGCGAGGCCCCGGCCATCGACCTGAAGTTCGGCGACAATATCCTCGCCAGCAAAAAAGTGCCCAAGGCCGACCTGCTCACCGGCCTCGACTTTGCGGACATGACCGTGCGCCTTCAGAACGACGGCACGGTCGATGTAATGTTCAAGGATGAAATCGTCTTCTGGGACGTCGCCACCCCGTCCACCTCCTACGAGAAATCGAGGTTCGGCTTCGGCGCCCGCACCGGCGGAGCCAACGCCGTGCACGGCATCGACGACCTGCGCCTGGCCCTAATCACCGAGCCACCGCCCGCCGACGAACCGCCCACCGTCAGCATCGTCCGGAACGGCTCCGGCAACCTCATCATCGAGTGGACCGGCATCCTGCAGACCGCCGAAAACGTCAATGGCCCATGGGTGGACGTCGATGCCACCAGTCCGTTCATCCTCAAGCCGGAAACCTTGGCCAAGCAGCAATACGCCCGCTCCCGTCTGCCGTAAAAAAAAGGGCGTGCTGTCCCAGCGGCCGCCCCGGACGGCTAGGGACAGTCGTCCCCACCTGTTGCATTGCGCCCAACGCTTGGCCAAGCGGGAGAGCTGAACGCAGGCAGACCTTCCTTGTCGAGTAGCTTGGCCAAGGCCTGTTCGTCGTGGCGTTGAGTGAATTGTTGAAAAGATTCGCCGGCTTGTTTTTGGTTTTGGAATGTGCTCAATAAATTTTTGAGGGAGGGCTTTAGTTTTTCTAATGGAATGGACTTGGCGATTTGGCGGCCGAGGGCACGGGTTTTGCCGAAGCCGCCGCCGATGAAGACGTGATAGGCTTCGATGGTTTCAGTACTGTCAGCGGTTTTTATAGTGGTGGCGAGCAGGCCGATGTCGCCCATGTAATGTTGGGCGCAACTGTGCGGACAGCCGGTGAGATGGATGTTGACGGGTTGATCGAGCGTCAGCCGCGCGTCGAGGTAGTCGGCGATTT
>JACKQG010005729.1_pt1 | contig 13506 bp, 8 predicted proteins | sample 8237621 | NCBI WGS metagenome assembly JACKQG01 (sample SAMN15677084, study PRJNA649215) | marine metagenome | biome: marine; feature: Black Sea; material: saline water; isolation source: suspended particulate matter (SPM) from the Black Sea western gyre | collected 2013-06-09/2013-06-10 | depth...
GGCGTTTCAGGGTTGCAGGTTGAAGGCCAACCTGAAACCCTCGAACCCGAAACTCGGAACCCCTGTCATTATACCCGCTTTGGGAGGAAAGGGGAAACGGCAACTTGGCCTTTGTGCTGCCTCGTGTTACAATGGGCGGCGTGATGCGTGTTCCGCAGTCGCCATCACCAACGCCGGAGGGAGAATCATGTCCAGAGCGCTCCGTTCCATCCGTAGACTCACCGCAGCTCATTTTTCCATTTTCCATCGTCCATTCTCCATTTCCACCTGTAGCCTTGCGCTGCGCACGCTTGCGCTGCTGCTGCTCCTCGTCCTGTTGCCCTTGGCGCTGGCCGCCTGCCCGCGAGATCGGACGCCCACGCCGACGGTGCCCGTCCCTTCGCCCACGTCACCGCCCACGGCCACGCCAGTTCCCACGCTGCCGCCTCCCACGCCAGGGCCTTATCTGCCTCCCCTGCAATACTTCCTCCCCCCGCGGGCACGGGTGGTGCACGTGGTCGCCGCGGACACCGACGACGATGGCGTGCAGGAGACCATCGTGCTCTACCGCGACAGCGACCAGCCGGACGCCGTCATCCGCGGGCTCGTCGCCGAGCCGCCCACCCCCGAGACGCCCACGCCGACCCCTGCCGCCGAAGAGGTCCCCTTGCCTGAGGTCTACTGGCTGGGCGACGTGGCGGCGATGGCACTCTTCCAGGAGAGATGGGAGAAGCTGCGCGTGGAAGACATCAACGGTGACGGCCGCAGCGAGTTGCTGTTGGAAGGGCAGTGGGATGCGGAGACGCCCGCCGTGCACGTCCTGCAATGGGGCGGCGACGGCTACGTGCCGCTGCTCAGCTTCCAGGCCCGCGGCCAGTTGACCATGGAAGAGGATGACCAGGGGCGGCTGCGCTTCGCCAGCCTGGAGCGTGTCTTCCCCCGTTCCGGCATCATCACCCGCGGCTCGGCCGCGTGGCAAGATGGCCGCTATCAGGTGCTGCAGGAGACGATCTGGGAAGCGGACGCGCCGCCCGATGCCCCCCATCCCGAGGCGGCGTTGCTGCACTACTACCAGGCCCTGGGCGCTGAGGACGCCGAAGCCGCCCGCCGCTGGTGGAGCGACGCGCTCCAGGTTCAGCTTGACGCCGAGGCCCTGGCTGACCGCCTGACGTGGCGGCCGGACCTGCGACTGGAGCGGCTGGCGTTGCTGGAGGAGAGCGAGAACGCTGCCCGCGCCGCCGTGACCCTGCGCTGGACAGACCCTTTCGGCGAAGAGACGGTATGGAGTGAGGATGAGACGTGGGAGATCGTCCGCCAGGCCGACGGCTGGCGGCTGGCGCGGCTCAACGACACCCCGCTGGCGCCGGAGTGGCGAGCCTTCACCACCGATGACGGGCTGGCCGAGAACTTCGTCAACGATCTACTGCTCGATCGTCAGGGGCGTCTGTGGATCGCCTGCGGCAGCAGCGGCCTCACCGTGTGGAGCGATCCTCACTGGTTCACGGTGCGTCGGTCCGAGGACGGGTTAGCCAGCGACAACGTGCGCGCCATGTTGCTCGACCCTCAGGGGCGCTATTGGTTCGCCACCCCAGCCGGCCTCACCCGCTACGACGGGCTGCGCTGGATCAACTACACCACCGCCGACGGCCTGCCCAGCGACGAGGTGCACGCGCTGGCCGCCGATGCGCAGGGCCACGTCTGGGCCGGGACGGCAGAGGGCGCGGCCCGCACCGACGGCCAAGGCTGGCAGCCGCTGCCTCTGCCTGACGACGTTCCCTCGACACCGGTCAGCGCGGTGGCCGTGGACGAAGAGGGTGTGGTGTGGCTGGGTCTGGGCAGTGCGGGGGGCGCGCCCGCCATCGCTCGCTACGACGGTGAGACCTGGCAGCTCTTCGGCCCGGAGGATGGCCTGGTGGGAGACCGCGTCAGCGCGCTGGCCGTGGCTCCCGACGGCTCGCTTTGGGCAGCGATGGCCGGTGCTGCCGAGACCGGAGGCGGCCTGGGCGTTTGGACGGGCGAGGAGTGGCGTGTGCAGACGGCCTTCGACACGCTGGTGGACGTGCCCGTTTACGACATCGCCTTCGATGACCGCGGGGCCATGTGGATCGGCACGGCACAGGGCGCGGCCTACGGCTTCGGCGACGCCTGGCTGGCCTACACGAGTGAGGATGGCCTGGCCGACGGCCCGGTCAACGTCATCCTTGTGGCGCCCGATGACGTGGTCTACTTCGGCGCCGCCAACGGGCTGACCCGCTTCCGCGACGCCGTGCCTTTGCAGGTCATCGGCGGTGGACAGTGAATGAAATCCAAACTCCAAAACTCAAAGCCCAAAAACGCGCTGGAAAACGGAGATGAGCATGCAGGGTGCTAAAACCCGCTATTTGCCGTTGATCGAAGAGGCTTTGCGTGAGGTGCTGCGGGCGCCGCGGGAGACGCTGGCCGCCCACCACGCCATGATGCAGTACCACCTGGGCTGGTTAGATGAGGGTTTGCGGCCCCGGACGGGAGGCGGCGGCAAGCGGCTGCGGCCTCTGCTCTGCCTGTTGGCCTGCGAGGCGGCTGGTGGAGACGTGCAGGTGGCGCTGCCCGCGGCGGTGGCCATCGAGATCCTGCATAACTTCTCGCTGGTGCACGACGACATCGAAGACAACAGCCCCACGCGGCGCGGCCGGCCGGCCGTCTGGGCGCTGTGGGGCGTGCCCCAGGCCGTCAACGTGGGGGATGCCCTGTTCGCCCTGGCCCATCAGACGTTGGGGCGGCTATCGGAACATGATGTGCCCGCCGCACGCCTGCTGGCGGCGACGCGTGCTTTCGACGATACGTGCGTGGCCTTGACGGCGGGGCAGTTCCTGGACATGAGCTTTGAGGCGCGGCTGGATGTGACCGTGGACGAGTACCTGGAGATGATCGAGGGCAAGACGGCGGCGCTGCTGGGGCTTTCCACTGGCCTGGGGGCGCTGCTGGCCGGCGCACCCGGGCAGACGGCCAGCATGTTTCACCGCTTCGGCAAGAGCCTGGGGATCGCTTTCCAGATCCAAGACGACATCCTGGGCATCTGGGGCGACGAAGCGCTCACCGGCAAGCCGGCGGCCAGCGACATCCTGGAGAAAAAGAAAACGCTGCCCGTGGTCTACGCGCTGGCGAGCGCCGTGGCTGAGCGCTTGCGGCCCCTCTATCGCCAACCAGAGCTGACGGCCGAGGACGTCCCGTCCGTGCTGGCGCTGCTGGAAGAGGTGAACGCTCGCAGCTATGCCCAGCAGTTGGCGGACGAGGCTCACGATACGGCGATGACCTGTCTGGCGCTTACCGGATTGAGCGAGGAGGCGCTGGCGCCGCTGCGGGAGTTGGCCGCATCGCTGCGAGGGCGGCAGCGGTGACGAAGCAAGAGGCAAGAAGCAAGAGGCAAGAGGCAAGATGCAGATTTTGTCAGTGCCGCGCCGTCGAACCAGTGGAGGTCGGTCAGGGCACAGTGTAGGAGGATGAGTAGCTTGGTGCGCCCTCCAGTCCGTTGATCAGAGCACGCAATATGCGCCGCGGTTCGGGGGCTTCCTGCGGCAGGGCGACGGCCGCTTCTTTCAGATAGATGAGCACGTCGCCGCCGTAAGTGGCGGGCTGCAAGGCATCGTCGAGCCACTTCACCGCCTGCGGGGCCTGGCCGGTTTGCACCAACTCGTCCCGTACCATCTGCACCGTGACCAGTGCTTGTGGACTCACGTCTACGCGGCCATCAATGGCCCAGGTGGAGCGGATGAGGCCCAGCAGTGTGCTGGCGATCAGCGCCATCAGCAGCAGGGCGGAAACAGCCGCAAAGGCTGTCCGCCGCGCCCGTGAAGGCTGCGATGGCGGGGGCACGATCACCGTTGGCTGTCCGCTGACGATCTCCAACACCAGCGGCTGACGCCGCGGTCTCCGCTGCCGGCGCACCCACCAGAGCGCCGCGGCGATGGTGGCAAATCCCAACGCCACGCCGAAGGCAAACCAGTACTTCTTCTCTTTTGTTCCCATAGTCGCACCTCGCCGGGGCCGTTCGGTTGGAGCGGTGACGTCATCGGCCAGACAGCCCAGAGTATACCAGCAACGGGCGAGAAGGTCAAGAGGGCAGGAACTGCGCGAAGACCTGATTGCCCAGCAGCCGCCCCCGCCGGGTCAGCCTGACCCGCTCCGGCAGCCGCTGCAAGAGCCCCACCTGTTCAAGGGCTGCGATCTCCTGACCGTACACGTCCAGCAGCGGTCGCCCAAAGCGGCGCTCAAAGGCGGCGAACTCCACCCCCTCCTGCACCAGCCGCAACCCCAGCATCATCGTTTCCCCCCTGCCCAGCGCGTCGTTGATCTCCTCGCTGCCTTCGATGGGAGATTGGTTCCGCTCTAGCCGCTCAACGTACTCGGCCGGTGAGCGCACGTTCCACCACCGCCGTCCCTCCCGGCTGGAATGCGCCCCCGCGCCGAAGCCCAGGTACGGCTGGTTGCGCCAGTAGGTCAGATTGTGGCGACAGGCTATGTCTGGGCTTTGTTTCGCCCAATTGGAGATCTCGTAGTGCATGTAACCTGCGTCGGCCAGGAGGTCGCAGGCCAGCAGGTAGAGATCGGCGCCCAGATCGTCGTCGGGAGGAGGGACGCGGCCTTCGGCCACGCGCTGGGCCAGTGGCGTGCCCTCCTCCACGCTCAGACCGTAGAGGGAAAGATGCTCAGGCGCCAGGGCGAGAGCCTGGTCAAGGGTGCGCTGCCAGGTTTCTGTCCGCTGCCCCGGCAGGCCGAAGATGAGGTCGAGGTTGACGTTGGCGAAGCCCGCCGCACGGGCAGAGTGGAAGGCCGCCTCCGCCTCCGCCGCGGTGTGGATGCGCCCCAGGAAACGCAACTCGCCGTCGTCGAAGCTCTGCACGCCCAGGCTGAGGCGGTTGGCGCCCAGGCGGCGCAGGTCAGCGAAGCGCTGCTGATCCACCGTGCCCGGATTGGCCTCGCAGGTGATTTCCGCATCAGCTTGCACGGCGAAGGCGCGGCGGCAGGCGGCCAGGATGTCCGCCAGAAGATCAGGCGGCAACAGCGTCGGCGTGCCGCCGCCGAGGTAGATGGTCTTCACCGGCGGGCGCTGCCGCTGCTGCCCGGCGGCGGCGATCTCCTCCGTCAGCGCCCGGACGTAAGGGGCGAAGAGATGCTCCAGCCCGGCGTAGGAGTTGAAATCGCAATACAAGCACTTGCGCGGGCAGAAGGGAATGTGGATGTAAAGACTCAACAGGGCCACAGTCAAACTCCAAATCTCAAACTGCAAATTGCTCCGGCTGGATCGCCAGATCCAGCTGCCGGCCGACGGGTCCGGCGATCCGTAGCGAACGCAAAGGTGAGGGCGTGGGGTTAGCGGAGAGTGGGGTTCACCCAATCCACGGCATCGCCGCGTCCCTCGAAGTGGCCCTCTTCGATCTGTTTCAGGGTCATGAGCTGCACGCCGGCCACGTCCACGTCGAAGGGGGTGGGAGGATCCCAGGGGTGGATCTGGCCGCTGTCCCAGAGGACCTGGCCGTCGCCGAGGATCTGCATCTGGGTGTGAGAGTCGCCGTAGGTGTCGGTGTCCACGCCCGCCAGGCCCTGGAAGCGCAGGTAACGTCCCGCCAGGTCAAAGTCCACTTCGCTCGGTCCGTAGACGCCGATGCCGTGGTCGTACATCGTGCTTCCCAGCTTCATGGGCCAGCCCTGGAAGTTGGCATCGCCGATGGGCTGGTTGAACTTGGAGTCGCCCAGGCGTGCGGCGACGATGGGCACGGTACCGGCGAGTTCGCCCGCGGCATCCAGGATGCGCAGCACGGGGGGCGGGTTTTCGGGCGGCGTCAGGGCTTGGGCCAGGTCGTCCTCGGTCCAGCCCAGGATGTCAGGGGGTAGAGGGCCGGGCGACTGGCCGGGCGGTGTCCAGCGGGCTTCGAACCAGTGGCTGCCGCCGTTGTCAATGTAGTCAATGCGCAGGCTGTGCCAGCCAGGCGTGAGATCGGCCGGGCGATCTACCCAGCCGGCGCCGTGCAGGCCCCAGTTGTCCACCACGAGCTGACCATCTATCCACAGGCGCGAGCCGTCGTCCGAGGACAGGCCGAAGCTGTAGAGGCCCGCTGCCGGGATGCGGATGCGGCCGAGCCAGCGTATGGCGTCGGTGGCCAGGTCGCCACCGTTGTCGGCGTAAAGCGAGGTATCGTGCGTGATGCGCACAGGGGGCGTGCGCAGGCCGCCGCCTTCGAAGTGGAGCGCCAGCAGGCCGCCATCAGGGATGCCCAGGGGATACCAGTTCTGCTCAGGGATGGGCTCCCAGTCGCCTGCACCGGGCAGTCGCCAGAGGAGGCGCGGGGCTGCCGCGCCGGCGAGGGCGATCTCCAGGCGAACGGGAACAAGCCCCCCGGGCAGGGTGAGGGAAATCGGCTGGGAGGGGGTCTCCAGCACCGTGCGGCCGGCCAGGGTGAGGCGCAGGCGATCCACCCCTTCCACGCGCAGGCCATAGGCCCCTGGACTCGGCAGGTAGAGGCCGCCGCGCAGCTCTGCGCTTGCCGGCGGCGTGAGGGGCGGGGGATCGAAAGATGTCACCCCGGCCACGGCGGGTTCGCCGCCAGGCTCCAGGCTGGCCCACCAGGTTCCTTGCAGCCCTTTTTGGGCGACGGTTTCGGCGTTCAGCCGCACGCTGGTGAAGATGGGCTGGCCGTTTGGACCAAGGCCCGGTTCCATCAGGGCGTCGGGGTAGAGACCCTGGAGGTGGGGGAGAAGGTAGCGACCGTAGGTGCCCAGGATATAGGCAACGGGGCCGGTCTGAGCGGGTGGCGGCGGGATGTGGTCGGGGGCTTTGAGGCGCGTGAGCGGGCGGCCCGGATTGATGACCTCAATGGGCGAAAAGGCCCAGAACTCGCGGTCGAGGTAGATGGTGGCGTCGTCTGGAAGGGTGGCGATGTACTGGCCGACGCGGGTGGGGCCGACGTTGAACATGCCGACGACGCCGGGATGGGTAGCCTGGACGTTGAAGTACTGGGTGAGATTCAGGTAGGCGGCAGCGGTGGCGGCAATGGCGAGGAGGGTGGCGGCCACCAGGTACTGGATATTGGATATTGAGGGGCGTTTTGAACCGCCGCGTTTCGGCCAATATCCAATATCCAGTATCCAATCCCCGACTGCCTGCATGGCCAGGCCGGCCAGGAGGGCGATGGCCGGGGTGAGGACGTAGATGCGGAAGGTGTTGGGGGCTTCGGTGGAGAGGATGCCCACGGCCAGAAAAGGCAGGACCCAGAGGAGCAGGAGGGCGTGGTGCGGACGCCGGGGGCGGCGCAGGGTCAGGGCCAGGCCCAGGACGGCCAGCACGCCGGTGATGGGGTCGAGCATAGGCTCGCCGGGGATGTTGTGGCGGCCGTTGTGGTCGCCGCGGAAGTGGAAGACGCCGGCGTACTTGCCGATGTTTTCTTGGAGGGTCGCCCAGGGGTCACGGGTGAAGAGGGGGTTGAAGATGCTGATGGCCCGGCTGCGCTCCAGGAACAGCTCAGGATTTTGGACGTAGGTCCAGGCCAGCGGGGCGTAGACGAGGGCGAAGAGAACCCAGAAGACCACTATCCGCGGCCAGAAGCGGCGGAAATAGCCGCGCGGGCAAAGGGCGCGGTACACCAGAAAGACGGCAACGATGGCGACGAGGGCACGCGTGCTCTGGTAGGAGTACTGGCTCAGCCCCAGGGCCAGGCCGCTGAGTATCCACCACCGCCACTTGCCGGTGGCCTGGGCACGCCAAAGCAAGAGAAAGACGGTGCAGATCCAGAAGAGCGTGAGGGTATTGGCGTGTCCCCAGCGGCTCATGTTGACCGACCAGCGCATCGTGGCCCAAAGAAGGGCGCTGAGGAAAGCGATGGGGCGGTCGAGGAATTGGCGGGCCAGCAGATACAGCACCGGCGCGGTGAGAGTGCTGGTGATCAGATGGGGAAGTTTGACGGTGAGGTAGCCAGGGCCGAGGAGCTTGTAGAAGAAGGCGACGTAGTAGTGATAAAGCCAGGGCACCTCCAGACGGGCAACCTGCCAGGGTTTGGGGCGCAGGCCGTTGAGGATGTCCAGGGCCTGTTTGGCGATGTCGGTCTCGTCCAACCACAGGCCGCTCGGGGTTTCGGCGATGCGGTAGAAGCGGGCGGCCGCCGCCACAGCGGTGATGATCAAGACAGCCAGGAGATCGGCCGGGAGGGACCAGCGCGAGGGCAGACCTGGAATGCGCTGGCGCCGCCATAGCTGCCGGGTCTCGATCACGGAGAGGGCGAAGAGGAGAGCACCCAGGGCCAGGAGCACGGCGCCCAGGGGCCAGGTCAGGGTGCTGCCCGGCTGCCGGGCCTGCTGCAGGACCCACTGGCCGGCGACGGCCAGGGCCACGGCCAGGGCCGTGAGCAGAGATCGTAGTATCAGGGTCTGAGGTCGGGTCATCGTTGTCCTCGCTATGGAGCCTGTTCAAAACGGAAGCCGTGGCCGCGCACGGTGACCACGTATTGGCGCTCGTCGTCCAACTCTGCCAGACGCTCCCGCAGGCGGCGCACCAGCGCGTCAATGGCCTGCTCCGACACGCCTTCTTCCAGCGCTTCGGGCCAGACGGCGTGTACCACCGTCTCGCGGCTGACGATGCCGCCCCTGGCTTCTGCCAGGAGTTTGAGCAGGCGGTACTGGGCAGGAGAGAGGGGTGGGTCCAGCAAATGGCTGCCAATGTAGACCTGGTGTGTGGGCTCGTCCAGGCGCAGGCCGGCCTCTGCGGCTTCGGGAAAGGTCAGCGGGGCCGTGGCCCCGGCGTCCACGAAGGCCAGCTTGAAGCGCAAGGCGATCTGAATCTCGTCGCCATCTTCGAGAATCTGCGTCGCGGCCAGCTCGCGGCCGTTGACGTGGGTGCCGTTCTTGCTGCCCAGGTCCTCCACCACGTAGCGGCCATCGGCCCAGGAGATGCGGGCGTGGTAGCGAGAGATGTGACGATCGGGCAGGGTGATGTCGCAATCCTCGCCCCGGCCAATGGTGAGCGTGCCCTGTCCCAACGGCCAGCGCCGTCCCGTGCCCGCGCCTTGCTGCAAGATCAACATCGCGCTCTCACGAACCTGCGCCATGGTATTTCACCTCCATTTGACAAGATGTCAAACCTGGGTCATAATCTATCGCCATGAACAAACCACTGCCCAGCGGAACCGTACTGCGATCTCGCTACCAGATCGTTGAATTGATCGGCCAGGGAGGCATGGGCGCCGTGTACCGCACCGAGGATCTGCGCCTCCGGGGGCGGGAATGCGCTCTGAAAGAGATCCAGCCCGAACTGGGGGGCATCCCCGAAACGCTGGAGCAGACCCGCGAGCAATTCTACCGCGAGGCCAGCGTTCTGGCGCGCCTCGATCATCCCACGCTGCCCAAAGTCTCTGACTACTTCTCCCACGAGGGCCGGGAATACCTGGTGATGGACTACGTGCCCGGCCCCGATCTGCGGGAGATCCTGAACGACGCCCGACGGCAGGGCAAGTTCCTGGCCGAGAAAACGGTGCTGGAGTGGGCCAGGCAACTGAGCGATGCGCTGGAATACCTGCACACTCAGAAGCCAACAGTGCTGCATCGCGACATCAAGCCTTCCAACATCAAACTGACGCCCCGCGGCCAGCTCAAGTTGGTGGACTTTGGCCTGGTTAAGCTGTTGTTGCCCGATGACAGCCGTACGGTGACCGTGGTGCAGGGGCGGGGCACAGCGCAGTACACGCCCCTGGAACAATACGGCGGCGACACGGGGCACACGGACGCCCGCTCCGACATCTATTCCTTGGGAGCGACCCTTTACCACCTGCTGACCGGCACACCGCCGGCCGATGCCAAGGAGCGTTTCCTCCGACCGGGCAGCCTGACGCCACCGCGAGCGATCAATCCCGACATCTCGCCCCAGACGGAGAGGGCCTTGCTGCAGGCGATGGCCATGCATCCGGATCAACGCCCGGCCTCGGCGGCCGACTGGAAGACCATGCTGTTCAGCGCGCCGCCCTCGCTGCAAGGCGCTGGCGTTCCCGTGCTCGGCCGCAGCGAGTGGGCACAGGCGACACAGGCCAACCGCTGGCTGATCGCTGCCACCGTGGGTTTGGCCACCGTGGCCCTATTGGTCACCCTTTTCGCTCCGCTGTTGCCCCAGGAATCTCCCCCGGCGACCGGAAGCAACCTGCCGGCAACGCTGGCCACCCAGACGCCGCCAGCTTCTCCCTGAATCACGGGCGTTTCGTCGCCGCACGGGCAGCTTGCCAGCCGCGCACGAGCAAGGGCAACGATCCCCCGATGAAAGCGACGACGGCCGCTCCCCACGGCCCCATCCCCCGTTGCAGCCAACTCGCGCCGGGCAGCCAGCCCAGGCCATACAGCACGTAGGCCGCCAGTCCCCCGATCAATCCCCACAGGGCAGAAGCCAGCAGCCGCATGGGCGTGTGCCGCATGCTCATGGACAGCAGATAGCCGATGGCCGCGGCAATGGCCGAGGCCAGCAGTCCCAGAACGAAGGCCGTGACGCTGACGCGCCGCGGGGGCGGCAAGGGTGTTTCGGGTATGGGTGCTGGCGTGGGCACGGGCGTGGGAGTCAGGGTAGGCGTCGTGGTGGGGGTGGTCGTGGGCGTGGCCGTCGGTGTCGCCGTGGGCGTGGTCGTCGGTGTGGGCGTGTCGGTGGGCACCACGGTAGCGATGGTGGCCGGCTGGTCGCCCTGGATGTTCACGACCAGTGTGGTGGACTGCAACGCCGGCGGGCTGCTGGCCGAGACCCACAACTCGCCAGTGCGCTCCAGGGTCACGCTGACCTCGACCACGCCTTCGACGGTCGTCTGCACCTGGCGAGGGAGTTCCAAGGCCTCGGCGGGGTAGAACAGCTTGAACTCCACGGGCGTGCCATCGGGCACCGCATGGCCGTTACGGTCGAGAATGACACTGGTGCGCAGGCGCAGCGTGCTTCCCACATTCACATCTATCGCTGCTGCCGGCTCCTCGCCCGCGGCCACGCTCGCCAGCATCACCTGGATGATTTGATTGGGATCTGGCTCGGTGCGTTTTAGCAGATCGTAGTTGATGCCGGCGATGCTGACGGGCGGCGCGCCGGCGGGGGTGAATTCGCGGAACAGGGCGCGCACCGAAGCTTCCAGGAAAGGCTGTGTCTTGGCGTAGACACCGTAGTAGGCCGTCAGTTTGCTGATCTCGGTGGTGTCCAGGAAATAAGGGGCGTTGTAGGCCATGGCGATGAGGTTTTTGCCCCGCAAGCTGTCGGAGCGCAACCGCAGGAACTGTTTCACGGCGTCGGAGTCGGGATAGTCTTCCTGGTTGAGGTCCAGCATGGCGAAGATGACCCATTCCGCCTCTTGAATCAAGGCCTCCATCTCCAGTGCTTCAGCTTCGCCCATCTCATCACGCAGGAAGGCCTTGAGCTGGCTGAAGGTGAGGCTGTTGACCCGTTCGGGATCCACCTGTCCGCTGGCTGCCGGGCCGTAGAGGCGCAGCATGATCTCTTCCAGGGCTGTGGGCGAGATCAGAGGGAATGCAGGGCAGTCGCCGCATTCGCTCACCTGGCGAGCCTCGGTGACGATGAGGATGTTCTCGTCCGCCAGCGGCGCGCTGGGCAACCGGTCGGCCAACTCCTCAAGCCCGGGATAGATCAGGGTAATGGCCTCGCGGGCCACCCGAGCCACCGCCGCCTGGCCCTGGGTCATCACCTCGCTCAGCGCCTCCAGAGGGACCTGTGTGCTGGGCCAATCCAACTGGGGGTAGAGACGGAGCTTGAGGGTCAGGATGCGCGTCACCGCCGCGTCCACCCGCCGCCGGAAGTCGGGGTCACTCTCGTACTTCTCGCGGAAGAACTGGATCGTCTCCTTGATGTTGGCGAACTGGTCGGGCCAGGCGTCGGTGAGGGAAAACTGCGATAGCAGTAACAGGTCATTCCCGGCCAGGAAGGCTTCCTGGGCGATCTGCCGGTGCGGGAACTTCTGCAGCTGCGGGTCGTAGTGGCGGCGCACGGCGGGCACGCCCAGGGCATCGGTGACCAGCACGCCCCCTTGCTGGCGCCAGGCGGCGAACTCCGGCAGGGCCATCAGGTCCTGCAACTGCGGCGCCAGGCTGATGGGCGGGGTGAGCTGGCGGATGTTGCCCTGGAAACCGCGGTAGCGGATGTGGGAAGACATCAGCGCCGCCGCGCTGCCGGACCAATCGCCGCTTTCGGCGCCGCGCACCACGGCGGCAAAGGGGGCCAGTTCGACGGAGCGCAGTTGCTGCAGCGATTTCTGTACCGTGGCCACCTCGTCATCCGGGCGGCGGTCGCTGCCTCCCTGTCCGGGAAAATGTTTGGCCACCGTGGCCACGCGGCCGCTGCTGCCCTCTTGCACGCCTCGAATGTACGCCTGCCCCAGTTTGCCCACCCAGTAGGGGTCACCGCCAAAGGTGCGGGTGCCCAGGTCGCCCTTGCCGCCGGGCCGCGGGTTGTCCAGCACGTCCAGCGAGGGGCCCAGGAGCAGGTTGATGCCGACCGCCTCCAGCTCACGGCCCACGACCTGTCCCACTGCCTGGGCGTTGGCCGGGTTCCAGGTGGCGCCGATGGCCATGTTGCTGGGCAGGGGGTTGAATCCGTTGAAGAGATAACTGTAGGGGAAGCCGTCGCCCTCCTGCACGATGGCGGCAAACAGGGGGACAGGAAAGCTTTCCGCCGGCTGTGTGGGGGTGATGACCTCTCCAGTCTCGGCTGTGGGGGGAACAGGGATGGGCAGTGGCTGGCTGAAGGGCCAGGTCTGCAATCCTCTGGTCAGTTGCGCGACCTGGTCAGGCGTGTCTCCTTCGTTGCGATAGTTGCCGTTGGAGGCCAGCAGCACCACGCCGCCCACGCGGTAGTCGCGAATGAGTTGGGCGATGTCGGAGTTCGGCCCCACGTCTGTGCCGGCGAAGGAGACCAGGAAAAGCTGTCCCACTTTGTCGGCGGTGGACATTTGGGCCATCACCTGCTGGACAGCATCCGAGGTCTCCTGTGCGGCCGCGGCACGCGGCGCGCCCAATCCGCTGAACGCCAGAGCGATCACCAGGAGCCATCTAGCCATTCCGCCTGCCCGCTTCTTCATGACATGCAATCTCCGCCTGGGCCTAAGTATACTCATTTCCGGACAAAGCGTCAACTGAGCGCAGCGCGCCGTGGCGCTGACGTTCATCGGGCTGAGAGTTGCTTGTGCTTCGGAAGTGGAGTATAATCCTCATGGTGAAGGACATGAGAATTGACCCCAAGGACCTCCTCTTACTAACGATCACAGTGTTGCTCAACGTCTTCGGACAACTGGCCATGAAAAAGGGCATGACCGCTGTGGGGGTCGTGACCTTCGAGTTCGATCGCTTCCTGGCCACGATGGGCCAGGCTCTGAGCAACGGCTACGTGCTGGCGGGCATCGCCGCCTACGGCCTCAGCGCCCTTCTGTGGCTCGTTCTGCTCTCCCGCCTGGCGCTGAGTTACGTCTATCCGGCCATCAGCCTGGGCTACGTCCTGGTGGTGTTGATCTCCTGGGCGGTGCTCAAGGAGGATGTGCC